>Ga0210406_10000573_pt1 | contig 49768 bp, 53 predicted proteins | sample IncBWC30MmetaG_FD_155454 | JGI IMG/M metagenome (GOLD analysis project Ga0210406, IMG submission 155454) | Forest soil microbial communities from Barre Woods Harvard Forest LTER site, Petersham, Massachusetts, United States - Inc-BW-C-30-M | ecosystem: Environmental > Terrestrial > Soil >...
CCCGCGATCCGGCGCGCCGTGCTCGCCATTCTCGCTCGCGCGCCGCCCTATCGATGCCCCCATTGCAGGCGAACCCTCCGACGACACCTCGAATAACTCTGCCAAAGTAGTGCTAGAGCAGATTGCAATTCCGTCGAATCGGGTGCTGTAGGCGCGGTCGCTGACCGCGCTGGCCGCGCTCCAAAGGGCGTTCGTAAGAACGCCCGTCTCACGACGGGCTATCGAACGCGGTTACAAGGGCCGACCCAAATGCAATCTGCGCTAGCCGCCGCTGGCCCCGCATCCGCCCCAACTCTTTCGGCGGTCGAAGCGCTTCTCGAGCGTCAGCCAGGTTGAGCCGCGGCGCGGGCGCGAGGCGGCATTTCGCTTGATGCCTACCCGTACTTTTTCTGACCGCCGACCCAGGTCTCGCTCACCTTGATCTTCATCAGAGCATCCGGATCGACCTTGTAGGGATCCTGTTCGAGGATTGTCAGGTCGGCGAGTTTGCCAGATTCAAGCGTGCCGAGCTGGTCGGCCATCCCGATCTGACCGGCGGCGTGAATCGTCACCGCGCGAAACGCCTCTGCCAGCGAAACCGCCTGTTCGGGACCGACGACCGACCCGTCGACACTGCATTTGCGTGTCACCGCGGCCTGCACGAGTTGGAGTGTTCCGATGTTGGAACAAGGCGCGTCGGTATGGATCGTGAACGGCAGGCCTAGTCGGACGCAGTCGGCGGCCGGGTCCATCCGCGCCGCCCGCTCGGCGCCGAAAAGCCGGTCGCGATAGGCGGCGCCGTAGAAATAGACGTGGTTCATCAGGAAACTCGGCTGCACGCCGAGCTTCGCCATGCGCTCGATCTGTTCGGGCCTGGTGATCGTGCAATGCTCGATCCGGTTGACGCCGGTGTCGGGATAGGCGCCGTAGGCGGCCTCGATCGCATTGAGCGCGATGTCGAGGGTCTCGTCGCCATTGCAATGGATGGAGACCGGCCAGCCCTGCGCCTTGACCTCGGCGACAATCGCCTTCAGCTGCCCGGCGTCGAAATTCGGCCGGCCCTTATCCGTGTCGCCGAGATAGGGAATAGTCTGCGCCGCGGTCTTCGTCTGGTTCGAACCGTCGCCAACAATCTTCATCGCATAGATCGTCAACATTGTGTTTGGGATTTGCGTCGCGAGCGCGCCGTGGCCGTATTTCTTGTATGGCTCCGCGTCCTTCATGGATTCGTACATCAGGCTGATGCTGGCGCGGCACGGCGAATTGGCCACGACGCGCTCGTAACCTTCGAGGAGGTTGCCGAACACAAGCACGCCTGCCTCGTGCACCGAAGTGTTGCCGTACGAAGCGTTGATCTTCAGCCAATCGATGACCGCTTTGCCGGCTAGCTCAGGCGTGATCTTGGGGATCGCCACCGCGAATTTCTTCAGTGCGGTCTCCTCGTAGATCATGCCATTCAGCTTGCCCGAGGCATCGCGACCGAAGCGGCCGCCGGCCGGAAGATCGCCGATGTCGGTTGGAATATGCGCCGCCGCCAATGCGGCGCTGTTGGCCGCCGCCGTATGCATGGATGTAGTAGACGAGGATCGGATGATCGGTTGAAACGGCGTCGAGATCCGCCAGCGCGAGATCGCCGCCCTGCAGCAGATTGTCGAAGCTCGTGAAGAGCAGCCACTGGCCGGCCGGCGTCTTGGTCGCCGTGTCGCGAAGCATCGCGATCAGCGCGGCGCGGGTTTTGTACTTTGTGTAGCCGCAGTCGGTGAAAAGCGCGTTTATCAGCGCGCCGGTCACCGTATGCTGGTGGGCGTCGATGAAGCCCGGCATGAGCGCACGGCCCTCGAGGTCGACGATCGTCGTCGATCCCGACTTGAGGCCCATGATGGCGTCGGCGGCGCCGACCGCTGCGATCTTGCCGTTCTTGATCGCGAGCGCCTCGACCGTGCGGCTGTCGCCGGCCATCGGAATGATCGGGCCGCCGCGGAAGATGAGATCCCCGCCATCCGAGGCCGCAGCGAGGGCGGGCAGACCGTTCGCAAGAGGCAGCGCGCCGGCAGCGGCGGCGAAAAACTCTCGCCGCGAGACCCGGGGTCGCATGTCCCCGATCGATCCGAAAACATTTCCGACGCAAGCCCGGCACATCGTGTCGCTCCGCAGACATGGAAAATGAGTGTAGCGACTCTTGATGAATCAAATCGCAAAATTTGCGAAAAGGCCGGCGAACGGCAGCCCGAACACGACGCGCCTAAACCTCCTCAGCCACGCCGACGGGTTGGGCCGCCCCGACGACCGGCAGGGCCACAACGGCGCGCGCATGACGGGCTAACGCGCACCTGGTCTTTCTCGCTCGTCGTCGAGGAATTAGACACGACACGCATGGCAGGCGCCTACCGTCCGGATGGCAGCACATCGGCCAGCACGCGGACCGAATGCACCGCGGCTCGTCCAGAGAGAGCGGCGATCTGATGGCGACACGAAAACCCGTCGGCGACGATCAGCTCTTCAGGTTTGGCGTTACGCACCGCGGGCATGAGATCGGCCTCCGCCATGGCGCGCGACACGTCCTGCGTCTCGGATTGATAGCCGAAGGCGCCGGCCATCCCGCAACAGGACGAAATGATCGGCGCGACGGTCAGATCGGGCGTCTGGCGCAGCGACGCAAGGGTCGCGTCGAAGGCGCCGAAGCTCTTCTGATGGCAATGGCCGTGGACATGCGCCTTCGTCGGCGTCGGTCGAAGCTTGAGCGCAATCTTCTCGCGCGTCATCCACTCGCCGAAAGTGACTGCGCGGCTCGCGAGTGCTCTCGCTTCGCTCCCAGGCAGCAGGGACACAAATTCGTCACGCAAGGTCATGAGGCACGAGGGCTCGAGGCCCACGACCAGCGCCTCGCCGGCGAGCGCTGTCAATGTTCGCCGGGCCTCGGCGCGCGCCTTCTCGATCACGCCCGCCGCAAGGTAGGTCCGCCCGCAGCAGAGCGGACGGCCCTCGTGGCGCGGCAGCAAAGGCCTTCGCCCAGCCGCCCCAATGACCCGCAGCGCCGCCCGCAGATTATCGGGCTCGAAATAGCGGTTGAACGTGTCGGCGAAGAGCACAACGTTGCGCATCGCGCTCCCCGACTTGGCATAGGGCGAGGCCTCTTCGTCGCGAAAAGTATCCGTTCGCCAGGCCGGCAGGTCGCGCTGCTCGGCAAAGCCCAAGTGTCGATCGAGCAGGCGGCGCAACGTGGGAACTTTGTTCCGAAGATTGGCGGCGCCAGGGAAAGTTGCGGCAAGCGGCGCGTAGCGCGGCAGTTCGGCAATGATCCGTTCGCGTAAGCTTATTCCGTGCTGAGCGGCGCGCGCCGCCGTCGCCTCGATCTTCATCTTGGCCATGTCGACGCCGGTCGGACATTCGCGCCGACAGGCCTTGCACGAGACGCACAGCTTCAGCGCCTCCGCGACGTCGCTCGAGGCCAACGCGTCCTGGTCGAGCTGACCGGTGAGGGCGAGCCGAATCGTATTGGCTCGGCCACGAACAAGATGCTGCTCGTCGCGCGTCACCCGATAGCTCGGGCACATCGCGCCTGCGTCGAACTTACGGCAATGGCCGTTGTTGTTGCACATCTCGACGGCGCTGAGCAGGCCGCCTAGCGGCCCCGGATAGTCCGACCAGTCGAGCTGCGGCGAATACCCCTCGATCGGACCATAGCCGGGCCCGTAGCGGAACAGCGACCGGTCGTCGAAACGTGGCGCACGGACGATCCGTCCGGGGTTGAGAAGCGCCTTCGGGTCGAACGCGTCCTTCACAACCTCGAAGGCGCGGGCGATGCGCGCCCCGAACATCGGCTCGTTGAATTCGCTCCGGGCGATGCCGTCGCCGTGCTCGCCGCTATGCGAGCCCTTGTACTGTCGGACGAGATCGAAACATTCCTCGGCGATGGAGCGCATCCGCGTGACGTCCGCCGGATCCTTCATGTTCAGGACCGGACGCACGTGCAGGCAGCCCACTGAAGCGTGGGCATACCAGGTCCCGCGCGCGCCATGGCGCTCGAAGACCGTGTTGAGTCGCTCGGTGTAGTCCGCCAAATCCTCGAGGGGCACGGCGGCGTCCTCAATGAAGGAGATCGGTTTGCCGTCGCCTTTCATCGACATCATGATGTTCAGGCCCGCCTCGCGCACTTCGGCGATCTGTGCCTGGAAGTCCGGCTCGGTGGCGCGGACGACGCTGTTCGGAAAGCCCAGATCGCCCATCAGGCTCTCGAGCCGTGCGAGCTGAGTGAGAAGCGGCTGATCTTTCATGCCGTGAAATTCGACGATCAAGAGGCTCTCCGGCTCGCCGATCACCATGCGGTCAATCGTGTTGCGGAAGATCGGGATGCCCCGGCCGAGGTCGATCATCGTGCGATCGACGAGCTCCACCGCTTCGGGATCGAGCGCAACGAGATGACGCGTCGCCTCCATCGCGGCCCGGAACGAAGGAAACTGACAGATACCCACCACTTTCCGCGGCTTGATGGGATGAAGGATCAGCTCGATCGCCGCCGAAAAGGCGAGCGTTCCTTCCGAACCGACCAGCAGTCTCGCGGGATTGTCACGGCCCTCAGCGGCCGCCTCCGGCGTCAGCGCATCGATGTTGTACCCGCCGACTCGGCGCAGCACTTTCGGAAACCGCGCGGCGATCTCGGGCGCCAAGTCTTGGCCCAAGGTCTGCAGCCGCGCCATCAGCTCGCCGATGACCTGCGGCGTCGTTGCGCCTTGTCCGGGCCAATCGGGGCCGAAGCGGAAACGCGCGCCGTCGGCCAGAATCGCGTCGATGGCCGCGACATTGTCGGCCATCAGGCCGTAACGGATCGACTTGCTGCCGCAGGAATTGTTGGCCGCCATGCCACCGATGGTGCAGCGCGCGTGCGTCGAGGGATCGACCGGAAAGAACAGGCCATGTGGTTTGAGCGCCGCGTTGAGGTGGCCGAGCACGATGCCCGGCTCGACCATTGCGCGCCGGCGTTCGGAGTCGATCTCGAGCACGTTGCGAAGATATTTCGAGCAGTCGATGACCAAGGCCCGATTGACTGTCTGGCCGCATTGACTGGTGCCGCCGCCGCGCGGCAGGACCGGAACGCCGCTCTCGCGCGCGATCGCCATCGCGGTGGCGACATCCTCGATCGTGCGCGGCACGAGAACGCCGACCGGCTCGATCTGGTAAATGGACGCGTCGGTCGCATAGCGGCCGCGGTCGGCGCGCGAGAACAGCACCTCGCCCCTCGTCTCCCGCCTTAGTCTAGTAGCAAGCTGCTCTCTTAGGGCCGGCTCAGTGTCGCGCATGACGGCCCCTACCCTGCCACAGCCTGGCGCAGGATGCGCCTGACGGACGCCGGCTCCTCGAAGCGCAACGTGACCGGCAGAGCCACGACGGAACGGGCCTGACGGGCGCTAAGCCGCACCAGGTCTTTTTCGGTCGTCGCCAGCAGCGCGCCCCGCCCACGCGATTCCTCGATCAACGCCTCGACCTCGCGCTGCGTGTAAGGATGATGGTCGGCGAAATCGTGCGTGGCGACGATCTGGGCGCCCACCCGGCGCAGGGTGGCGTAGAATTTCTCCGGCCGGGCGATGCCGGCGAAGGCGACGACTTCGCGACCGATCAAGGGCGCCGCGGCAAGCGCGTCGGGCTCGAGGCTCGCGCGGATGACCGGCTTGCCGGGCGCCAGAGCGGCGATCCGAGACGCCGCCGCGTCGTCGCCGCCCAGTACGATCAGCGCCTGCACGAACGGCAACTGCGCCGAAACGGGCGCGCGCAGCGGACCTGCCGGAACGCAAAGGCCGTTGCCAAAGCCGCTTTCGCCATCCACGACCGCGAAAGACAGGTCTTTGATGAGCCCCGGATTCTGCAGGCCGTCGTCCAGAATGAGTGTATCCGCACCGGCTTCGACCGCGCTTCTTGCGCTTCGCACTCTGTCCGTGCCGACCCAGCACTGCGCCAGCTTGGCGAGCAGCAGGGGCTCGTCGCCGACCTCCGTAGCGTTATGGGTGTCCGTGTCGACAAGCAGCGGCTCGGCGCGTTCGGCGCCGCCATAGCCCCGCGACAAGAAGGCGACGCGTCGACCGTCCCCGATCAGCATCCGCGCCAGCGCCAGCGCGATTGGCGTCTTGCCTGCCCCGCCGACAGTGAAATTGCCGACGCAAATCGTCGGCGCGCCGGCGCGCTCGCCCTGTCCCCGCATGCGCTGCGCGGTCGCGCGCCCGTAGGCCCAGCCGGTCGGCTGGAGCAAGCGGGCAAGCAAGGTTGGTCTCGGTTTCATCCAGAAACGCGGCGCCTTCACCGCCCCGCCCCGGCGGACGGCAAGAGCGCTCTCAGCGCGCCCATCGAGCGATCGACGGCCCCCGCGCGGCGCTCGACGGTATCGCCGGCCGCGCGCGCCATGGCGCGCAACCGCGCCGCATTGGCGAAGAGCGCGATCAGCGTCTCCCCCAAGTCCTCCGGGCGCTCGACGGTCAGGGCGCCCCCGGCCTCGTCCAGCGCCGCGTAAGCGTCGGCGAAATTCCCGACCATAGGCCCATGCAGAACAGCCGAGGCGAGGCGCGCGGGCTCGATCGGGTTTTGGCCGCCGCCCGCGACGAAGGACTTGCCGACGAACACCACCCCGGCCAGGCGATAGAAAAGCCCCAGCTCGCCGATCGTGTCGCAGATGTAAACCGCAGTCCCGGGACCGATCGTCTCACCGCGCGAGCGCAGCGCGCAGCTAAGGCCCTGCTCCTCCAATTGCCGGAGGATCCACTCGCCCCGTTCGGGATGGCGCGGCGCGATCAGGGTCAGCGCGTCCGGAAACACCTGGGCGAGGCGCTTGTGCGCGGCCGCCGCGATCATCTCTTCGCCCTCGTGGGTCGAGGCGGCGATCCACATCTGCCGTCCAGAGGTGAGGCCCGCGAGCTCGGCGAGCTCGCGCCGGTCGGCCGGCAGCGTCGGCGCGTCGAACTTGATGTCGCCGGCGACCAGGACGTTCGGCGCGCCAAGCGTTGACAGGCGATCTCCGTCCTCCTCGCTGCGCGCGAGGCAGACGTCGAACTCCCCCAGGAGCGCGGCGATGAAGCGCGGCGCCCTTCCCCATCTGCGGAACGACCGCTCGCTGATGCGCCCGTTGATCATCGCGAGGCGCGATTTCGAACGCTTCAGTTCGACGATCATATTGGGCCAAAGCTCGCTTTCCGCGACCAGCGCCGCATCGGGACGCCAACGTTTGATGAACCGCCGCACGAACACTGGACTGTCGAGCGGCGCATATTGATGCAGCGCGCCCGCCGGCAGGCGTTGCGCGAGCATTGCGGCCGAGGTCACCGTTGTTGTGGTCACGAGGGCGGTCGCGCCCATGCGCGTGATACGCTCGACGAACGGCAGCAGCACGCCGGCTTCGCCGACGCTCGCGCCATGCAGCCAGACGAGCGGGCCCGGCGGACGGACAAGGCCGGTCAGGCCACGCCGCTCGCCCACCCGTCGCGAATCCTCCTTGCCGCGCCGGAGCCGCATCGCCAGGATCGGCCCGGCCAACGGCGTCGCCAGGAACGAGGCCCATCGATAGCCAATGAGCGAGAGCGGCGCGGTCATCGCGGTTTCAAGCCGGCGCCCGGATCACTTGCGCCGACCATGGCGTAGCCCTGCCGGTGCACCTCGTCGAGCCCGCGCTCGACCGCCAGCCGCGTGGCTTCAATCTCCTCTTCATCGGCACTCGGCGAAACGCGGATGAGATCGCCGACGACGATGACTGCGCGCCCGAAGGGCAGTCCAAGCGACGCGCGATCCCAGCTGTTGAACTGGACACGCCGGCTCATCACCGCGGCGGTCGGGACGATCGGCCGTCCCGAGAGTTTGGCGAGCGTCACGATTCCCCGCCCCGCCACACGGGCGCGCTTGGGCACGTCGGCGGTCATCGCAACAGAGGAGCCAGACTCGAGCTGGCGCAGGAGCTCGCGCGTCGCCGGCGCGCCGCCCTTGTAATAGTTACGATCGGCCGGGCCGCCCGAACCGCGAATCGCCGTTATCCCAAGACGTTCGGCGGCTAAAGCCTGGGCTCCAGCGTCTTCATGACGGGAGATGAGCACCGCGAGCCGATCCATTGTCACGGGCCGGGCGAAGGGCATCATCAAATGCTGGCCGTGCCACATCGCCGCGATGAGGGGCAGATCGTCCTTGATATAGGCGTCCACGTCCTCGGGAACCGTGGTGAACCGGTTCGTGCTGCGAACGAACGACAAATAGGTCGCAAGCCCAAAGCCGATCGCCTCCTGCGCCCATTGCGATCTGCCTATACGCCTCCCCATGCGACGGCGCTCAGGCGGTCCGGGTCGGAGGAACGAGGTCTGGTTCGAGCAGGCGATGCAGGTGGGCGATGAAGTAGCGTGTTTGCGCGCTGTCGACCGTCTGTTGAGCCTTGGCGCGCCAGGCTCGCTCGGCGCTGGCGTAATCGGGAAAGATGCCGACAATATCGAGCTTCCCGGGATCACGAAATTCGTGGCTTTCGAGCGATTTCAGCTCGCCGCCGAACACCAGGTGCAGGCGCTGCGGCTTTGCCTCGTCTTGGGCCTTCGCGTCGAGGGAGCTCATGATCACATTTCCTTGAGGGTGCGCGGAACAGCGCGGCTCGGCGAGGTGGCCTTTGCCCTCGCGGCGGCGAAAACGCAAGCGTCCGAAAATCGCCGCCGGTCAGTTTGGCGAGGAGCCAATGGCGGCGCGAAAGCCCTTGATGAGCCGGGGCGCGCCTACGTCCGACGCGGCAAGAAGCGCACCGCGGCGCACCTGCCGGGAATTGTAGCGGAGCCGCTCGCCCGAGGCGTCGATCAGGCGCGCGCCCGTTTCCTCGAGCAGAAGGTCGGCGGCGGCGATGTCCCAGTCATGCGAGTTCTCGGCCGCGACCGCGAAATCGACCCCGCCGCGCGCCACCAGGCACATTCGGTAGGCGAGCGCGGGCACACGTGGAACGATTTCGAGCGAGGCGCCGAGCTCGGTCGCGATTGCCTCAATGATGAGCTTCGGGCCAGCGGCGACACGCGGCGGCCAGCCGGCGGTGGGGATGATAGTCGCCCCGTTGAACGTTGCGCCCCCGCCACGCGCCGCCGCGTAGGTCTCGTCGAGCGCCGGTGCGTAGACGACGCCCGCGACCGGGCGTTCGTCAATGACCAGCGCCACCGAGACGGCCCAGCGCGCATCGCCGATCACGAACGCGCGCGTGCCGTCGATCGGATCGACGATGATGAGGCAGCGACGTGAAAGCCGCTCGAAATCGTCGACCGTCTCCTCAGAGAGCCAGCCGGCATCGGGCAACGCCTCCTGCAAGCGGCGCTTCAGGAGCGAATCAGCGGCAAGATCGGCGTCCGTGACCGGCGATCCGCCGGCTTTTGTCACGACGCGGGCGGAGGTACGGGCGCCCGGATTAAAATATTCGAGCGCCAGCGCTCCGGCCTCGCGCGCGGCCGAGACCAGAAGATCGCGCGCGGCAAGCGCGCCAGTGTCCGCGTCCACGGTCAAAGGGGGAATATCCGATCAAGGTTTGCGGCTTGCATTAGCTGCACGCGCTTGATGGCGCAACGGTGTTCAGAGAGAGCGTTACCCGCCTCCGCTCGTCAGTGGTGGCAGCTCGGCGATCATCGACCCGGCCTACTCTATGGAAACCACAGGAGGGGCGAGCGCTCCGCGAACTGTCTCCGCCACAGCGCGCCCGAGCAGTTCATGCTGATCGACCTCGTAGTGGATGCCGTCGAGATCCGAACACCGAATGACCTGGCCAGCGTCGAGGAACGCGACGCCTTCGCGCTCCGCGACGTCGCGATAGCGCTGACCCAGGAGAACCGACTTTTCCTGGCCGCCCTCGAACATTTCCGCATATTCCGAGAGCTTGGCGATCGGGGGCGGGGCGACCAAGAGGATTTTCGGCGGGCGGCCGTTCGCGCTTTGCCCATAGGCGCGGGCGAGAAAGATGAGGCGCGCCGCGCCTTCCGCGATGTCGAAAGCGGAAACGGAAAACCGCTTCTTCAGGTCGTTGCAGCCAAGCGAGAGGATCACGAGGTCTACCGGCGCATGGCTCATGAGGCAGGGCGGGAGCGCATCCGCGCCGCAGCGATAGGGCTCGATCGGATCATCGTGGACCGTCGTGCGGCCGTTGAGCCCTTCGGCGATCACCTCAAAGTCCGCTCCGAGCTCGCGCTGCGAGACGCTCGGCCACCGCTGCGCGCGCGGAAATCGGCCCCCGGTTGCGGGATCGTAACCCCAGGTGTTCGAATCGCCGAAGGCGACGATGACAGGCATAGGCTCAAACTCCCCTCGCGCGGCAGGTGGAAACGCCCGGGTCTAGCCCTCGCCCTTCAGAAGCGCATCGGCGATCGCCGCCCATTCTTCGTCGAGCGAAGTTCGGCAAACCGGCTTGCGTGCGCGGCGGTACCAATAAGCGGCGTTGCTGGCGTCGCCCTCCTTGCGATGCAGATAGGCGTGCACCCAGTCTCCCGCCCCGCCCTCGTCGGACTGAGCGGCGTCATGTGCTCCATCCCAATTCCCCTGCGCATCGAGCCACAGCGCACGCAGGGCCGGGCTTAAGGCTGGCGGCTTTGGAGCTGAGATCGAAGCGCGGAAGGCGGCTAGGTCCATATTCGGCGCTCCTATCTCGTCTCGCTCCAGAGCAGACGCCCCGCGAAGGCGCTCATGAGCGCAGCGAAGCCATAATCGAACACCCGCAGCGCGCGCGGGTTGCGCTTCGCCGCCGCGACAAAGTGGCCAGCCACGAGCACGACGATCGCGTTCACCACCGTCGTAATCGCGATGAAACCGAAGCCCAACGCGAACAACTTCATGCTCGCATGCGGATCGCTTGCGCTGATGAACTGAGGCAAGAAGGTTACGAAGAACAGCACAATCTTCGGATTGGTGAGGTTGATGAGCAGCCCGTTCGCGAAAGCGCCGCGCAAGCCTCCTCGCGCCGAGGCGTCCGTTTTCAGTTGGAGCACGGAGCCATGGCGGATCGCCCGCCAGGCAAGCCACAGCAGATAGAGCGCGCCGCCGATCTTCACGGCCTCATAGGCCTCGGCCGAGGCCGCGAGCAGCGCCGAGAGGCCGAGCGCGGCCGCAAACGTATGGACGACGAGCCCCACGTTCGCGCCCGCTTGCGCGGCGAAACCTTGCGTCCTACCGCCAGCAAGCGTGCGCGAGAGGAAGAGCGCCATGTCCGCCCCGGGCGTCGCGGCGAGCAGGAAGCAGGCAACGATATAGGCTGCCGCCAAGGAGGGACTGGGAAAGAATGGCGTCACGGCGTTCGCGCCGCCATCACAGCTTCAACGTCGGCGCGTCTCGGCAAGTGCGCGACCGCGCCATAGCCCAAGGTGGAAAGGGCCGCCGCCACATTGGCGAAGCGCGCCGCGGCGAACGGATCGCCGTGCCGCACATATTCGGCGAGAAAAGCGCCGTCGAAGCAGTCGCCCGCGCCTGTCGCATCGACCGCCTTGACCGCGTGCGAATAGATGCGCTCGCGCTCTTTGGGCGTCGCAGCCAGCGCGCCGCCCCGGCCCATCTTCACCACGACCACGCGCGCGCCGAGGTCGAGGTAGAAGCTTGCAATGGCGTCGGGATCTCTAAGCTCGGTCAGCGCTTCCGCGTCGTCGAGCCCTGGCAGAGCAATATCGCAAGCCCGCATCGCCTCGTGAATGATCGCCCGTGCGCGGCGCAGCGGCCACAGCTTCAGCCTCAGATTCGGATCATAGGAAACTAACTGCTTGGCGTCGTGCGCGATGTCGATGGCGGCGAACGCGGCGTCAGTGGCGGACGAAGAGATCGCCTGGCTGATCCCGGAAATGTGCAGGATCTTGGTCGCGCGGATGCGGTCGACCGGCAGGTCGGTTTCGCTGATCCGGCTCGCCGCCGAGCCTGCGCGCATATAGGAGAACTCGTGGCCCTTTTCGCTGTGCGTGACGAAATAAAGCCCGGTATGAGCGCCGCCGTTGACAACGATCCGGCTCGCGTCGACGCCTTCCTTCAGCCAAAGCTCGGTCAGCGCCTGACCGAAGCGGTCAGCGCCAACGCCGGTGAAATAGGCGGCGTCGGCGCCAAGCCGCGCCGCGGCGATCATGGCATTCGAAGTGTCGCCGCCGAACCCCTGCACGAACGGCGCGCCGTCGTTCGGCTGATTGAGTTCGACCAGCGCTTCGCCAATCGCAAGGAGATCCGACACGCATTACCTCGTCGCGACAGCCACCGCGACCCCGGCCATCAGGCCGCCGGCGGCGCGATTGACAAACCGCATCGCTCGGGTCGAGCGGAGAAGAGTCCTCGCCCGATTGGCGGCCAGCGCATAGAGCGCCAAGGTCGCAGAGATCACGACCCCGCAAACAAGGGCAAGCTCGAACAGCGCGAGCGCGGTCAATGTCCTGACGTCGACGACGAGCGGCATGATCGAGAGGAAGAAGACCATCACTTTCGGGTTGCCTAGCGTCAGCGACAGCGAACCGACGAACGCGCGCCAGCCGCGCGTGGCTTCGGTCGGCGCCGCTCCAATGATGGCCGGCGCGGTCGCCATCCGCCATGCAAGATAGAGGAGATAGGCGGCGCCGGCGAATTTGATTGCGACAAACACCCCCGCGAAGGTCTTGGCGATGACGGCGAGGCCTGTCCCCGTCAGCGTGAGCCAGATCATGTCGCCGACGAAATAGCCGGCGATGAACGGTGCCACGCCCTTAAGGCCCTGCCCGAGCACCCGCGCGATCAGCGCCGCGACGCCCGGCCCGGGCGTGGCCACGGCGGCGAAATAGACGGCGGCGAAGAGGATGAGCGAGTTGAGCGTCATGTCGGCCGCCTGGGTTTACGCCTGGCCAACACGTTGAGCGTCTCGACCACAGAGGAAAAAAACATCGCGGCGTAAATATAACCTCTTTCGATATGAAAGCCGAAACCGTCGGCGATCAGGGTCATGCCGATCATCAGGAGGAAGCTCAGCGCCAGCATCAAGACCGTCGGATTGCGGTGGATGAACGCCGCCAGCGGCCCCACGGCGACCATCATCACCCCGACCGCCACGACAACGGCTACGACCATGATGGGAAAATGCTCGGTCATGCCGACGGCCGTGATGATGCTGTCGACCGAGAAGACGATGTCGATCATGATGATCTGGATGAAGCCGGAGATAAGGCCGAGGGGGGCCGCCGGCTTTTTGTCCTCGGCCTCATCATCGGGATCGACGCGGTGGTGGATTTCGCTGGTCGCCTTCCAAACCAGGAACAGGCCGCCCGCCAGCAACAGCAGATCGCGGAGGGAAAACCCGCGTCCCAGCACGGTTCCCAGCGGCTCCGTGAAATGCACCAACCACGACGCCGAAGCGAGCAGCGCGAGGCGGAACACGAGCGCCAGGGACAGGCCCAGTTTGCGCGCCCAGCCCCGCCGGCGTTCGTCGATGCGGTTCGTGAGCAGCGCGATGAACACGAGATTGTCGAGGCCGAGGACGACCTCCATCGCGATCAGCGTCGCCAGCGCCGCCCATGCGTCGGGATCTTCCGCCAGGCGGAGAAGTTCGTCCATGCGCCGGTGAGCCCTCAGTCCCCAAGCTTCGACCCCACGCCGCCGGGGGCGCCCCAATCTAGGGCGCCGCAGCGTGTTTCCAAGCTCGGACCTGGGATCGCTGGCTCCGTACTAATACCTAGGCCGGCCTCACTGGCCTTCGATCCGCCGCACCATGGCCCAGATGGCGCTGATCTGGACGCCATTTTTCGTCAGATAGCGTGGATCCTCGGCGTATCCCCACCAATTCCAGCAGCCGTAGGGATTGGCGTCGATCGCCGCCGTCAAGCCGGCCTGTGGGGGCAGTTCAGCGACAGTTGTGGCGTGCGCCTGTGGATAAAGGACGACGATCCGATTGGCCTCCGCCCATTCATTGACGCCGATCTTAGTGTAAAACTCACCGCCAAGCGCCTCTGACGATTGCGTGCAGCCGTGCAGAACGATGTGCAGCCGGCACGGCGCCGGAGCGCCGGGTTCGCAGTCTTTCGGCACATAGAGATAGCCGGTGTCCGACAAGCCATTCGCTCGCGCCCCCGCGGGCACGAATTCAGTCTGGTCGAACGCGGCGATCCTGCCGGAAGGCGCCGCGGCCGGCGGCTTGAGGTCCGGCCCGTAGATCGCCTTGAGCTCCGCGCCCGCCTGATCGTAGCGGCAATCGTTGATGTACGGCTCTTTGTTGGCGGAGCATTTGCCGCCGAAGTTTTTCGTCACCCAGGAATGCCCGGCCTTGGCGGCCGGTCCGCTGTGGTCTTCGAAGACCATGTTGGCGCCTGGAACACCAAGGGCGGCGTAGACGGCCCTGCCCTTCTCGACCGTCTTAGAACTCACCACCGAATCGGAGCCTCCGGTGAAGAGGTAAATTCTGCTGTGGGCGAGGTTGGACGGCGGGTCGATTTCGGCTTTGCCGGCAAGCGTCTTGACGAGGTCCGTGTAGAACGAGATGTCCTCAAGCAGGAAAGGCGTCGACACGCAGGGCCCGGCCGCCTGGGAAGCCAGCGCCTCCACGCCGTCGGCGGTCGCATGCAGGACCGCGCAGCCATAAAGGCCGCCGGCGATCATGGCCGCGCCCATGATGTCGGCCGAATGGGCGATGTGCAGCTGGTTGGCCATGAAGGCGCCGGACGAAAGGCCGGAAACCGACACTTGCGCCGGATCGATCGGGTAGCCCCGAAGGCGCTCCGCCGCCGAGGCTGAGGCGCAGGCCAACATAAGCGACGACGACAGCGCGATCGTGAGCCGGACCATGTCAAGGACCCCTGGAGGATGGGCGCCTTGCCATTGTCCGCGCGCGATCGCGCTCTGTAAACCGCGTGTCCGGATTGTCGCGCGCCAGCCCGAAAGCCCGCGGCCGGCGCGCCCTTGCTTACTTGAGGGTGGTGCCGATCTCGTTGAACACCGTGCTGACCTGCGTGCCGACAAGCTGGACGGCGACGATGATGAACACCGCAATCAGGCTCGCGATCAGCGCATATTCGATCGCCGTCACACCAGATTCATCGCTAACAAAGTTTCGAACTCGAAGCATTGGACTCTCCTGACGCTATGGGTCCCTGCGTTCGTAAGCTAGCTTTCCGAAGTGGGCGCAGGATCCCCGACCACGATGCAAAATTCCCCCTGCCGATTGCTAACGCCTCGATCGGACACCCAAAGTTTTATCTACTCCCGATCTCTGGCGTAGATTACCCGCTGATCCTTAATTTGCGGTATCCCGCGGCGATCAGCGTTGATTTTTGCTTGGGCCGTCTCCCTGATTTCAAGAGCCCCGCCCTTCGCCGGTTCGCGCGCGCACTCAGGCGAGTGCGCGCGTTTGCCGGTTTACTTGAGCGCGCCGCCGACCTCGGTGAACACGAGTTTGACCTGCGTGCCGACAGCCTGGACGGCGACGATGATGAACACCGCAATCAGGCTCGCGATCAGCGCATACTCGATCGCCGTCACACCAGATTCATCGCTAAGAAAGTTTCGAACTCGAAGCATATGGGATTCTCCTGACGCTCTATGGGCCCTGCGTTCGCAAGTCGCGGCGGTTCCAAAGCCGAGGCTTTCGAAGTGGCCGCAGGACCCCGACCACGAAGCAAAATCCCACCCGCCGATTGCCAACGGCTCGACTGGACTCCTAAAATTTTATCGACTCCGGGCTAAGGGCCGGGATTGCTCGCTGATCCTTAATCAAATGGCGCTTGGCGCCCAGTAATCCCGCTTCAACATCGACCGGCGCTCGAGCGCCCTCGCCGATTTCCGTTCCGCCCTGCTTGCGCTTAGGACGCTTGAGCAGGGGCCGCCTGGACCGCCTCTTCGACCTGTCCCAGCCGATCCTTGCCGAAGAACATGTCGCCGCCGACGAAAAACGTCGGAACCCCGAACACGCCGCGCGCGACCGCAGCGGCGGTGTTGTCGGCAAGCTTCAGCTTGACGCGATCTGTCTGGGCCGCTGCGAGCAGGCTCGCAGAATTAAGGCCTGCGGAATCGAGGCGCCGCGCCAGGATTTCGGGATCGTCGAGCTTGAGGCCCTCTTCCCACAGGCCCTCGAGGCCCATCTCGAGATAGGCGGCCTCGACGCCGGCCTCGCGGGCGGCGACAAACCCGCGCATTAGCATCAGCGTGTTGACGGGAAAATTCGGGTTGAAACGGAACTTGTCGAGCCGATGCTTGGCGATGAAGCGGCGGATCTCGAGCATCTCGTAATCGAGTTTGCCCTTAACCGCCGCGTAGGCGACGCCTGGGGCGACATTGCCAGTCGCCTTGAAGATGCCCCCAAGCAGACAGGGGTTGATCATAAGACGCACGCCGCTGCGTTCGAGAATCGGCTGCAGCCCGCGATAGGCGAGATAAGCGTTGGGGCTGGCAAAGTCGAAGATGAATTCGATGGTCGCGCTCATCACCACGTCTCCGACCACGGCCGCAAGTCCATCTCGAATGTCCAAGCGCTGCGTTTTTGGCGATGGAGCCAAACATAGTTCTTGGCGATCTCGTCGGGAACGAGAATTTCCTCCCGCGCCAGTTTTTCGCCGGCGTCCGGCAAGAGCCCGCGGATGAAGGCGCCGTCAATCGCGCCGTCAATCACGACATGAGCCACGTGGACGCCCTTCGGCCCCAGTTCGCGGGCGAGACTTTGCGCCAGCGCCCGGAGCGCATGTTTTGCGCCGGCGAAGGCGGCAAAGCCTGAGCCACCGCGGACGCTCGCGGTCGCGCCCGTGAATAGCATCGTGCCGTGGCCGCGTTCGATCATGCTCCGGGCGACCTCGCGGCTGGCGAGGAATCCGGCGAGCGCCGCCATCTCCCAAACCTTGGAATAGACGCGCGTGGTCGTCTCGACGATCGGGAAACGCACATTGGCGCCGATATTGAAGACGAGCACCTCGATCGGACCGATCTCGCGCTCGATCCGTTCAATGAGCGCCGCGACATCGTCTTCGACGCGCGCGTCGAGCCCGAACGCGTAAGCCTCGCCGACCTCCGCACGGATCGCTTCCGCCAGCTTGTCGACCGCCTCGGTATTTCGCGGCCGCCGGGTGACGCAGACGCGAAGACCCTCGCGCGCAAAGGCGCGCGCGATCGAAGCACCGAGCCCATCGCCCGCCCCGACGACAAGGCAGACGCCGCGTTCACCCCCCGCCTCGCTCATCGGGGCAAGTCCGGATAATTCTGGATGCCGCCGTAAAGCGGGTACTCGGACCGAACCTGCCGAGACTCGGGCGCGATGACCAGCCGATCCCCCTTCGACGCGTCGAAATCGACCGCCCCGACCAAGGCAAAGCTGTCGAAGACGAAAGGCAGGCTCCGCCCGGCGATAGGGTCCGGCTTGTCGAGAAGACCCAAATGGAGGTGGGGGCCTTCCGAGGGCCCGGTGTTGCCTAGTTTGCCGATCGGGGCCCCGGCCTTCACGGCGTCGCCGACCTTCACAGCGATGCTGCTCTGACGCAAATGCGCATACCAGGCGAAGACATTCGGAGCGATTTCGAGCATCACGTTGTTGCCGCCATAGTCCGACGTCGACTTAGGCGTCATCAAGACGAAGGGCGTCTGATCGGACATGCCGTCGTGGACAGAGACCACGGTTCCATCGGCGACCGCGAGCACGTCCTCGCCGAAGCCGTAATATTGCTCGACCGCCTTGCCGTCGCCGTCGAAGATTCTGTCATGTCTGACCCTGACCAAATCGATCGCGAAAGTTTCAGCCGTCTGGATGCGGACGCCGTCAATCGCAATACGCTCGTCCCTGTGAACGTTGGGCTTGCAGCAAGCGGCGCCCGCGAGCCAGCCGTCCCCCTTGAGAGGCGGCCTGATCACGATCGCGTCCTGATGGTTGATGGCGACTTCGGGCGCGTCAACCTCCGGGGGCTCCGCCAGTAACCCAAGCTGCGAGTCCGCCTTGAGCCTGTAAGCGATCCGGTGGGTCACCCGCTCCGGCGTTGCGCCCGGGGGCAGGATCAGATCGACGTCGACTGAGACGGCAGCCGATGCGGGAACGACTGGAGTCGCTGTCTTCGCGAAGAGGGTCTGGGTCGCGGCCGCGAGGGCGGCCCCCTCGATCCGCATGAGTTCTTTTCCAGCGGGATTGAGGACAATCACGCTCGATAGAGTCACGGGCTCGGGGAACACGCTGACGACAAGAAGTCCGTATTCCACGTGGTCCATGCCGTCGTCGCCGCGGACCACCTGAGCTTCGTGAATCGGACTGACCAGGATCGCGGTTGGCCGGCCGTAGTCCGCGGCGGAAGCGACCGACGTGAGGATGAAGACAGTCGCCCCCGCCAAACACATGCGCATCTTGCACCAGTCTCTGATACAGGACTCAACATCACACAATTGAATCATGAGACGTTCCCCCCAGAAACCCGCGCGTACGACATGCCCATGTTACTTTTACCGCATGAGGAGGACGCAGCCTCCCATCAGCGCCCGCCGCCGTCAAAAAAGGCCGATTGCGGAGACGACCGGGCAAATGACGCCAATCGCTGCGAGATAGGCCTCCGCAGCCGAAGGGCTACAGGCCGGGCGGGCTCTAGCGGAAAGGCGGGCGATAGCTGCCGAGGCCAGCGACTGTTGAGAGGGGATAGGAAAGTCAATTGGCGTGAAGCGTGCCCACGCGCCGCTTCGCTATGATCACACGCGTAAGGCAGTCCGGTCTAGAAGCCCCACTTAAGTCCGCCGGTGGTATGGCCGCCCTGATCCTGACCCATCGAAATCGACAGCCCGCCCTTCGGCTCGGTCGGAATCCGATACGAATAGCCAGGAAGGCCGCCGCTTTTTCTTACAACGGTCGTGCCCTCCGGGGGCGCGTAGGGGTCCGAGAAGCGAACAGTGTCGTCGAGGCTCGCCGACTTCAGGGCGGTCGAGTGCTTCGCCTTCGCGTGCGGTCGAGGGGCCTTCAGCGGATCGGAGGACAAACCTTCGGCCGACGCCTGCGTCCAGGCGACAGCGCTGAGACATGCGATCGTCAAGGAAAGGCGATTCATCGCAGCGCCCTCTAAGATTCGCGTTCTCCGCAAGCCCTTTTTACCAATCGTTAATCAAACGTGAACGCTCACGCAAGCCCCAATTCGTCCCCATTCGATCACATTTTTTCACGGGCGCCCGGGGCTCGGGAACGGGTCAGGGCCCAGCGACGGGCGCCTTCCCCATGCGAATCCCAGTCCGGCGCGGGCCTGATCTTCATCGTCACTTTCGTGGCTGGCCCGGGGCTTGTCTCAAGCGCGATCAAACGATTGACCTTGGCTGCGGCATGCCGACGATGGCGGATTCAAGACGCTCGCAGCGCGGGCCTAAAGGGCATCCTTAACGACCAGCCCGTCCTTCATGATGACGAGGAAATTCTTCTCCGGATCGGCGATGAGCTTGAGATTGGCGGTCGGGTCGCCGTCGCCACGGCTCAGCGGCGCATTGGGGGAAGCGGGAACCTCATAGGGGAAGCGAAAGTCGCTATGGCCGCCGGTTTGCGAGATCATCGCGCCCGACGGCCATATCCGGGGGCCGGGGGCGAGCCCATTGTCGATCGCGCGCTTCAGGCTGAAGGTTGGCCCGGCCATGTCTCGAACGCTGGTGAAACCGCGCATCAGCGTCTTTCTCGCTTCGTCGGCCGCGACAAGAGTGATGTAGCCGACATCCGCCGTCAGTAAGACAGTTACCGGCAGGGACGCCATCATCGCGTGCCAGTGCGCATCGATGAGGCCCGGCATCAGAACTCTGCCGCCGCAATCGACGACGCGAGCGTCGGGGGCGAGCAGAGTTTCGGCCGGCTCGACCGACTTGATCGTTATGCCCTCGACGACAACCCGCAAGCCCTCGATGAGCGCGTGCGACTTACCGTCGAAGAGCCGGAGGTTGGAGAACGCGATGCGCGCCACTGACGCCGCCGTAGCCGTCGCGGCCATGCTCCCTGAGCCCGCCGCGAAGACGCCGAGCGAAGCGCCTATTGCGACGTGGGACGAATAGCGGGAGAATTTTTGCGCCAGATGCGCGTTCAGCCGCGCAAAAACAGGCGTGTGGCAGCGGCATCCGACACGGCGTGGCGCTTCGCCATCATGCGGCGCGCATAGAAACATCACCCCCCCAATTGACCATCGCGCTCTTGTCGGCGCCGAGGGAACCTATGTCGGATTGGCGGCCCGTCGCAATCGGCGAAGGCGCAGCGGGGTCCGCTCAAGCAGGCGTCGGCGCGTCAGAGCGGATCAATTTGTCGTGTTTGAGCTCAGCCCAAAAGTCGGCCGGAATCGGATGGCGGAAGGCTGATTCGTTTTGCTTTACCTGCGCGCGCGAAATCGCGCCTGGGATGATCGAGGCGACGATTGAAGGCCTTGTTCGGTTCCGGTTTCGCGAGGCGACTTCTGGCTGACGAGCGGCTGGGTAAGCCGGGAGATAGTCAGGGCGATCAAAGTGCGCTAATGCTCGTCATAGGTTGTGGTGACGGGTCTCACCCCCCCACGCCTCAAGGGCGCCTCCGGGCCAAACCCCCAAGCAAAACACTATCGTGTCTTTGTGATCACCGTAGCTACGTGAGGTCAGCGATGCCTGGGCAATACGCTACTCAAAAGAATCAATACGCTACTCAAAAGAATACGGCTCAATTGGCAATCACTTTCCTGCCAACCACGACGCCCATACTAATGTACGGTGTATTGTTGTTTTTCATTGGAATTGCGCTGTATCTCTTCGGCGTCGGACTCGTCATTCCACGGTACTTGCTTGGCCTCGACAGGGCGCTCCGTCCTATTAGCGAAGATCTTGTGTGGTATAGTGGCATTCCCGTAACGCTCGGTATCGGAGCAGTAGTGTTCGATCTTTTTTTCCTGCTCTCCCACAAGCGCATCGATGAACCCATCCGTTCCGAACCCCTGGCGGACAAACGGGTCACCGTCGCGTTGACCGCTTACAACGACGAGGAGAGCATCGGCGATGCGGTCAAGGACTTCATGGCGTCTCCCTCCGTCCGTTCCCTGATCGTGGTCAGCAACGCGAGTACGGACAACACGATGCGCGTCGCCGGCGAAGCCGGGGCCATCACAATCAACGAACCAAAACAGGGCTATGGACGCTGTGTATACCGCTGCTTCCAAGAAGCGTTATCACATGACGAAACAGAACTCATCGTCCTTTGCGAAGGCGATATGACGTTTCGAGCTGCTGACATCGAAAAGTTGCTCGCGTACGCGCCCCACGCAGATATTGTTAACGGAACTCGCACGGTCGAGCGCCTAAGAGCGCACACCACTCAACTTAGCACGTTCATGTACTATGGTAATTTTTTCGTTGGGAAGCTGCTCGAAGCGAAACATCTTGGGCGGTCAACGCTTACGGATGTCGGCACCACTTACAAATTGTGCCGGCGCGACGCCCTTCAGCGTTTGATGCCGCAACTGGATCCAACGATTAATTTGGAATTCAACGCGTATTTCCTGGATCATGCGCTGGCAGATGGTTTAACTGTGGTGGAGTGTCCTGTGACGTTCCATCCACGCTGGGGCCAGAGCAAAGGCGGCAACGTCAACAACCTGCGCGCCTTGACTGTCGGTCTTCGAATGATGGTCGGTATCACGACGGACTGGCGGCTGTTCAAATGACGAGCGTTTATCATGAGGTGCGCCTCCCGCATGATCCGGCCCGCGAGGTGCTGTGGCGCGCTCTTTGGCGGTATTATTTCAGCCAATTCATTCGACCTGAGGATTGCGTCCTCGATATTGGCTGCGGACACGGCGCGTTTATCAATTCTGTGGTGGCCCGCAAGCGAATGGGGCTCGATTCCTGGCCCGACATTCCGAAATATCTACAGGAGGGGGTTCAGCCGATCATCGGATCCGCGGTCGAGGTCGGGGAACTGGTAAAAGAGCCGGTCGATTTCGCATTCGCCAGCAACCTGTTCGAACATCTGACGCAAACCGACCTCATGAAGCTGCTCGGAGGCGTGCGCAAGATCTTGTCCCCGCGTGGCACCCTCAACATCATCCAGCCGAATTACCGCTATGCATATCGGGAATACTTTGACGACTACACGCATATTGCGATTTACTCGCATGTAAGCCTTTGCGACGTGCTCCGCGTAAGTGGCTTCGACATCGTCGATGTCCAGCCACGATTCCTGCCGCTGTCAATCAAGTCGAGGTTGCCCGTGCGTGAAAGCCTTATTCGCGCTTACCTCGCCTCGCCAATCAAGCCGATGGGCAAGCAGATGCTGATCCGCGCTCGGGTGCGCTTGGCCACGGCTTGACAGGAGGGTGCGATGGGGGCGGTAGACGTAGACTCCGCCGCGGGGCGAACGGGGCCGCAGATTTTGCGGCTCGCCGCCGGCGCCGGGACGTTTCTCCTGATAGCCGGGCTCTTATACTTTGCATGGGCCGACGTGCGCTGCGCGCGCTCCGTTCTCGCCTACCCATTTGGCGTGGACTATGGCGAGGGAATCGTCTGGCAGCAGGCGCTGCTGATCCCTGGGCCGCGAATGTACGGCTCGATCGACCATCTGCCATTCATCGTTTTCCACTATCCGCCAGTGTATCATTTGGCGTCGCGGGCAGTGATGGCGTTCGGCGTCGACCCGTTGGCGGCGGGGCGAATCGTCTCGCTGGCGGCCACCGCGGTCATAGCGATCAGTATCGCCTGGCTGGTGGCGGCCGAACTCGCGGGGAGGGTCGGCCGCTCGGCGGTGCTCATAGGCGCGCTCACCGGCGCCCTGTTGCCGCTGAGCCTCGGCCCAGTCGAGGCGTGGTTCGATCGGATGCGCGTCGACATGCTCGCGATTACCCTGGCGTTCGTCGGCGTTGCGTTCGTAGTGCGATCGGAACGGCAGCCGGCGTGGCTTGCGTTGGCGATGCCGGCCTTCGTCTTGTCGATCTATACCCGGCAAACCGAACTCGCCGCGCCGGCGTCAGCGCTCCTAGTGCTGCTCCTGGTAAGGCCCCGGGCGACGATCCTCGCCGGCATCGGCGGCGCTGTTCTCGGGTTCTGCACGCTGGCGTGGCTCGAATGGGTGACCGCGGGCGGCTTTCTCCGCCATGTCATTACCTACAACATCAATACGTGGACCTTCGCCTTACTGTTGACGCGCCTGCGATTTCAGGTGTCCTACGCAGTCCTGCTTGCGTTGGCGGTCATCGGCTTGGCGGTGCTCTGGCTGCGCCGACGCGACGAGACGCTCCCGCGAGGCGCTGAAGCAAGCCGATACACTATCGTCCTCCCGATCATCACCGTGTGGCTGCTGCTCAGCCTAATCATGATGGTGGCGACGGTTGGAAAGAACGGCTCCGATGTGAACTATTTCATCGAGCCGATGTGCGTCTGCGCTGTTGCAGCCGGATTGCTCATTGGACTTGGCTGGGAGGCCGTCGCCGGCTCGTCCGGCCGGCGCGATATGGCGCTCCGGCTCGGCCTAATCTTCGCAACGGTTGCGCTGGTGGGAGTGATGGCGAAGCGCCGTCCCGTTTGCTACGCTGTCCAGGATCCCGGGCTACTCGCAATCCAACAAAACCTGGTCCAGGAGATCGCGAAGCAAAATCGACCCGTCCTATCTGAGGACATGGTCCTATCGCTGCGCGCCGGTCAGGAGGTGCCAATCGAAATGGCGATCTTCCACGAGCTGGCGATTAAGGGACAATGGGATCAGCGCCGTCTTACTGACCTGATCGACAGTCACGCCTTCGCCTTCCTGGTCACAACCCCGGATAAGACTTATACGCCTCTACGGTATACGCCCGAGGTGGTGGCCGCGATCGAGCGGGCCTATCCGCGCGTCGAAACCCGCGGACCGTATGCCGTCCGCTACCCCGAAACCCCATGAGCCCCTTGCATCGGTGCGGAATTCCGCAGGAGCCATAGGCGGACCGCCAGAATCGAAACGATCATGACAATTTCCTGGATCAACTTGTGGATCGCCATCGCGATGAGCTTGGCGGGGCAGACCTTGCTGAAAGCGGGCGCCATGACCCGTCAGGCTTCGACCGAACTTCTGGCGCAATTCTTGGACCCGAGGACAGTCGCTGGCCTGACCTTATACATCGCCGCCGCGTTCCTCTACATTATCGCATTGCGCCGCATTCCACTCTCGATCGCGCTTCCCTGCACGGCCGCCTCTTACATTGGTGCAATATTTATTGGCCATTTCTTATACAATGAGACGATAACATTTATTCATCTGACGGCTGTCGCCTTCATCGGTTGCGGAGTCATTCTGTTGGCCTTCTCGGCTAAATGACCCCCACAGGCACGCGGTCGGAGTTTGCGTTCGCGACGAGTTAGCCCCCTCGGGGAGCGTACCCTCCGGAAAGATCTCAAGGCCAGACGGGACGGTCGCGAGCACGGCGCCGACCGCGCGTGGCCCGGCCGAGGCGACAATGTCCAGGCGATTGCGCATTCCGCTTTTCACAGGCCTCCGGGCGGACGCCGGTTCCGCGCGTTATTCCTCAGGCTCGGTGCCGAAACGCAGCGGATAGCCCTTCGCCGCCCCCGCTTCTGTGGCGCGCGCCGCCTTGGTCTCGGCGATGTCCTGCGCAAACACCGCCACGACGCAGACACCCTTCCGATGGGCGGTCATCATCACGCTGAGCGCCTGGGTTTCATTGAGACGAAACACCGCCTTGAGGACCCCGACCACGAAGTCGCGCGGCGTATAGTCGTCGTTGAATAAAATCACTTTGTGCAGGCGCGGACGCTGAACGCGCGTCTCGGTCTTCGTCGCAATCTTGGTGGCGGCCTTGCTCATCGTGCTCTCTTGGGGGCCCGTGTCGCGGAAGCGACGATATTTTGCACCTTGGCGCCGCCGGTTTCAAGCCAGTTGCGGGCCTCGGTGGCCGGCGCGATTTCGAACTCGACAGAAAGCGCGAGTTCCGCGGCGTCGGCAATATTTCTCCACCGTTTGTGGTCATGGTAGAAAGAACGCCTTTCGGTACGGGCGCCCGCGGACAACGAGCATCACGAACATTTGTCGTCATATTGGATCGTCTGATTGAACCGCGGCAGCGTTGATGGCGTTGGGAAACGACGGCGACGCGTTTGCGCATGCGGGTCACCGCGCGCCGCCCGATCCAAAGGAGGAAGAAAATGATCGTTCGACAGGCGGCCGTAGTTGCAGGGATGGCGTTCATTCTCGGCGCCGCGTCAGCTCATGCGGGGCCATGCACCGATCGGATCTATCAAACCGACCTCGACGTCGCCAAGCTCCTGGACTCCGCCGCCGCTCAGGGGCAGCCGGCGGCCGAATCGACCTTCGCCACCATGCATCGCCAGCCGACTCCGGGGTCGATCGCAACCGCCGAACAACAAGCAGGCGATCTCACCAGCGAGGAGGCGCAGGCGATCACCGAGGCCATGGATGAGGCGCGCCATGCCGATGACAAGGGCGATCAGGCCGGCTGTGAGAAAGCGCTGAGCGACGTCGACCGCATGCTCAAGCGTTAGGCCAGGCGCGGCGTGGCGCTCGCCCGCTGCTCGACGCCTGGCCGATCATCCGGTTGCACGCCGCTTTCGCCTTCGCGGCGATCGGTCTCGGCGCCGTGCAGCTTCTGGCCCCCAAGGGAACGCTTCCGCACCGAACCATCGGTTGAACGTGGGCCCTGCTCATGATTCTCGTCGCGGGAAGCTCGCTCTTTATCCACACGATCCGAACCTGGGGACCTTGGAGTCCTATCCACCTTCTCTCGTTGTTCACGCTCGGAGTGGTTCCACTCGCCGTCCTGCAGGCACACCGGCACAATGTCGCGGCTCATCGTTCGGCGATGATCTGGATCTTCACCCTGGCGCTGGTCGTCACGGGTTTGTTCACCCTCGCGCCCGGGCGGATCATGAACAAGGTGATGTTCGGCGGCTGAGGCGGGCGCGGCCGGTGAAAGCGCCAGATCAGCGGATCCGTGCTGGCGGGCGCGGCGTTCAACGCATTGTGACCGCGGTATCCGGCCTTCGCCTTGCGGCGCTCTCGCTAGGGCGCCAAAAGTGCGCGGCCGAAAGACCTCATATGCGTCCCGCCGTTCTCACCGCCTTCATCATCGCGACGGCCCTGTTCATGGAGAACATGGACGGGACCGTCATTTCGACTTCGCTGCCGGCCATCGCGCTCGACCTGCATCAGGATCCGATCGTCCTCAAGCTGGCGCTGACCTCCTATATGTTGACGCTCGCGGTGTTCATTCCCGCCTCCGGCTGGGTCGCCGACCGCTTCGGCGCGCGGACGGTGTTCTGCAGCGCGATCGTCATCTTCACGCTCGGCTCGATCCTTTGCGGCGCCTCGTCTTCGCTTTCGACCCTCATCGCGGCGCGTGTGTTCCAGGGGCTGGGCGGAGCGATGATGGTGCCGGTTGGGCGCCTCGTGCTTTTGCGTTCCACGGCGAAGAGCGATCTCGTCAGCGCGATGGCCTATCTCACGATCCCGGCGCTGATCGGCCCGGTCGCAGGTCCGCCGCTCGGCGGCTTCATCACCACCTATTTTCATTGGCGCTGGATCTTCTGGATCAACGTGCCGATCGGCATTCTCGGCGTGCTGCTCTCGCTCAGGTTCATCCAGAATTTGCGCGAGCAAGCCGTGCCCCGGTTCGATTTCAAGGGATTCGTCCTGTCGGGCGTCGGGCTCTTGAGCCTCATATCGGGCTTGAGCATGATCGGGCGCGGCATCGCCCCTTATTGGCTGGTCGCCGCGATGATCGTGATCGGCGCACTTTCGCTGGCCGCCTACGTCCGGCACGCGAATGCGACCGCAGGCGCGATACTGGATCTCAAGCTCCTCAAAATCCCGACCTTCTTCGCCGGCGTCGTCGGCGGGTTTATCTTCCGCATCGGCATTGGCGCCATGCCCTTCCTGCTGCCGTTGTTGTTGCAGGTCGGGTTCGGCCTGACGCCGTTCGCATCCGGCTCGCTCACTTTCGCCACCGCCGCCGGCGCGCTCATGATGAAATTCACCGCTTCGACGGCGCTGCGCTGGTTCGGCTTCCGCCAGACGCTGATCATCAATTGCCTCATTTCGGGAACATTTCTCGCCGTCTGTGCGCTGTTTACGCCGTCGACCCCGCATTGGCTCCTGCTGCTGACGCTGCTCACCGGCGGTTTCTTCCGCTCGCTCCAATTCACCGCGTTGAATGCGATCAGTTATGCCGACGTGGACTCGCCACAGATGAGCCGCGCCACCAGCTTCGCCAGCGTCTCGCAGCAGATGTCGGGGGCGGTCGGAATAGCGGTCGCGGCGATCTGTGTGGAGGCGATCCAGTTTGGCTTCGGCGATTCCGAGCTCATGGCGCGCGACCTGTCGCTCGCCTTCGTCCTGGTGGCGATCGTGTCCAGCCTATCCGTATTCATCTTCGCCCAACTCAAGCCGGACGCGGGGGCCGCGGTCTCGGGCCGGATGCTTTCGACCGGCGAAGAGCGAGCGACTGCAGCGGCGGAGTGAGCAAGAGGGGGCCTGTCGGCGCGTATCAGGTTTGCTGAACGGTCGCGTCGCTGTAAGTTACGGCTGGTCATCGATGATCGCCGGGTGGGGGATGGATCGGGTTCAGCCGCACGGCCGAATCATGCAGTCGCTGGCGCTCGGGGCGGTGCTAATTGCTCTGACGGCCGGCTACGTCCTGATGGCGCGTCAATTCAACGTCACGGAACTGCCCAGCGAGCGGCATTTTGGCGCAATCGACCAAGTCGCGCCTGCGGGGGAGGTTTATCTCGAGCCGATCAGCATCGACGCCCTCAACGACGCGATGCAGGTGCGCGCCTATGTCTCGCCAAGCATATCGGAAAGCAAAAGCGCTCACAGCGCCCCAGGTCGCGATTTGACCTTGTTGGTCAACCACGACAACACAGTAGAGGAAGTCAAACTGGCGGCAGGTGACCATATCGCCAGCTCGACCTTCGAGGTCGACCTGAGTCAGGGCAGCGTCACGCATTACCCGTTGGACGCCTATGTGGCGCGGATCGACGTTCAGCTCCTCGACGGAAAGTCCTCACTCAGGCTCCCCGCCAGGGTCACGATGTGGGAAGGGGTGCTCGGGTACAGTCTGCACACGACAAGTCAGCCGGGGCCCGATCCGGATGACGTTCAGCTGACGACCGCGATTACGCGTAGCGGCGCCTTTGCGCTGTTCGCGCTATGCGCGTACGGCGCCATGCTGGTGCTCGGCTGTTGCGCTCTTGCAATCGGCGTCCTGACATTTACCGACGTGCGTCGCGCGGAGGCGACGTTGATCGGGGCTCTCGCCGCGATCACGTTCGCCCTGCCGGTGCTGCGCAACGCGCTGCCGGGCTCGCCTCCGCTCGGCATCCAGGCGGACATGTGGGTACTTTTGTGGACCGAACTCGCGGCGGTGCTGTCGCTTGCGCTGCTGGTTTTCAAATGGGCGAAATCAGGTCCGCGCCCTGATGCAGACGGGCCGCCAGCCCGATGAGGAGATCAAAGGCGGCTCGCGCAGCTCGCCCTTCCTTATTTTGCCGCTACCACGTCGGCTTGGGGTAGGCGGGCGGGTAGGTTACCGGATTAGCAAAGCACTTCTTGACTTCCTGCTCAAATTTCGTGACGTCGGTAATGCCTTTGTTGGTCACCGTCTCCCGACAATAGTTCAGCGTCATCGTCCAGCCCGGCGGCCCGCCGCCCCCTCTCGCAAGGGCCCGCTGAGCGCCTCCTGCGGCGAACGCGAAGACGAACATGAGCCGCCCGGCGCCGACCAGGTTCGGCGAGCGCCCCGCGACCCAAGGAGGCCTGAGCCTCACTCCAAGAGGTCGGGCTGCTCCTTGACGATGCGCGCATAGAGCGGCTGGAACTGGAACCAGCCCGAGAACGAGTTGCCGACGATTTTATAGGACTGCGCAGCGGCTTGCGGCGAAATGAGCTTCAAGGTCTCGCCACCTTTAAGCGCCGCCTCGGCGATGAGCTGCACCTGGCAGGACCGCTCCATGGTGATGAACCACCACACCGCCTCGTCGACCGTTCCCCCGACCGTGATCAGGCCGTGGTTCTGCAGGATCGCCGCTTTGCGCTTGCCGATCGCGTCGGCGATCCGCTGGCCTTCGTCGAGTTCGACCGCCACGCCGCCAAAGTCGTCGTAGACCGCATGGTCCTCATAGAACGCGCACACGTCCTGGGTGATCGGCGCCAGGGGGCGTCCGAGCGTCGAAAAGGCCCGCCCGTAGGTCGAATGGGAATGAGCGGCGGCGTTCGCGTCGGGCCGCGCGGAATGGACGCGCGAATGGATGACGAAGGCCGCGGTGTTAACCGGATAGTCGCCCTCGACGACATTGCCCTTATGGTCGCAGCGGATCAGGTTCGAGACCTTGACCTGACTGAAATGGACGCCGAACGGATTGACCCAGAACGTGTCCGTAAACTCCGGATCACGCGCAGTGATGTGCCCGGCGACCCCCTCGTCGAAGCCAAACTTAGAGAAGAGACGAAAGCCTGCAGCTAGCCGCTGCTTCCGATGCACTCGCTCGTCCGCCAAATTGTCGAACTTCGGCGGCATCGGCAATTTTCCCATCAGCGCCGCCGGATCAGCAGGCGCGCTGGTCTTCTTGGCCTGGACATTCATGATCTTCCTCCCGCATCAGCCTGGGGCTCCCCCGAGCATAAGACCGAATGCAGCGCCCGTCAGCAGGGAGATTAAGGCCGGGCCTATCGCCGACCACGGTCGACCCGATCCTTGATCGCGCCTCCAGTAACGCCTCCGGTCAATCCGTTCCACAATAAACATATGCAGTTAGTTATTTATGGCTCCCTGACCCGGCGCCGCCCGGAAGGAAATGGCGCCGCAAGCCCTTGGAATCGCGAGATACGCGGAAGAAAATGGCTTGCGCCGGCGACCAGCGCTATGAGCGCGGCCTCCCCGGCGTCAGATCAGGGTCGCGCCGCTCAACTCGGTCTCTGGCCTCGCGCCCCTGAACCCCGTCGCGAGCAAATAAAGCTCGGCGCTGTCGGCGCGGCTCGCCTTGGGCTTCACATGGCGCACGCTTGCAAACTCGCGCTTAAGGCGGGCGAGCAACTCGCCCTCGGCGCCGCCCTGCAGCACTTTGGCCAGAAAGAAGCCGCCCGGCGCCAGGACTTCGCTCGCGAAATCGGCGGCGAGCTCGACCAGGCCGACGATGCGCAACTGGTCGGTCTTGCGGTGACCGGTGGCGTTGGCCGCCATGTCGGAAAGCACACCGTCCGCGGGACCGCCCAGCCACTCACGAAGCTGACGCGGCGCTTCCGGGTCGTGGAAGTCCATTTGCCGGAACTCCACCCCTTCGATTGGGTCCATCTCCAAGAGATCGATGGCGATGACCCGTCCCCTGCCCTCGTGCGCGCCCACGCGCGCTGCCGCGACCTGGCTCCAGCCGCCGGGCGCGGCGCCAAGATCGACAATGCGCTCGTCCCGCTTCAACAGCTTGTGCTTGTCGTCGATCTCGATGAGCTTGTAGGCCGCGCGCGACCGGTAGCCTTCGCGGCGGGCCTGGGCGACGTAGGGATCATTGAGCTGGCGCTCGAGCCAGCGGGCCGAAGCGACCGTGCGTTTGCGGGTCATCTTGACCCGGACTTTAAGCGCCCGGCCGCCTTCGCGGCCCGAGCCGCCCGTCGTCACCAGCGCTCGCGCAGGCGGCGGTGCGGACCAACCCCGTCGGCGCGCATCATATGACTGAGGATTCCCTCGCGCAGACCCCGGTCGGCGATGCGCAGCCGCTCGGCGGGGAAATGGCTCCGGATCGCCTCCAGGATGGCGCAGCCAGCGAGCACAAGATCAGCGCGTTCGTGGCCGATGCAGGCGTTGGCGGCGCGCTCGGCATAGCTCATGGCGCGCAATCGCGCGATCGCCTCGTCGACCTCCGCCCTCCCGAGCCACAGTCCATCGACCGCGCGGCGGTCATAGCGCGGCAGATTGAGATGCACGCCCGCAATGGTCGTGACTGTACCGGAGGTGCCGAGAAGATGGAATCGGTCGCAACGCGTCTCGTCCGCAACCCGGGCGACGAAAGGAGCAAGCGCGTCCGATACATGGGCGGTCATGGCGACGAAAGCTTCCTCGCTCACGTCCACGCCACCGAATGTCTCGGCCAGCGAGACCACGCCGAGCCTCAGCGACTCCCAAGCCTTCACCCGGTTCGTCGCCTGCGGCGCGCGAGGATCAAAGCCGAGCCATATGATCTCCGAGGATCCACCCCCGATATCGAACATCACCGTCGAGCGCGCGTCCTTATCGGCGAGATCGCCAACACCCGCGGCGGCGAGATGCGCCTCGGTCTCGCGGTCGACAATTTCGAGCTCTATGCCGAGCCGTTCGCGAACCACAGCGACGAAGTCGGACCCATTGGCAGCCGAGCGGCAGGCTTCGGTGGCGATCGTGCGGGCGCGGGTGACCCCGCGCGCAACCATCTTGTCCCGGCAGACTTTCAGGGCCTCAAGCGTGCGCGCGATCGCCGCCTCGCTCAGGCGTCCAGTCAGCGACAGCCCCTCGCCCAGGCGAACGATGCGCGAAAACGCGTCGATGACGCGGAATCCCTGAGCGGTCGGCCGAGCAACCAGGAGCCGACAATTGTTGGTTCCGAGATCCAGCGCCGCATATGTTCCGCCCCAGCCATTGCGCGCACCGGCCGGGCTCTCAGTTGAAAACGGCGCGTGAAACCCAGAATCTGGACTCCACGTGGAAACTTGACTCGAAACCACTCCCACCCCACCTCGCGCCGCCTTAGCAGGCCGCGCCCCTGTCAAAGGAGTGTAGCAACGTTGTCGACAGATGCAACGCGCTTGGGTGTATGTCAGGATTTGAAGAACGGATGATGGACCTTGTCGCCCACCTTGAGCCCGATCGAAGCCGCCATCCCACCGTTCAATTCGAGCACCGCAATGCATGGACTGCCAGAAGGAATGACGCGCTCGGACAGCGGCTCGGCGTTGGCGGCGATGTGCGTCACGACGCCTGAGGGCGCAATGAAGATCATGTCGAGCGGGATGTAGGTGTTCTTCATCCAGAACGACACCGGAGCCTCGCGGTCGAACTCAAACAGCATGCCATGGTCTGCCGCCATGAAGCGCCGGTCCATGAGTCCGCGTTCGCGGGTTGCGTCATTATTCGCGATCTCGACCTGAAAAACATGTCGGCCGGTGGCGGTGACGATCTCGAGCGAATCAAGCTCGCCGCCCAGCGCCGGGGCGCCAGCGGAGGCGGCGAGGAAAAGGATGGCGGCTAGCGCCGCCCATAGCCGAACTCCGATCGCCTTCATCGCCGCTCCACGGTCCTCGCGCGATCATCGCGCGAGGCGCTGATGGCCGGTTTCAAGAGCAAGCGGAAGAGCGCGTCAAGCGCTTGGGCGCGGGAGGGAGCTTTCAAATTGTCGCGGCGAAGCGGCGTTCAGTGCGGCGCGAAGACCTTCGAACCGTCGAGCGGCCTCACCTCGGCCGCCATCAACCCCTTCGGCCCCGGACCAAACCGCGCCAGCATGCTGTCGCCCGGCTTCGGGTCGACGAAGCCATAGCGGCGCAAAGTCTCCATATGGACGAAAATGTCTTCGGTGCCCTCGCCGCGGGTAAGGAAGCCGAAGCCCCGGGACCGATTGAACCACTTGACGATGACGATCTCGAATGCGCCGACCGTGCTTGCCTGCGCGCGCGTGCGCGGCGGCGGCAGATCCCGAGCCGAGGCCGGGTCGGGCTCGGTGATCGCGAGCACCCTGAACACCTGCAAGCCGCGTTCGCGCCGCTGAGCCTCGGCGACGACGCGGGCGCCTTCGCGAAGGGTGGTGAATCCGTCGCGTCTGAGAACGGTCACATGGATGAGGACGTCGGCCTCGCCGCTGTCCGGTAGGATGAAGCCATAGCCCTTGGCGGCATCGAACCATTTGACTCGTCCGGCGATCTCGACCAGCCCGACCGGGCGCTCGTTGCTGTCCTCTATACGCGCCGTCGCTTCCAACGGCTTTACGAATTCATCGCTCAATTCGGCCCCCACTCTACGCGTCGGCTGCACATCCTCGCCGCCAGTGAACCTCTTGCGCGTCGCGATTGGGACCATCCGCTCGGCCCCCGCCAAACGGCGGAGATCCGCAACGCAAGTGATTCGGTCCCCAAGATAGCAAATCGCTCGGCGCTGAATATAGGAAACACGCGAAACTTGAGCGTGGCTGTGGATATGGCGAAAAAAAATCCCGCGGGCCGCGACGGCCGACGGGATCATACAAATGGACGCAGCGGCGCCGCTGCGCAATGACGACTGTCTGACTGTGTTATTCGCCGTCATCCTCCGGCTCCGGTGGCGGCGTCAGGCCCTCAAGCCCGCGCAGCAAATCCTCTTCCGTCATGCGATCGAACTGAACGTCAGCGCCGGCTTCGATCTGACTCTGCACATCCGGATTGACCATTGGCGGAGCCGCCTCCGCTTCTGGTTCGTCGATCTCGACGTGCTTCTGCAGCGCATGGATGACATCCTCGCGCAAATCGCCAGGCGTGAGCTTGCCGTCGCCGATCTCACGCAGCGCGACGACAGGATTCTTGTCATTGTCGCGCTGAACGGAAATTGGGGCGCCCGACGAGATCGCCCGCGCGCGATGGCTGGCCATCAGGATCAAATCAAATCGGTTGTCGACCTTGTCGATGCAATCCTCGACGGTGACACGAGCCATGGAGACTCCTCGGCTGTTGAAACGGGCAGCAAAATGGAAGCGCGGCTCGTACACCGCGCGGCGAACGGATGCAAGTCATTCCCGCGCGGGCGCCGCTTCGGCATTTCGCGCCGGGGCGCCTCGGCGCGCCGCTTTCATCCGCGCCATGACGCTCGCGAATGCCGTAGCGAAGCGCTCGACGTCAGCTCCCGTCGACGCCCAGCCAAGACTAAGGCGGATGGCGCCGCGCGCCAGGTCGGCGGGCGCTCCCATCGCCGCCAGCACATGCGACGGCGCCACCTTGCCCGAAGAGCAGGCCGAGCCCGAACTGACCGCGACGCCGGCGAGATCGAGCGCGATCATCAGCGTCGCGGCCTCGACGCCGGGAACCGCAAAGCAGACAGTATTGGGCAGCCGCGGCGCGGTCTCGGCAAAGACCACTGTGTCTGCGGCGACCGAACGGACAGCGGCTGTGAGGCGATCGCGGAGCCCAATCAGGCGCGCCGGCTCCCTGTCCAACTCGGCAACGCACGCCCGTGCCGCGGCGCCGAAAGCCGCAATCGTCGCGACGGATTCGGTGCCCGCGCGCCCCCCGCGCTCCTGGCCGCCGCCCCGCATGAGCGGCGCGCCCAGACTGACCCCGGCGCGCGCCGTGATAAGGGCGCCCGCGCCCTTGAGACTGCCCATCTTGTGCGCCGACAGCATGAGCGCGTCGGCGCCGAGCGCGGCGACCTCGCAGGACATCCGCCCAGCCAATTGCACCGCGTCGCAGAACAGGAACCCGTCAGCGGCATGGACCAGCGCCGCTGCTTCCGCGACCGGCTGGATCGCGCCTGTCTCGTTATTTGCGCCCTGCAGGGCCACAAGCGCGCGACCGGGACGGCGACAGGCGGCCTCGAGCCAGTCGAGATCGATGCGTCCATCCGGCAGCAAGGGCGCTGCCTCGGCGGTCGGAAACCGGTGCCCCGACAAGACGCAGGCGTGTTCGCCGGCGGAGACGATGAGCCGCTCGAGCGGCGGTGCATTTGGGCCGCCGCCGAACTGGGGATTGAGCGCGGCGTTCGCCGCCTCGGTGCCGCCGGAGACGAAGGTGACGCAACGGGCGCTCACTCCCGCCAGCCGCGCGACCTCGCTCCTTGCGTCCTCGACGATGCGGCGCGCCGCCCGGCCCTCGGCGTGGACCGACGAGGGATTGCCGGTCGTCTCCATCGCTGCGAGCGCCGCCTCGCGCGCGTCCGCGCGCAACGGCGCGGTCGCGTTATAGTCGAGATAGGCTCGGTTCAATGGGCTCGCGGCGGCGGCGATCACGGCTCCGATTCCTGCGTTCCGGGCGAAAACCGCGGCGGGACTTGCGGTTTTTCCTTGCAATTGCCGGCGGCTAGCGTGCTATGAGGCGGCCTCCGAGGCGACCCCCCGTCGACTGACCGAGACAGATTCGCGCTCAATTGCGCGCCGCAGGGCGTGGATGAGTCTAGTCTACGCCCGACCGGGGGACGCTTCAAGGCATTGTGGAGTGTTCATGCCCGAGGTTTTCTTTACCGGCCCAGCCGGTAGGCTCGAGGGTCGTTTTCATCCGGCCAAGCAGCGCGGGGCGCCGATTGCGGTGGTGCTTCATTCTCATCCGCAATTTGGCGGGACGATGAATAACCAGATTGTCTATAACACTTACTATGGTTTTGCCGAACGCGGGTTTTCCGTGCTGCGCTTCAACTTCCGCGGCGTCGGACGGTCGCAGGGCGCCTTCGACCACGGCCAGGGCGAATTGTCGGACGCTGCTTCCGCCCTCGACTGGGCGCAATCGATCAGCCCGGAGGCGCGCGCCTGCTGGATCGCCGGCGTATCGTTCGGCTCCTGGATCGGCATGCAGCTCTTGATGCGCAGGCCCGAGATCGAGGGCTTCATCTCGATCGCTCCCCCCGCCAATCGCTTTGATTACAGCTTTCTTGCGCCCTGCCCCTCCTCCGGCCTTTTCGTCCATGGCGACAAGGATCGGGTCGCGCCGCTGAAAGAGGTTATGGGGCTGATCGAGAAACTCAAGACCCAGAAGGGCATCGCCATCGAGCACGCCGTCATCCCGGAGGCGAACCACTTCTTCGAGGACTGCATGGACGAACTCCAAACCGTGGTCGGCGCCTATCTCGACAAGCGTCTTGGCATGCCGCGTCACGCGCCGCCTTCGTTGCGCAAGGACCGGGCAAAGCCAGTCGCGCCGCCCCGCGAAATTGACTAGAGACGCAAGTCCAGTGTCCCTGATCACTACGACGGACGAGCTCGCTCAGGCCTGTCAGCGCCTGGCGCGCTCGCCGTTCGTCACGGTCGACACCGAATTCCTGCGCGAGACGACGTTTTGGCCGATTCTGTGCGTCGTCCAGGTCGCCTCTGACGACGAGGCGCTCGCGATCGACGCACTGGCCCCGGGGCTCGACCTCGAGCCGCTGCTGCAACTGATGGCCGACGAGGACGTGGTCAAGGTGTTCCACGCCGCCAGGCAGGATCTCGAGATTTTCTGGAAGCTCTCCGGACTCGTGCCAACGCCGCTGTTTGACACCCAGGTCGCGGCGATGGTGTGCGGCTATGGCGAGCAGGTGTCCTACAGCGAGCTCGTGCAATCGATCTGCCATGTCGGAATCGACAAGTCGTCGCGGTTCACCGATTGGGCGCGCCGCCCGCTGGCCGAGGCGCAGATTGCTTACGCGATCGGCGACGTGACCCACCTGCGTGACATTTATAAAGCGTTGTCGAAGCGGGTCGCGGCTTCCGGACGCCAATCCTGGCTCGACGACGAGATGAAGACGCTGATCTCGCCTTCGACCTACGAGCAGCATCCCGAGCGCGCTTGGGAGCGCTACAAGAACAAGGCGCGCAAGCCGCGCGATCTCGCGATGCTGATGGAGCTCGCGTCCTGGCGCGAGAGCGAGGCGCAGGCGCGCGACGTGCCCCGGGCACGCGTCCTGAAGGACGAAGTATTGATCGAGCTTGCGCTTGCCGCCCCGCGCAGCGCGGAAACGCTCGCCAATCTGCGCGCCTTCCCGCGCGGTATGGAGCGCTCGCGTGCGGGCGCAGAGATTCTGGCGGCGGTCGAGCGCGGGTTCGAGCGCGACCCCAAGACATTGCCGAAGATCGATCGCGAGCGACGCAACGGCGTCAATGTCGGCGCGACGGTCGAATTGCTCAAAGTGCTGCTCAGGCAAGTGAGCGAGGACAGCGGCGTCGCTGGCAAGCTGATCGCGACCGTCGACGATCTCGAGGCGATCGCCCAAAGCGACAAGGCGGATGTGCCTGCGCTCGGCGGCTGGCGACGGAAATTGTTCGGCGAACGAGCTCTCGAACTCAAGCACGGGCGCCTGGCGCTGACGGTCGAGAACGGCAAGGTCGTGACCCTCGAATGGAAAGACGCGGAAGCGCCACACTCAGCGATTTAAGATAGCGCTGATCGTGACGCCGGAGACGGCCCGTGAGCGCAAGCGCCGACATCGTTTGGCTACGCGATGACTTCCGCCTCGATGACCAGCCCTCCATTCACGCCGTCGGAAATCGTCCGGCGCTCTTCGTCTATGTCCATGACGAAAAGGGCGGCGGGGCGCGCCCGCTCGGCGGCGCGGCGAAATGGAGGCTCGCCGAGTCGCTGACCGCGCTGGAGAGCGAGCTGTCCGCTCGCGGCGCGCGGCTCGACATCGTCAAGGGCGATGCTGAGGAAACGTCGTTGCGCTCGCCGCCGCAGCGAAGACCAACCGCGTCCTCTGGAACCGGTGGCGCCAAAGCGCTCGATGCGCGCGTTGAGAAAGCGCTTCGTTCCTCGTCAAGCACCTGCTCATCGACTGGCGGCGCGGCGAGGAATGGTTCTGGGATACGCTCGTCGACGCCGATCCGGCGAACAACCCGCTCAACTGGCAATGGGTCGCGGGCGTAGGCGTAGATTCCGCGCCCTGCTTCCGGATCTTCAATCCGGTGCTGCAGGCTGAAAAGTTCGATCCCGACGGCGCCTATGTGCGTCAATGGGTCCGCGAGCTGGCGCTTCTCGAAGCGCCAGCTCGTGGAAGGCCTCAAGCGATGCGCTGGCGCGCGCTGGCGTCGTCCTGGGCGAGACCTATCCGAAGCCCGTGATCGACCATGCCCCCGCGCGCGCCCGGGCGCTCGCGGCCTTTGCGAAGATGCGATGCCGCTGATCAACAGCGGCGACTCAGGCCATCTCGCTCACTTGCCCGTCGCGGATCGTGACGCGGCGGTCCATACGAGCGGCAAGGTCCATGTTGTGGGTAGCGACGAGCGCTGCGAGGCCGCTCGCCCTGACCAACGCTGCAAGCGTGCCGAATACGTGATCGGCCGTCTTCGGGTCGAGATTGCCGGTCGGCTCATCAGCCAGCAGCACTCGCGGGCCGTTGGCGACTGCGCGCGCAATGGCGACACGCTGCTGTTCGCCTCCGGACAATTCGGCCGGGCGATGGCTCTCGCGCTGAGCGAGACCAAGATAAGACAGCAACTCGCGTGCGCGGGCGGCGGCTTGGGCGCGCGGGAGCCCCGCGATCATCTGAGGCAGGACAAGGTTCTCGAGCGCCGAAAACTCCGGCAGCAGGTGATGGAACTGGTAAACGAAACCGATGTCCGTGCGCCTTAGCGCCGTCCGCTTGTCGTCGCTCATGGTCGAGGTCGCAGCGCCCCCGATCCTCACTTCGCCAGCGTCGGGCCGCTCCAAGAGGCCGGCCAGATGCAGAAGCGTCGACTTTCCGGCGCCCGAAGGCGCAATGAGCGCTACTGATTGGCCCGGCGAGAGCTCGAGCGAAGCGCCGTTCAGGACCTCGACCGTCGTATCGCCGCGCCCGTATCGACGCTCCACTCCGTCGAGCGTCAGCGCGGCGACCCGCGACTGATCATTCATATCGCAGCGCCTCGACCGGATCGAGCTTGGCCGCGCGCCAGGACGGATAGATCGTCGCCGCGAGCGACAAGATCAGCGCCATCGCGACGACGGAGAGAACGTCTGTCATCTCGACCCGCGAGGGCAGTTGCGACAGGAAGTAGAACTCAGACGGAAAGAGATTGGCGCCGGTGATCCAGCTCAAACCCTTGCGGATCGGCTCGACGTTGTAGGCGACCAGGAGCCCAAGCGCGAGGCCGACGCCCGTGCCGACAAATCCGATGGTCGCGCCAGTGATAAGAAAGATGCGCATGATGGCGCCGCGCGTCGCGCCCATCGTGCGCAAGACAGCGATTGCGCGGGCCTTGTCCTGCACCAGCATGATAAGGCCGGAGATGATGTTGAGCGCGGCCACCAGCATGATCAACGTCAGAATGGCGAACATCACGTTGCTCTCGACCGCAAGCACGTCGAAAAAACTGCGGTTGAGCTGGCGCCAGTCGGTGTCGATCATGGGCCGCCCTTGCGCCGGCTCAATTTTGCCTCGCATCGCGTCCATGTTGTCGGGATCGGAGACGTAGACCTCGATCACGTTCGCCTGGCCGTCCTGATTGAAGAAGGTCTGAGCCTCGCCAAGCGGCATGAAGATGAAGGTGTTGTCGAAGGTCGTCATGCCGATCTGGAAAATAGCTGCAACCGTATAGCTCTTCATGCGCGGGGTGACGCCGAAAGGCGTCTCCGCGCCATGGGGCGCGATGATCGTGATCTTGTCGCCGGCCCTCAGGCTCAAATGTTCCGCAAGCTTAGAGCCGACCGCCACCCCCTGGCCGGAGTCAAAGCCGTCGAGCGAGCCCTGGATGATATGCCCCGCGACTCCGGGCAGCCGCGCCAGATCGCTTCCGCGAATGCCGCGCACCAGTGCGCCAGACGAACCATAGGGGGAGCTCGCGAACGCCTGGCCTTCGACCAGCGGCAGCGCCAGAGTTACACCTGGAACGTTGCTGACGCGCTGCGTCACCGCATCGTAGTCGGTAAGCGGCGTCTCGACCCCTTGCAGAAACATATGGCCGTTGAGGCCGATCATCTTGTCCATGAGATCGTGGCGAAAGCCGTTCATCACCGACATAACGACAATCAGCGCCGCCACGCCGAGCACAATGCCAAGGAAAGAGAAGCCAGCGATGACCGAGATCGAGCGCTGGGCGTTGCGCGCGCGCAAGTAGCGAAATGCGACCATCCACTCGAAAGCGGAGAATGCCTTGGTGGCCGGGGCCGTCTGGGTAGCAGGCGCCTCCAGCGCGACCGCGGTCAACGCGTGCCTCGCGGATGCGCGCTGGCGCGGCCGCCCTCACCCCCAACCCCTCTCCCCGTAGCCCGTCGAGCGACGGGCGTCCTTCCGGACGCCCTATAAGGAGAGGGAAGCGGCGCCCCTTCCCTTCTCCCCCTGGGAGAAGGTGGCCGACGAAGTCGGTCGGATGAGGGATCAGACCGAAGGCGAAAGCGTGCTTCGCGCGCCGAACCCTCACCCCCAACCCCTCTCCCGGTAGCCCGTCGAGAGACGGGCGTCCTCCCGGACGCCCTATGGGGAGAGGGGAGATGCTGCCCCTCCCTTCTCCCCCTGGGAGAAGGTGGCGCCCAACGGGCGTTCGGAAGAACGCCCGTTCTTCCGAACCGGCTATGGCGCCGGATGAGGGCTAGGCCCCTCGTCACGCCTGCCCGCCGAACCGAGCGATCGCCGCATCGACGCTGATCAGCTCGCGCTCGCCGCCACGGCGGCTCTTGAGCTCGACCTTGCCCTCGGCGAGGCTCTTCGGTCCCACGATCGCCTGGTGGGGCGCGCCGACCAGATCCATGGTCGCGAACTTCGCGCCTGGCCGGTCATCACGGTCGTCATAGAGTACGTCGACGCCGGCTTTGGCGAGCGAGGCGTAGATACGCGCGCAAGCTCCATCGCAGGCCGCGTCGCCAACTTTCAGGTTGATGAGCCCGACCCGAAATGGCGCCACCGCCTCCGGCCAGATCGGGCCGTTGTCGTCGTGGTTGGCCTCGATCAGCGCGGCGGCAAGCCGGCTCGGGCCGATGCCGTATGAACCCATATGCACGGCGTGCTCCTTGCCGTCCGGTCCGTTGACGACCGCCTTCATGGGAGCCGAGTACTTGGTTCCGAAGTAGAAAATATGGCCGACCTCGATCCCGCGCGCAGAAATCTGGTCCTTGGGATCGAGTCGCTCGAATGCAGCCGCATCGTGTTTGTCGGACGTGGCGGCGTAGAGCGAGGTCCACTGGTCGACGACCGACTGCATCGTTTCCACGCCCCCGAAGTCGATGTCCTCGGGCGGAGTTTTGAACGACAGATAGTCGCGATGGCAGAACACTTCGCTCTCGCCGGTCGACGCCAGAATGACGAATTCGTGGCTGAGGTCGCCGCCGATCGGGCCAGACTCCGCCCGCATCGGAATAGCGGTCAGGCCGAGCCGCGCGAACGTACGTAGGTAAGCGGTGAACTCTTTGTTGTACGAATGGCGCGCGCCGGCCTGATCAAGGTCGAACGTATAGGCGTCCTTCATCAGAAATTCGCGCGAGCGCATCACGCCGAAGCGGGGCCTCACCTCGTCGCGAAACTTCCACTGGATGTGGTAGAGATTGAGCGGCAGATCCTTGTAGGAGCGCACCGAGGCGCGGAAGATCTCGGTGATCATCTCCTCGTTGGTCGGCCCGTACAGCATGTCGCGGTCGTGCCGGTCGCGGATGCGCAGCATCTCCTTGCCGTAGTCGTCGTAGCGACCGGATTCGCGCCAAAGATCGGCCGACTGGATGGTCGGCATCAGGACCTCGATCGCGCCGGCGCGGTCCTGCTCCTCGCGCACGATGGCGCAAATCTTGTGCAGCACCCGGACGCCGAGCGGCAGCCAGGCGTAGCTGCCCGCAGCCTCCTGCCGGATCATGCCGGCGCGCAACATCAGCCGATGCGAAACGATTTCCGCCTCTTTCGGCGTCTCCTTCAGAATCGGCAGGAAATAACGGGAAAGACGCATGGAAGCGGGCTCTACGGACGCGAATCGGGCCGGGGCCTTAGGCTTCCCGACGGACCGGCCTTATGGCCGCAAAGGTCGAGCGGAGCAAGTCGCGCAATGCCCTAGCCATGCGTCCGGCTTGCGGTCTGGCGCGCGGTTCCCAGGCTTCCCGGGCCGCTCCCTCTCCTCTCGAGGGAGAGGGAGCGCGCTGAGCCTTAGAGCTGCACGAACCCGATCTTGCCGTCGGCGCCCTACTTCCAGACATACCAGACGTAGTCGACGGTCGTGCGGTCGCCTTTCTTGTCGTAGGAGATGTCGCCGATGACGGTGTGGAAGGGCATGCCGGAATGCATCACCTCCGCGACCTTCTTCGGATCGAGCGAGTTCGCCTTCTCAGCCGCCTGCTTCATGATCTACACAGCGGCGTAAGAGTAGAGTGTGTAACCCTGCGGCTCGAACCCTTTCGCCTTGAACGATTCAACCGCTTCCTTCGCGTTCGGATTATTGCGCGGTTCGGGACCGAAGGTCATCAACGTGCCTTCCACGCCCGGGCCGCCGATGGCCGCAAATTCGGTATCGGTGATACCGTCGCCGGAGATCATCACGGTGTTCATTCCCTGGTCGCGCATCTGGCGAAGGATGAGGCCGCCTTCGGTGTGCAGGCCGCCCCACATCAGATAGTCGGCGCCAGCATCCTTGATCTTGGAGACGATCGCCGAATAGTCCTTCTCTCCGGTGTTGACGCCTTCGTAGAGGACCTCCTTGACGCCGAACTTATGCATGTTCTCGAGCGCGGCGTCGGCAAGCCCTTTGCCATAGGTGGTCTTGTCGTGGATGACCGCGATCTTCTTGCCCTTGAGCTTATCGCGCGCGAGCTCGGCCCAAACCATGCCCTGTTGATCATCGCGTCCGCAGGTGCGGAACGCGTCCCACAGCTTGCGGTCCGTGATCTTGGGGTTTGTCGCCGACGGGGTGATGAACAGCATGCCGTTTTCCGCATAAACGTCAGAGGCGGGCATCGTTACGCCGGAGTTGAAGTGGCCGACCACGAACTTGACGCCATCGCCTACCAGCTTATTGGCGACCGACACCCCTGCTTGGGATCCGAAACGTCGTCGACCACTTCGACTTGGATCTTTTGCCCCAGAATGCCGCCCGACTTGTTGATGTCTTCGGCGGCCTGCTGAACGCCTTGAGTCAGTTGAGCGCCGAAGGCCGCGTTGGCTCCGGTGACCGGTCCAGCGACGGCGAGTTTGAGCTGAGCGTGGGCTCCGCCAGCGAGCAACAACGACAGGGCGAGCGGAATGGACTTCAGAATGGCTGTCCGCATGTTAACCTCTTAAGTGCGTTTGACAGGTTAGCTTGCGGACACTAGCCAGCGTACCATAACTTGTAAAGACGCAAATGACGGTTACATCGCCCGACCTTCCCTCTCGCGCTGGCTCGCTGGACCTGATCGCCGACGATCTCGCGCTCAACTTCGCCAACACCGAATCCGGCCGCGGTTTTCCCTCGCATCAGAACCACTTCCGCGGGGCCGGGAACGTCGTCGAATGGCTAGTGCACGCAAAGGCGTTGCCCATCGAAGAGGCCGAATGGCTGCGGGCGGGCGCGTCCGACCGCGCCGATCTTGCCGCCGATCTCCTGGCGCAGGCGGTCACCCTTCGCGAGGCGATCCACGATATCGGCGCGGCGCTCGGACATCGCGCCAAGCCGCCCGAAGCGGCGCTCGCCAGCCTCTCCGCGCTTCATGCGCGATGCGTCGCCAAGGCGGAGCTTGCTCCTGGCGTTGCGTCGTGTCGCTGGCAGTGGAGCGTACGCGCTTCGCCGGTCGAGGCGGCGCTCGGTCCGATCGCGCTCGCGGCGGTCCGGCTGTTCACGGAAGGCGATTTTCGCCGCATCAGAGAATGCGGCGGTCACGCGTGCGGCTGGTTGTTCTATGATCGCAGCAAGAACAACCGTCGGCGGTGGTGCGAAATGGAGGTCTGCGGCAATCGCGCCAAGCAACGGCGCCTCGCGGCGCGGAGACGCGAGGTGTGAGCGGCCGTCTGGCCATTCTCCCAATCGTTCTCACGGCCGCCGCAATGCTCGCCGGCTGCTCGCCGGTCTTGGAGACAGACCAGGCGCGGCTTTGCCGCATGGCCCTGCCGGCGCTCGTGCCGCCAGAGTCGCGGATCGCGATTCGGGCGCAAGCGCCTGATGCGGATGGGCGCGGCCTGAACGTCGTCTTCACCTCTGAGACGCGGGGCGAAGAGCCTCAAAGTCATCTCGCCGCCTGCCGCTTTCGCATGGCCGGACGCCCCCATGAATCCCGCGATCTGACGTCGTTGACCCTCGACGGCCAGACCTTGTCGGAAACGCAGCTCTTCTTTCTCGTTCGCTACTGGCTGGCGACGCCCGAAGGTCGAGCCGCGGATCCCGCGCCCCTCGGCGACTTGAGCGCCCTTCCTGTCGTGCCGCACGCGGTCGCTTATGGTTTGCAAATGGCGCTGGGTGGCCTGCCGCTGGCGTCGATCTATGCGCTCTTGGCGGCGGCCTATTCGCTGGTCTACGCCCTGATTGGACGCATCAATTTCGCCTTCGGCGAAATCGCCGCCGCGGGCGGCTATGCGGCGGCGATCGCCGCGCTCGCCATGCTCGGCTGGCCGCCCGCCCCCTTGCTGACCGCAGCCTTCGTGCTCGCGGCCGCGGTCGCTTCCGCCTGGGGGTTCGCGTCGGCGCGCGTGGTGTTCATTCCGCTGCGCCAGGCTCGGGGTCAACAGGTGCTGGTGGCGACCGTGGGCCTGGCGATTTTCTTGCGGGAGCTCCTGCGTCTGGCGCAGGGCGATCGGTCGAGCTGGATGAGCCCGCAGCTCAACCAGCCGTTCGCACTTGCGCACGCGGGCGACTTTGTCGCCGTTGCGACGCCGATGGCCTTTGTCGTCAGCGCCCTCACGCTCGCCGCCGGTGTCGTCCTCGTTGTCATCTTTCGCTTTAGCCGCCTCGGGCGCGAATTGCGCGCCTATGCCGACGATCCGCTCGCCGCCGAGATGATGGGGATCAGTCCGGCCGCAATCACCGCGCGCGCGTTCGCGCTGTCGGGAGCGCTCGCTGGCCTCGCCGGCGCAACCATGACGGCAGCCTTCGGCGCGGTCGGCTACAGCCTCTCGGCAACGCTCACCTTGAAGGCGCTGACCGCGGCGATCATCGGCGGCATCGGATCGCTGCCCGGCGCTTTCCTGGGCGGACTCATCCTCGGCGCGGTAGAGACCGGCTGGTCGGCTTTGTTCCCGATCGATTATCGCGACATCGCGGTTTATGCGCTGTTGACCATCTTCATCGCGCTACGCCCCTCCGGCCTGCTTGGCCAGCGCGAGGCGGTCACGCACAACCTATTCCCACGTCGGTCTTGACTTAGCGCTGGCGTCTCCCACATCCTGACCGCGCTGGGTGAGCCCGCGTGAGGAAGCTCCTATGTCCAATGCTCATGCCGCAACGCCGCCAAACGCGATGCGCTCCGACGCGCTCGCGGGCGTTCGCACACGGCGTATCCTCGCCGTCTGCATCGACCTCGTTCTGGTCAGCTTGCTGGTGGCGGTCCTCTGGATCATCTCCATCGTGCTGACCTTCGGGCTCGCGCTGTTCTTCCTGCCGCCGCTCTATCCGTTCGTCGCCTTTTTCTACAATGGGCTTACCGTTTCGGGGCCGAGAATGGCGACCCCCGGCATGCGGGCGATGGATCTAGAAATGCGCATGCAGGACACCGGCGCGCGGGTCCCGTTCATCAATGCGGCCGTTCAGGCGGTCCTGTTTTATGTGAGCTGGTTCTTCCCGCCGATCCTGCTGGTGTCGCTGGTCGACGGGGAAAAGCGGTGCCTGCATGATATCATCGCCGGCGTCGTGGTCGTTCGGAGGCTGTGATTCGCAAGCTTGAGCGCAATACGAGAGGAATGCTCAAAGCGGCGACGAATTTCGGTGGAGAGTTGGAGACGGTGTGAGCAGGGAAGCGCGCGACGCCCCGCAGTTTTATCTGACGGCTCCGTCGGCGTGCCCCTACCTGCCCGGCCAGCAAGAGCGGAAGATTTTCACCCACCTGGTCGGCAAACGCGCCGCCCCTTTAAACGACCTCTTGACCCAGACCGGATTCCGGCGCTCGCAGACAATCGCCTACCGACCCGCGTGCGAGAGCTGCCGGGCCTGCGTATCGGTGCGCGTGCTGGTGGACGATTTTCGTCCGTCTGAGAGCCAGCGCCGGGCTAGGCGAGCGAACGCCGACGTTGTGGGCGCCTTTGTCGCGCCGAAACCGACCAACGAGCACTACGTCCTCTTCCGCTCTTATCTCGACGCCCGGCATCCCGAGGGCGGCATGGCCGACATGTCGTCGCTCGATTTCGCCATGATGGTCGAGGACACCCATATCGACACCGTGCTGACCGAATATCGCGTGCGGAGCGGGACCGGCGATCAGCCGGGCTTGGGGCCATTGCTCGCGGTCTGCCTGACCGACCGCCTGGCCGACGGCCTGTCGCTGGTCTATTCCTTCTACGATCCCGACGTCGCGCGCCGGTCGCTCGGGAGCTTCGTCATTCTCGACCATATCGAGAAAGCGCGCCGGCTCGGCCTGCCCCACGTCTATCTCGGCTATTGGGTCGAGGGGTCGAAGAAGATGGGCTACAAGGCGGGCTATCTGCCCCAGGAGCGCCTCGGCCTGCACGGCTGGGCGCGAGTGGAGAGGTGAGCGGCTCGGGATCCTGGAATCTTTTCCAGCCTCACGACGCCGCCTGGACCCAACTGGAACATTACGGGCGAGCGATTCCTCGATCCCTCATCCGGCGGGGTGCTGGAAGTCTGGTCGTGCTCGAAAACGGGCAAACGCGCCTATGTGCGAGCGCGGGTTGAGGCTTAAGGTGATGCGTTCGTAACGGAGTGACGTGCCGCGCGATGCATTTTCTGCCGATTGGATTCAAGCGCCTCTCGAAGCATTGAGCACGTTATTCCCGAGTCCTTGGGAAACGTATCACACTTGTTGCCGAGAGGTGCCGTTTGCGACACCTGCAACAATTATTTTTCTAGAAAAGTCGAGAAGCCTTTCGTGAGCAGCATAGCAATCGAGCTGTTGCGCTTTCACCAAGCTGTGGAAAGCAAGAGGGGAAGAGTACCTCCTGCGCGGGGGTTGTTTGGCCGGATATTGCAGTCACGTTGACCCGCCACTTGGATCCTGTGAGCACGTCTGTCGATATGCCCGCATCCGCATTAGACCAGATTCGAAATGCTAAAAAGGGAAGCCTGATTCTGCCAACTTCACTTCCCTTCCCTTCTGGACCCGCGCTGTCGAGGTTCATGGCAAAGGTAGCTTTAGAAGCTTTAGCAATGCGACTTTGTGAGCATCCTGGAGGTCTCGAATATCTTTGCGATGAGGCGCAGCTAGATCCCGTCCGCGATCATGCCCGTCGCGGCAAGACTCCTGTTTGGCCAGTATCTTCGCGCCGAATATATGAGGCCGACAGCGAGGCGATTGGAGAGGACGGAGTCATGGGGCAAGTCGTCCATGAGTTTGATTTCCTGATCACTTCTACACAGAAATACTATTTCGTTTTAGTAATTTTTGGCCAAGAGCTCACCATCAACATTGGTGGTCCAGATATTAAAGGTTATCTTCAATGGCTTAATAAAAACGGCGAGAGAAGTCCTCTTTATACAGGGGGAAACCAATCCAGCTATCCAAGACCCATCGATTAAGGCGACTACGAACAACAATCGCCAAGTCTGTGCTCTATCCAGGGTCTCCGCCTCAATGACGCAAGCGGAGCGGAGTTATCGGGGCCGGCGCCGGCAACCTCTTACAACCATGGGTCAATCAGATACGACATTTCGTTGCCAGAAACGGGCGGCGGCCTCATGATGGATGGGCTTCGGGACTGGCGAACCAGGTCCGATTAGAGGAGAGAATCTCTGAGAGCAACTCCGGGACTACCGAGCCGCCACACATCGGGCAGGCGACATGGTATCACAGCGAACGCCCGGCAAACAGCGGCGAGCGCCGCCTCGATGACCAGGAAGGGTAGCGAAAATATTTTCGCAGAAAATCGCTCGTAAGTTATTGAAAAAGCTCAATTCGGACGAGAGAATCCAAGGAAATCCAAGCTTTTCCAACCCCTGATTTGACCCCTTTTCGTCTCCAATCGGGGCCTCGCCAAGACAATCCAAATCCAGCGGCCCGCTCCTCAGCACTCCACGAAATTGACCGCGAGCCCGCCCAGGCTCGTCTCCTTGTACTTCGACTGCATGTCGGCCCCAGTCTGGCGCATGGTGGCGACGATGCTGTCCAAAGAGACCCGGTGGCGCCCGTCGCCGTGCAGCGCCAGCGACGCCGCGGCGATCGCCTTGACCGCGCCGAAGGCGTTGCACCGGAGCGCAGTCCACCCCACCCCATCACCGTAAATCAGAATTATCGACATGTTCTTGCCAGAATCGCGCGGCGGCCTCATTATGGAAGGGCCTCGGGACAGGCGAACGACCTGCTCGCATTGAAGGGGCGCGAGGAGAGATAGGGACTTGCAACCCAGGACTGCCCTCCCCGACCAAGGAAAAGGGCTCGGAGCTTCCTTGGTACCATTGGGTTAATGTGGCCTTCCGCGCAAGATGATCGTCACTTGAATGAATCGGATGCGTGCTCATTTTTTAAGAGTAAGCTTCGGGTTGGCCGAAAGCGATCGGATCGGCTTATACAACTGTGCAGGGAGGATAAGATGGCCCGCGCAAAAAAATGAGGAAATCGTAAAAAAATTCCTGGCGTCCAAAGTCTTTGATTTCGCGGCTTTTGGAAATTTGTCGCCGAAAATGGTGCGAGTATCGCGAGTTCCGCCGATGGCGAGTTTGGCTTCGTCGTAGGAAACCGTTTCATAAGGTATTGCATACCCCCGGTCACAAGCGTGTTCGACGGGGTGGATCCGGCTGAAGTTCGCGCTGAGGTTATCGGCCGTTAGTCTCATCTAGCGCGGTTCTGAGACGTGCGCAGTTGCGGCATCTCAGCAACTGTTCATTCTGTCGCGCGCATGTTGACCCTACACAACAGTAAGTCGCGCTAGAGGTCGGAGTCCGACACTTGATACCCTGCGGGATCATCCGACGGACGGCCGGAATCGAGCCGAAGCACCGTTCTTGGTGGGTCCCGGTACGGAAAGAATGCGCCAACGGTGCGCATTCCCCTAGTCCCGTAGGCAGGATAATCGGTATAAGTGTCAAGCTGGTCGGCATGGCTAGCCGGGCAACGACGTGAGCGATTTCTCAGCATTCGCAAACTTGGAGCGTAGCGGCTGGCTGGATACCAAGCGGGCTTTCGGCTATGTCGAGTTGTTTGCGTCTGCTTCAGATCAGGCGATCAATAGCTTGTTGGATGCAGCCGATGCCTCCCAAAATTTGAAAGCGCTCGACCTATGTTGTGGCCAAGGAAACGTTTCGGAAGCGCTGTTGAGACGCGGCTGCAAGGTCTTCGGCATCGATTTTTCGCCGGCAATGCTGGCGTTCGCGCGGCGAAGAGCACCAGGGGCAACCTTCATTGAAGCCGACGCACAGAATCTTCCGTTTGAGGCCGCTGAATTCGACTTCGTCGTCTCAAACCTAGGCGTTTGCCATGTCCCCGATCAGCCGCGCGCCCTCGCAGAGGCTCGGCGCGTGCTTCGTCAGGGTGGAAAGTTCGCGATGACAGTTTGGTGCGGACCTGAAGCCTCTCCTTGTTTTGCAGCCGTGTATGGAGCAATCAAGGCCCACGGCCACCCTGACGTTTCGATACCTTCGGGACCGGATTTCCATCAGTTTGCAAGACGAGGCGCCGCCGTAGAGCTTTTGGCGGACGCCGGATTTTCCAACATCGATGTAACGACTGTCGATTGTGTGTGGGACCTCAATTCGCCGGACGAACTGTTTGAAATTTACGCAAGGGGGAACGGTGCGTGTGGCCATGCTGCTGGCTAAACAACCACCTCAGAATCTTGACGCCATCCGTTCTGCATTGACGATGGCGGTAGAAGAACAATTTTCGCAGGAAAAACGCTGGCGTGTTCCCGTTCCGGCCGCGTTAGTGCTGGCGACCGCTTAGGGCGGAGAGCGGGGCGACACGGGTCACCAGGGATGGCCCGCTACTCGCCCTTTCGCGACAATCTCTGGCTCGGGTACCAAGTGTTGGATTTCGACCACTAGGAGCGTGTCCGAGTAGTGGTGGCATTTTCGGGACGAATCTGATTCGTTTGAGGCATGAGCCGACATTTTCGTCCTTGGACACTTGATCAGACACGACTCTTGCCGGCGGCGGTCGTCGATTATGTGCCGGCGGACCATCTGGCGCAGTTCGTCGTCGCTTTGGCGCGCGAGCACTTGGATCTGTCGGAGATCGTCGCAAGCTACAAAAGCGGGCTTGGTCAGCCGC
>Ga0210406_10000574_pt1 | contig 49742 bp, 39 predicted proteins | sample IncBWC30MmetaG_FD_155454 | JGI IMG/M metagenome (GOLD analysis project Ga0210406, IMG submission 155454) | Forest soil microbial communities from Barre Woods Harvard Forest LTER site, Petersham, Massachusetts, United States - Inc-BW-C-30-M | ecosystem: Environmental > Terrestrial > Soil >...
GCCCTGGTCGAATATGGCGGCAAACGCATCCTCTTCGACACCGGCAACAACTCCCAGATCCTCGAACACAACGTGAAGGCGGCGGGCGTCGATCTGCAAAAGCTTGATTTTGTGGTTATGTCCCATCGCCATGGTGATCATATGGGCGGATTGGCATACTTGCTCAAGGTGAACCCGACTGTGAAGATCTATGCGCCGAAGGAGAGATCCGGAGTCTACGGCGACTACCAGCCCAGCACTACTTGGTATCGCAAGGACGCATCGCTTCCCGCAGAACAGCGTTATTACGGTGGCGCCCCACCGGAGAACATACACATGGGGGCGGCCTGGCCCGGTGCCAACTTTCAACTGATCGATAAAAAGACTGAGATTGCACCTGGCATGTTTATGATTGCACTAGTTTCCGACATCCCCGGTACGCTGGAAGTGCACGAGCTTTCGCTTGCGATCCGCACACCTGATGGACTCGTGCTCGTGGTCGGCTGCTCACATCCCGGTGTGGAGCACATCATGCAGGAAGCCGCTGCGATCGATTCTCACATCAGTATCCTGGTCGGCGGGTTGCACCAGATTCAAGCACCCGATCCCGAGGTGGAGCGCATTGCCACCGTGCTGCACGAGCAGTACAAGGTGGGACGCGTCGCGCCGGGACATTGCACGGGCGAGCCAGAGTTCGCCGCCCTCAAGCGAACATTTGGCGACCACTACGTCTACGCGGGTGTGGGATCAGTAATTGAGCTACCCCGGTGAAGACGGCCGAGCAGTGCTTTTCGGCAGGCGCTTGGCGATAAGTCTCGGGACCGGCCCCGAGTGCCGGACAACCCGGAAGTTGTGCCGGGCCACAAGTCTGTAAACGGACAAACGAAATCTCGCTGACTCCCCAGAAGTCCGGTTGTAGGAAGTTTCACCACATAGGTACGCGCTTGTGGAAACTTACCAATCGTCAGCTCTCGAATTGTCGGCGATTGGGAAGCTAATTCTCAGTTGATGTAACATCGCCATTGCACCAGCAGCGCACGCATTAAAAAAAGGAAACTCCCACATTCCGATCACCGTACCTTCTGCATCATGGAAGAGAGATCGCCGCGTCTCACAGCCAGAATCACTGGCCTGCTTTACCTGCTCACCATACTGACGGGCATCTTCGCGCAAGGATTCGTTAGCGAGAGGCTGGTCGTCTCCGGCGACGCCGCCGCCACAGCCACCAACATCCTGGCGCACCGGCGCCTGTTTGAATGGAGCTTCACCGTTTACATAATCGAGATGGCCTGCCAGATCACGACGACGGCTCTCTTTTATTTTTTGCTCAAGCCGGTGAGCCGGAGCATTGCTTTGGTAGCGGCGTTTTTGAGCCTCTCGGGCTGCATCATCAAGACCTTCAGCCGAGTGTTTTACATCGCGCCGCTGTTTGTCCTGGGTGGTGCGCAGTACTTGGAGGTGTTTAACCCACAACAATTGCAGGCGCTAGCGCTGCTGCTTCTCAAAGTGAATGACCGGGGCGCCGCGATGGCTTTGGCATTTTTCGGATTCGAGTCACTGTTGAACGGCTACCTGATTTTCCGATCCACCTTCCTGCCTCGCATCTTGGGCGTCTTGTCGATGCTTGGAGGATTGGGCTGGCTGACTTTCCTGTACCCGTCGCTCGGATACAGTGTGTTCCTTTATGTTGCAGTCTTCGCTCTGCTGGGATCGGCAGCAATGATCTTCTGGCTGATCGTCTTCGGCGTGAAGGAAGACCGTTGGCGGGAGCTGGCCAGCGCGGACAGTGGGTTGAGCCATTGAAATGCTCTTTGCGAACATGAACCAAACCACAGACCAAGACGATGCTGCTCGTAGGATTCGACGCCTACGGAGCGCCGGAGTAAACAGAGACTCACTCAGGCCAAACCGTGCGTCGTTGGCGCAATATCGCCATCTCACCAACTACCCTCTCCGCGAGCGTCTCCTGACTGATCTTGGGAACCACTGTCTCGGGCACGCCTTCCTTACCGAACCGGGCGAGCAGCAGCAGAATCCGAGCGGTGGCTAAGTAGCAATGATCTCCTTTATCCGAACTGAATTTCCGGCGGTACTTCGGGAGTCATCAGGGATGCACCCCCATCTGCATAGATTATTTGTCCAGTTATCCAACCCGCGTGCACGGAACAGAAAAGTGCAACCACATTGCCGATGTCTTCCGGGGTGCCAAGCCGTCCCATAGGCGTCCAACCCCGAGTATGCCAATTCCTGATGAGATCTTGCACTTGCTGCGGCAAACTGTTTAGCACGCTATTTTCGGTCCACCCTGGGCTGATCGCATTGACTGTAATCCCGCGCTTAGCCAGTGCTACTGCGAAGTAACGCACGAGTGACTCCAGTGCGGCCTTTGCCGACCCCATTCCCACCCAGGGCAGCAGGCCGCCGGTGCGGCTTCCCTGCGCATAGGTTATGGCAATGATTCGTCCTTCCCCGGACATTAGGGCTGCCGCTTCGCGAACTGCGATCAGAAATGCCTTCGCTTGCGAATCGAACGCCGCATCCCATTGTTGCAAAGTGATGTCCATAGGTGGCTGGAAAAACTCCGCCGCTTCGGGACGCGCATTGTGCACGAAAATTTCGAGCTTTCCGAATTGCGTTTTGACGGCATGGAACATACGCGTGATTTCTTCCGGACGGCAAACGTTGGCTTGGACGACGAAACCGTCAGAACCGCGCTTGCGGACCGCTTCCAATGTGTCCTTGGCTGCTACTTCGTTTCGATAGTAATGGACGGCTACTTTGACGCTGTCTTCGGCCAACTTAAGCGCGATCCCTCGCCCAATGCCGCGTGAGGCTCCCGTAACTAAGGCATGTTTCTGACGCTGTGGCATGGCAATCCTCCTTCAACCCAGAGTTCGTCACTTGGTAATACAAACTTGACGCACGAAATGGGATGATACGCTTGCTTTCTAATGTTCCAGAGGCAGCCGGGCTGAGGTCACGATCAAGGTTTGGGAGGAGTCAGTCAGCCATTGTTGTCGAATGACGGGCCTATATGGAAGGTACTAATTCGGGAATCCAACTTCCGGTTTGCCGACACCCGGAAGGTGGCCAGACCAGTCAATACAAGCGCGTTAATCAGGACTTAGTGTGTTGTGCTTCAGGCAGAGATCGCTACCCCGCGACCTGCTTTCTTTATTGCGGGCGGATTCCATCGGCCATCCAGTGCAGCAAGAAGCCTATGAGATCGCTTATGCTGGCACGTTTGGGGGGAGAGTCAATGGAGGCGTGAGTTGTGGTCATCTCGTATACCGCCAATAACGGGGCTCTGTTCTGCGGTCTTCAGAAGGCTCATGTTCTCTTCTGCACAGACACGATACCCCCCAGGTTAGAGAATTGTGTTTGACAGAGAAATGTGAAGGAAAATGTCTATTCCGAGGCTTCTGCTAGTAGACGACAACGAGAACGTATGCATTACTTTGCAAAAAGTTCTAGAGCTCAACGATTTCGACGTGGCTACGGCGTCGGGGGTCAACGAAGCTCTGCGGCAGATTGTCGCGGAGCAGTTCGATGTGCTGCTTTGCGACCTGCATATGCCGGGCGCTGGCGACGGCTTGACTGTGGTTAGCGCCATGCGACACGCCAACCCTCAAGCCATAACATTGGTATACAGTGGCTATCCCGAGATGCAAGCGGCGACGGCCGCGATTCTTCTGCAGGCTGACGAAATCCTGGTCAAACCTCTTAGCGTGCCGGAGCTGATCGCTGTCATCCGCGAAAAGCTGGCGAGCCGCACTCAGTCCAGTGTAAGAGTTACAGAGAGCGTAGCCAACATACTGAAGAACGACTATGACCAAATCATCCAGAATTGGCTAACACGCGTGCAGAACAATAAGGACCTGATGCGCATCCCTATCGGTTCCGAAGAACGTACTGGACATTTACCTCAACTGCTGGGAGACCTGGTGACGCGCCTCCGCCAGCCGCAAAATGTGGATGGAAAACATTTTTACTCAAAAGCGGCCCATGAGCATGGGAGGCTACGACGAATGCAAGGTTACAGCGCTGCCTTGATCGTAGAAGAATCACGGATGCTGCAAGTCAGCATCTTCCAGACTCTGCAGAACAACCTAGCTCGGGTGGATTTCAGCCTTGTGCTGGTCGATGTGATGACCATTGCAGATGAAGTTGACGAGCAACTGTGCCAGGCCATGGAGACCTTCATGGAAACGGAGCCAGTGGTACTCGCCGCGTAATAAACGGCTCCGCGCCGCTCACGAAGACTTCCTACGACCGTTTGCGATACTAAATTTCCTAACTTTGAACAACTCCCCGGGCCAGAAGTCCTCTTCTGGGAATGTGCTGCGGCGAAGAGATCTCCTCGAAGCCCGTTTCTGGATAACTTCCGTGTAGCCGACAATCCGGGAGTTGACGCGTTAATCAACGCAAACGCTTTTGTGAGTACTAATCGGATCGACGAATCCATTACTCCGGATTGTGGCTCTTCAGCTGAATCCGAAGGGTGCGCCACCTAGTCAGTGAAAAGAACACCGAGAGTTACTAAAACCTTCGTAATGTCGCGGATCAGCATTTTCCGTGCTACAAGCCTCGATTACCCGGATATTGATCAGATCGAGGCTTGAATGAGAAAACCCCATTTATTAGCGGCGGGTGCAGCGCTCCTGCTGGCGGCGAGCGCGTTCGCCCAAAACAGTGGAGACCTGCGCGGCAGTGTCCACGATAAGGATGGAAAGCCGGTCGTCAGCGCCTTTGTTATTGCTCAAGACAGTCACAGCGCGGTGATCCGCGCGGCCAGTACGAACGAAGCCGGTGACTTTGAGATCGCCGCTCTGCCGGTCGGTGAGTATTCCCTCCAAGTTACGGCCGAAGGACACCCGAAGCTCGAACTTCATGACGTACACCTGGGCATAGGCCAAGCCGTGAATCTCAACTTGGTTCTCGGGCTCGGAAATCCAAGAGATCCAATTGACCATTCTGGGAAGACTGGTGCCAACATTGAATCTACGAATACTCAGTTGGGTGTGGTCATGGACGATACGGCCGTGTCAAAGTTGCCCTTGAAGGCGCGAGACACCTACGAGTTGTTGCAGCTTCAGCCCGGAGTACAGAGCACCGTAGGCGCCAACCTCTTTTATGGGAGTAACCAGCCGGGAGTGGTTTCGGTCAGTGGCGGCCGCGCACGTTCCAACGTTTATAACGTAAATGGCACTCACGGAGCCGAATTGTTCGTGAATGCGCCGGCGGTGCAACCGTCGCCCGACTCAATCCAAGAGTTCCGCGTTATATCCCACAACTACGACGCCGAATTGGGAAACAACTCTGGTTCAGTGTTGAATGTGGTCACGAAGTCAGGAACCAACAGCTTTCACGGAACAGCTTACGACTTTATTCGCAACGACTCGCTCAACGCCCGCGGCTACTTCGATCCACAAAAGAACGAGTTTCGACAAAATGAGTTCGGGAGCACCTTGGGCGGTCCGATCCGCAAGGACAAGACGTTCTTCTTTGCCTCGTATGAAGGGCGGCACGTAACCAAGGGCGTCACCTCGAATGTTGTTCCCGTACCCACGGCACAAGAGAGGATTGGCGATTTCTCCGCCGGAGCCGGGTTTGCCGGCACGCTGAGCGATGCCACCGTCGCTCAAGTGCTGAATGCGCGACCCGGCTGCGCAGCCGCGGTAGCCGCCGCTGGTGGAGCTCAGATCGCGGGGAACACACCATATGCGAGCATCTTCCCGAATAATACAATTCCAGCGCAGTGTTTTGATCCGACTGCGAACGATCTTCTTTCGTCGCTGATACCGCTGCCGAACCTGGGTACGAACAGTTACCGGACGACTGCGAATTCCAATCAGAGACAAGATCAGGGCACGTTGCGGTTTGATCACAACTTCAGCAGCCAGCAGAAGCTTGCTCTTTATTATTACGTCGCCGATGGCAACATTCTTAATCCATTTTCAACCTTCCAGGGAGATGGAGCGAGCATACCGGGCTTTGGAGACCAGACAGCCAGCCGTTTCCAGCAACTGAGTCTGTTCCACAGCTGGGCCGTGAATGCGAAGAGCACAAACGAGGCGCGACTCGCGTATTTCCGCCAGGGACAGGGCAAGTTCCAGTCGCCGCAAGCCACGCACCTCGTGCAGGACTCCTGCGTGAAGGTGCCCTCCACCTCGTGCTTCACCGCTCCTGGCAATCCCGAATTAGGAATTACTCCCGGCTATGGGGCAAATCGTGAAGGCACGCCATTCGTTAACATCGCAGGCGGCTTCACCATCGGTAATAACAAAAATGGAAGCTTCTCGCAGGGAGCAAACGTATACGAGGCTTCCGATGCATTCACGCGCGTGCTTGGCCAGCATACATTGAAAGTCGGCAGCGACTGGCGAAATGAACGAATGGCGCAGATCTTCGCCTACAACATCAACGGTGACATCGAATTCAGCGGCGGTGGCCCCAACGATGTTGGCTACGCCAATCTGTTTCCGAATTATCTGCTTGGACTTCCCGACACGTATGCTCAAGGCTCATCCAACGCGCAAGATGTGCGCACCGCTCAAGTAGCCTTCTTCGGACAAGACAACTGGCGAGTTCGACGGAATCTTTCCTTCAACTATGGACTGCGCTGGGAGTTGATGACGCCACAAGCCGATGCTGGAAAACGGATACAGGCTTTCCGTCCCGGACAAGCGAGCGCGATGTATCCATGCCAACTGGATGTGGGTAATCCTCTAGCAACCACGTTCGGCAGCAGCGACTGTTCTTCACAAGGACCGGCGAATGCAGTGTTCCCGTTTGGACTGGTATTTCCCGGAGACCCTGGCGTTCCCGCTGGACTGACAAACACGTACAAGAAATCTTTCGCTCCGCGCCTGGGCCTGGCATGGTCGCCGAATTGGAGCAGCGGGCCGCTGGCGAAATTAACCGGAGGTCCCGGACGATCGAGCGTTCGCGCTGGCTGGGGCATGTTCTACGACGGAGTGGAAGAGCTGGTTCAGGCCCAGTTCACGGCGCAGCCTCCGTTTGGTGGAAGTGCGTTTCTCTCCAATCCGTTCTTCAACACTCCATTCTTGGCGCAGGACGGAACGGCAAATCCGAATCCATTCCATGGCGTCTTGAATCCCGTTCCGGGAACTCCAGTTGATTTCTCTATGTTCCGGCCGATCGAACTATTCGGTAACTTTCCAAAGACTCTGCCGAGTCAATACGCGGAGCAATATCACCTGACGTTGCAGCGTGAGATCTCCCAGAACACGCTTCTGCAGCTGGGATATGTCGGCAGCCAGGGACACCGCCTGCTCGCCATCATGGATCAGAATCCTGGGAATGCGCAGACCTGTCTGGATCTGAACCTCATCCCCGGACAGTCGTGTGGTCCGTACGGCGCGGATAATTCCTACACGATTCCCGCGGGAGGGATTCCCGCAGGAGTGACTCTGCACTTGCCGTATGGATCTGTACCGAGTATCACCGGGCCCAATTCATCGGACATCACTCTGGTAGGACTCAGACCATACTCATCACCTCTCTGTGCTCCCACGACAGGCGCCGGATGTCCTCCCGACGGCATACCCGTTTTCACCAGCATCTTTTCCATGCAGCCGGTTGCAAAGTCGGCCTATAACTCGTTCCAGGCACTCGTTCGGCACAATTATTCTCACGGCCTTGAACTGCTGGCGTCGTACACGTGGAGTAAGTCTCTCGATACTGCGTCGAGCGTGGAAGAGATTGTGAATCCGTTGAACCCGGCAAGATCCAGATCACTGTCGCTGTTCGACGCTGAACGCCGCGCCGTAGTCAGCTATTACTGGATCCTGCCACAGTTCCATGGAAGTCTTTGGGCGCGCCGCATTCTGAACGGGTGGTCCACTTCAGGTATTGCGACGTTCCAGTCTGGATTCCCGATTCGATTCACAAGCACCAGTGATCGAGAGCTCATGGGTAGTATCGACTACTTGGCGCCCGGTGAACCCGACCAGATCGCTCCATTGCACATCTTAAGTCCACAACGGACAGGAGGCCTCTATTTCGATCCCGCCAGCTTCACGGATGCGCAGCTGGGTCAGATCGGTACTGCTCCCCGGACTATCTGCTGCGGGCCTGGAATTTTCAACTTTGATTTGGGCTTGCACCGTGCGTTTGCAATTCGTGAGTCATGGAAGCTGGAAGTTCGGGGTGAAGCATTCAATCTGTTTAACCATACGCAGTTCCTGAATCCTGACGGAAACATTACCAACACAAGTACCTTTGGGTACGTCGATCGCGTTCGCGATCCGCGTCTGCTGCAGGCAGTAGTGCGGTTTGTGTTCTGAGGTTATCAATGAGAAACATCGGATACATCATGTTACTTAGCCTCCTGCTGATTGGAAGTGTCGGAGCCCAGGATGGGAAAGAGCGAAAGCTCGTCTCCAGGCAGGACCCACAATATCCGCAAATCGCGAAGCAGATGAATCTGCATGGTATGGTCAAGATTAAGCTTTGGATCAGTCCGCAGGGCAGCGTGCGCCGTTCTGAATATATCGGCGGTCATCCCCTTCTGGCACAGGCTGCGATCGAGTCGCTGAAAGAGTGGAAGTATGAGCCCGTCCCGCGTGAGACCACCGCGGTAGTCGAGGTGCGGTTCTAAATTGAGCAGCCGGGGCAACGGTGCGACTACGACAGCGACGGTCAAGCCGAGTGCCGCGAATGGTACCAGTCTTTCTTCTTTTGCCGACAAGCAGCATCGGCGAGCTTTAAGACTTTTCGGGATCGAAGTTTCCGCCGATAAAATACAGAAGTTCGCCAGTTACTTCGAACAGCGCAATATCTCCGTCACGATCACATCGTCTGACAGTGAGCTCACACACAACGGGGAGTTCGTGAACGCGTGCGCCGTCGCCATCAACCAAAAGGCAATCGCCGCTCTAAAGGCTTTTCCCCAGTTTGTCGACGGTCGTGGTCTCATATTCGGTGTTGGATCCGAACAGCAAATACTAGGATTGCCCGATCTGCGCATCAATGTCCTGCTGGAGCAATGCGCCGACACGGAAATTCGCGCGGCTGTGGACAAGACCGCTCCGCTGATCTTCCGCCGCGTGACGCTACGCGACCGCATTCCGATCGTGACCAGAGTGACGCTCGATACCGGCACCATAGCTTTGAATGGTCTTACCGTAAATGTCGGATGCGGAGGAATGGCGGTGCGCCTGCGGCGGACGATCGAACTTCCTCAACGAATTCGCCTTACCTGGAGTTTGCACGACGCAGACCCGATATCGCTCGAAGCAGCCCCTCGCTGGCACTCCGGCCGAATGGTAGGCCTGCAATATGTCTCAACCCCGCCAAACATACTTAAGAAGTGGATTCGCACGTATTCCAATTGCCTGGGAGTTACTGCCGTAACCAGGCCCCGATAAGCTAGTCGGCACAGGATTTATGCGCTAATCCTAGAACTTCAGATCGACCTGCAAACTTCAGTGATCTTTCGGAGCTTCGGACGCCTCGTTACGATTGTCCCAAAGAATTGCTGTACTTCCGGAGCCACGCTGCATGCCTGTCGTAGAGGAACCCAAAATACAGTCCGCAGGCGCGAGCGTCAGTCTCCCGCAGACGAGGCTCTCCGTCTCATCTTCAACGCTGGATTCTTTTGAATTCTGGCCTGGCGCCAGAACGAAGGGCGACCGCAGGCAGAGCGGCGAGTCATTCCGGAAGTCGGCCTTGCCATTCGCAACACGCTTGCGCGCTAAGTGGTTCTGGTACTCATTGATGTCTCTCGTGTGCTGGACAGCATGGGCGATCACCGCAAAAGTAGGATCGTCGAAGCTTCCGCCATCAACGATGCAGTTCGTCGCTGCGCTCGGCTTCCTTTTCGTGAGCATCGGGATCGCAGGATTTGCAAAAGGGAGTGTGCAGTCCAGCCGCAAAGGAAAGCTCTATTCGGTGATCAGCGGCGTACTGCTGGCAGGCGGAGGACTCGCATCGTTCGCGGCCTACCGAACCGGCGACAACACAGCAGCTACAACCGGAATTACTTCGCTCTATCCGGCCATTACGGTCATATGCGCTCTCGTGTTCTTGAAGGAGCGCTTAACCAGGTCACAGATCGCTGGCCTCTGCTTCTCCGGCCTAGCAATTCTTCTATTTTCGCTCTGAGACTCTATGCAATTCTTCCTTTGGCTGGGGCTTTGTCTCATCGTAGTGATCGCCTGGGGTGTGCTCGGTCTGTTTGAGAAGCTTGCGACTGATCACCTGGCCCCGGCCGCGGCATTAGTGTGGGTAGCAATTGGCTTCATGCTGCTGCAGGCGGTTGCCTTTCCTCACGTTTTCTGGAGATATCCGACTTCAAGTTTGATTTGGGCGCTCGCGAATGGAGTTCTGTGTGCGTTTGGCTTCCTGGCTCTGTTGTTGGCACTGCGCCACGGCGGGAAAGTATCGATTGTAGAACCTTTGAGTGCACTCTATCCGGTACTCGTGGCCTTCCTGACACCCCATCTGTTTGGCGAACGCGCAAGCCTTCAGCACAGTCTCGGAATTGCCTGTGCCGTTGCGGCCATCGTGCTGTTGACCGCAGATACCAAAGAGATTCGAGAATCCGGCCGAACATAAGCAGCACTCTCGGGTCTTCAGACTCTGCCAAATCGAAGCGCTTCAGCAGCACGCCAGTGAGCTGCGCGAATACAGGGCTCATTCAAAATACTCTGAGGTCGAGCGTGTTGACGGTGTGCTTAACTTCCGAGTTGCCGACGACTCGGGAGTTACCGACCTACGCTCAAGGGATCAGAACGATGATAGACAGGCCCAAAATGGTCGCCTTTGCTGATTTCATGGTTCTTCCCTCCATTGCAGATTCGGGTCTAATTTCCAATTGGGTTCGTTCGAGCCGAGGGTCCTTGTGTCTTCTTCCCTTTTCAGAAGCTGCAGTGCCCGGGATCTGCAACATCAACGTGGACATTTGCTGCGGCCGGAATCAGTTGGACGGCGATGGTTTTTGCCACAGCGCCGGTTTCGTTCCGCAGGATGTGGATGTGGTCACCTCCGTGGATCGACGAAACCCATGCCTTGCTTGTACACGTACGGCTTGCAGTCAGGATCGTTGCCGTCGTAGTCCGTCACCGTACCTGCCGTAACGATGATCAGACTGTGTCCGGAATGGGTGTGCCAGCCGGTACTGCCTCCTGCCTGCCAGACAGTGCTTTGCACATACAAGTCTGACGATCCTCGCGTCTGCTGTCGTGAGATCCAGTGAATGCGGTTATCCTCTGCCGCCGTGAAGCTCGAGAGAGCAACATTGATCTCACTAAATCGACCGACTGCGAGCGTTGTTGAGCTGAATCTGGCATCCAGCGGGGTCGCCGAACTGCTCCCGGCGCGCTGAAATGTGAGGATGACCAGCGCTGCAGTCGTCAAGGCAGTCCACATCAACTTTCGTTGCATCTGTCGACCTCCTCCCCATTGAAGGTCCCTAGGCGCAGCGCGAGCGACACCCCCCAAGTGCCGCTCACGCGCGTCAACGATCTGCTAGGGGTATTTCGCGAAGAGTCACGGCCGAACGATGACTTCGCCCTTCATCCCGATTTCGTCGTGATAAGCGCAGATATAGGGATATGTTCCCGGAGTCGTAAACGTCACGCGGAACCGAGTGGCGCCCGGAGCGAGCTGTCCCAATCCGGTACGTTCCTGGGATTGCGGAGCAATCCTTCCGGAATAGAGGTTATCGCTCGTAGAGGTGAGAATCGCATGCACGGTGCCGTCAGCATCGCGAGATACAACCAAGCCAGGCGAGGCTTTCAGCGGATCGAGTGGACCAAACGCTCCTGGCCCAAACTGGACAGAGTGGCCGCTGACGTCCGAACTGGCCCACTCAACGGTCTGGCCTGCGTGGATGGCGATGCTCTCTCGGCCAAAGCGCATTCGTGAAACACTTTGCGCACCGCCCGGCGTTGGCGCATATTCTCCCGCACCCATGACTACGATCTTCATGCCCTGGTGAGCATGGGCATCGTCATCATCCAAACCTTTGGCGCCGCCCTCCCTCAGCTTGGCTGCAAGTCCTCCGTCTCTATCGAAGAGCAGATCGCGTTCTTCTGCCGCGGCTTGGCGATCATAGAACGCCTGATCGTGCGGAAGCGGCGCCGACTGGTCAAGAACATGGATCGTCCCGGATTGGTTTACGTGCAGCAGGCACACAATCACGAAATTTCCTATAGTGGGAAAGTTGACCGTATACGTCGTTCCGGGAGTTGCGATCAATCCGCTGTTTACGCAGTTCATGCCATCGAATGAGGACCCATCCGGTGTTGTGCCGCTTGGCGGTGCGCCGCCGGGGCAGCCGGCCGCAAATGTGGGACGTGTTTGGCCGACCTTCAGAAACGTTACCGAATGATTCTCGTTGGCAGAGAAAGTCCAGGTAATGCTGTCCCCGGCGTGTATCCACATTTCGTTTGGCAGGAACGCCAGCGCCTGCACTCCCTCATCGAAACTTTGGCCCCCGACCTTCGCGTGCCAGGATTCTGCATGCACAGCTTGAGCCAAGATCAGCGCGAAACCTATTGCCAGCCAAAACGTCGATGTTCGTCGCATTATCGATTTCCTCCCTATCGCTCGTGTCTTGATTGCTGCATTCCTATTGGTGGAAGTGCGGCCAACAATCGGATAGTTCGGCCTTGCGGTCAAACGGTAATGAGCGGAATTACAGGCACTTCGGTCGTTTGCCGTCGAATGCTGTACTTTGCTGTCGCAGATCAGGATCTGTGGCTCATAGACCTGGCAACTGGAGCCCAGCGACAGTTGACCAACTTCCCTCCAGATTTCGACATCCGCGACTTCGACATCTCTCCGGATGGCCGTGACCTAGTCGTCGAACGAGTGCAGGAGCGCTCAGACGTAGTGCTGATGGATCTGCCGCGACGTTAGCACCGATTACTACCTAAAGAACTCTGCCATCGCCGAAGCACTGGCGGCGTTGCCCAGATTTCAGTCGATGCCCATCTAGGTTGTGATCGCCCTCAGCAGGTCTCGTGCTACTCAGGAACATCATCAGCAAATCGCGCTAGCCAGATATTTGCTCGCGGTTTGGTCATCGACCCACTGTGGTCAGCAGTCGAGAAGTTGGCCGGTATAACGCGAGTCCAGGATTGCTCCCGGATGACGGGCTAATCGGAAGTAATCAAACTTCCGCTCAAAATGTTCCCTGTTCTTTTCAAATCCCTCCCTGATCCCTCCCTGTTCTCTCCCTGATCCTTCCCTGTTATTTTTTGTGGAATTGTCAAAAATTCGCAAAACACGGCGATTTTCGGCAATTCTTGCGCTTCGCTAACTTTTTCTCCCTGTTTTTCTCCCTGTTAATTACAGCCCGTAAATCAACTGTTCTCACCGTTCGAACGGTAGTGGCCAACTCCTCTTCGTATATACAACATATATACAACGGGATATACTATGTATCGTTAGGAGGAAGAGGTTTATGAAGGCGCAAATGGTGAAGTGGGGCAATAGTCTTGCCGTTCGCATTCCAAAAGCGGTGATTGAGAAGGCCAGGCTCAAGGAGGGTGATTCGCTAGAGGTCGAAGCCGCCGCTGAAGGCTTGGTCGAATTACGCCGGCCATCCAAGTTGCCTACCTTGGCACAGCTGGTATCCCAAATCACTCCCGAAAACCGATACGGCGAGATCTCGACTGGCGCTGAAGTTGGGAAGGAAGTTGTTGAATGGTAACTCGCTACGTCCCCGAGGTCGGGGACATCGTGATGATGGATTTCGATCCCCAGATCGGTCGCGAGCAAGCCAAACGACGACCTGCTCTAGTGCTTACCGATGAGCGATACAACCGGGCTAGCGGCCTGGCTATAGTTTGCCCTTTGACAAGCAAACGCAAGCCCTACCCGTTTGCTCTGCCCGTCAAGATTGACCAAGTCGAAGGTGCTGTGCTCGTCGATCAATTGAAGAGTTTGGATTGGGCCGCGCGTAATACCGAATTCCACTCCAGGGCTGATCCCGGCTTGGTCAGCAAAGTGCGGCAGTACGTCGCCGTTCTGCTCGCCGTCCGTTGAGAGAATCATCCCGTGAATCAAGCGCCTTGGGACATTGCTGTTGACCTTAGGCCCTTGGAATTATGCGGACCTCAGGAGAGCTGCTCAGCCCAGAGTTGAAACACCGATTATGAGCAACTCAACCACACGAACGCATCGCTCCAGCTCGCCGCTTATGCGGTGTTTTCTGTTTGTGCGCTCCTGCGAGTTACTAACGTGCTACGGACCAAGATTTAACCTTGCGGCCCGATTCAACCCAACACAGACTGTAGCCATGCGCATTCTAGGAGTCTTATCGGTCACCGCTACTCTGGGCTTTGGCCTCTATTTCATGTATCTCCAGGGAAGGGTGATCCCCGTCTCTGGCAGGCCGAGGGAGCAGATTACGCTCACCGGCGTCAAGAGCGATCTGATGCAGATTGGCCAGGGCGAGCGCATGTACGTCTCCCAGAATGGGAAGTGCATCCCGCTGGACGAACTTATCTCCTCCGGCTCCCTCGCCATGTCGAGAACCGAGCGCGATGGCTACGCCTACTCAATCGACTGTAACGGAGCAGACTTCACCGTAACCGCCAAGCATCCCGAGCCACCTGACGGGGGAGCACGTTATCCGACGCTTACGCTGGATTCGCGCATGGAGATTGCCCAGTCGTTCTGAAGTTTCTGAATATCCGGCGTTGCTGGTGCTCGAGATACTTCGGGTTGCGCTAGTGGTTGCTCTAAAGCTGTGTATCAGAAACTTGGAGGGACAGACGGAACGCTTCCCTTGTGGATACAGAACCTGAGAAAGCGTTCCATGTGTTCCCGATTTTTGGCGGCGAAATACTGCTGTTTTATTTTGGAGTAGTTGCGTCGCCGCTGTGCTGATGCTCCTGGCCGTGTTCACCGCGATGGCTCATCATCTCGTCCAGCTTCTTCTGTTGATCGGAGGTTAGGATCGGACGTAGCTGGCTCATCGTGCTCTCGTGAATCTGTTTCATCTTGGCATGACGGTCTTGTTCTGATGCGGACGTATTCTGGCGCAGGTCCTGCATTTGTTTTGACTGGTCTTCCAGGATCGGCTTGATCTTGGTCTTCTGGTCGTCGGTCAAATTCAGTTCTTTGGACATGTGCTCGAGCATCGCATCCGGATTCATTCCCATTCCGCGACCCTGGCCCTCGCCGGCTCCGTGACCGTGTCCTGTTTTTGATTGTGCACTGGGCTGTTGGCCGCTTTGCGCGTCCTGCGGCGCGGCTGCAAAGGCGGTTGCGCCGAAGATGAGCATTGCCGTGATCGAAAGAACAAAATTGAGTTTCTTCATTGTGAATTCCTCCTTGAGTCCCGTCCGGGTCCCCAGCAACTCTTGTCGTCCTGAGCGTTGCGAAGGATCCTGTGTCTTGTTTTCGGCCGCCTCTTGCTGGGGTGAGTCCGGCTGCCTGTTGCGCTGCGAGATGATTAAACCACCGTTGCATCTGAAAAGTAAAAAAGGCCTCGAGCGATGTCGGGATCTCTTCGACAGTGACGGGCTACACGGAATGTACAAATCCGGGCCAATTTCCGAATCGCCGACCATCCACGAATTGACGTGATCAAAACATTGTGAGGCATCTCCTAAGGATTCGGATTTTCGATTGTAGGCTCTATTTCAGTAGTCGATCTCTCATCTGGCTGGTATGCACATGAAGAGCACTCTTGGCGGCGTTAACGACCTATGAAGATGCGGCGGATCTACTTCGATAATTCATGGTGGCACGCGGAGTGGTCGACACCTCAGAGCGTGTCTTGTCTATGCCTTGGCCGAATTGAGAGATGAAGCTTTTTCCTCGCAGCACACTTTGGAGGGCGGGGATCAGATCGGTTGCAACGCGGGACTTGCAAACATAGCCCGAAGCGCCAGCGGAAAATGCCGCCTCAACGTAATCCCGATCTTCGTGGATCGTCAGGAATACGACCTTCGTTCTGCATCCTGACTCGCACAATCGAGAAGCAACCTGAATCCCATTGAGTCCCGGCATAGAGATGTCAAGTACAAGAAGATCGGCATTAAGGACTGAGGCAGCCTGAATTGCCTGTTGCCCATTTTGAACAGAGCCAACAATATCAAAGTCTTCTTGAAGCAATTCTTTAACCCGCTCACGTATTTCCTGCGAATCATCTGCCAGCAATACTCGTGGACATCCCATGGGTTTGCTCGCCCTCCTTAAGCCGCTCCTGACGCGATTTGAGTCACTATCTTTTCAACCAGGGGAACGCGAACAGTAATCTCAGTACCGCCCATCAGCTTCGAAGCAATCAACATCGTGCCCTTCACGAGGCTGACCCGTTCACGCATGCTGATGAGGCCTAGACCGCGGCTAATCATCGCCGCAGCCGGATCAAAACCCATCCCGTGATCCCGGACAGCGAGATGGATCTCGTCAGATGTGCCGCGCAGACGTGCCTCAAAACGCTGGGCGCCGCTGTGCTTGATCGCATTGTTTAAAGATTCTTGCAGCACTCGAAACAGACAGAGAGAGATGTCCTGCGGCAACGCAGGCGAGATATTCTCGGCTGCAAAATCGACTTCCACCTTGTGCCAGTCGGCCGCTTCTCTGCAGAAGCTCTTGCACGCTGCCACCAATCCCAGGTACTCCAGTTTCGAAGAGTGCAAGCGATGAGATATGCCCTGAATCTCAGCGCCAATATCCGCGGTGAGGTGCCGTAGTTGTTCGAAGCGGTTTCGAACTACAGCGCCCGAAGTGGGAAGGCTCTGCTGAAGCACATCGAGCTCGATCCCCACCATCGCGATGCGCTGATTGATATCGTCATGCAGTTCTCTGGCAATGCGCGTCCGCTCCTGCTCTTGCGCATCAATCAGCCTGCGACTCACGCTGGAAAGAGCTTCCTCGGCCAACTTGCGATCGGTAATGTCCACGCAGGACCCGATATAGCCTGCGAAAGAATTATTCCCATCAAACCGCGGAATGCCTCTATCCAACACCCACCGGTATTCTCCGTCGTGCCGCCGCAGCCGATACTGCATGGTGAAAGGCTCACGGCGATCGAAGGCTTCGGTGTACGTTTCAAAGCATGCTGCCACATCTTCACCATGGATGTTTTCCAACCACCCGTTCCCCAGTTCTTGCGCAAGGCTCCGGTTAGTGAAGTCAAGCCAGGGTTGATTGACGTAGGTGAATAGCTTATCGGTACCCGACATCCAGATCATCACCGGAGCAGTATTGGCGACACGGCGAAAACGCTGTTCGCTTTCCTGCGCTACTACGAGCGCAGCCGCTAACTCGGCTTCCGCTTTTCTGCGCCGGGTGCGCTGCCATAACAAGGCGGTAATCAGCGCCGCTTCCAGGATGATTAAAGAAATCCCGCTGATGATGTACCACTTGTAGCTGTCCCAGACGCTTGGCTCGCGGAATCGCACCACAGTTCCCGCCGGCAGCCGCTCCTCGCTGATTCCCCAGCGACGCAGTTGCCGCCAATCAACCATCGGAACAGTGGACCTGCTTTCCTGAATTGCAACACCCTGAATGCGCTCTCCCTGCAGAACGCGGAGCGTGAGTTGCGCGGTCTCGTGGGCTAATGCTTCAGGATTAGTGACAACTCCGCCAACAGTTCCCCTGCCTAGATAGATGCCACCATGAGCATAGGTGGGAACACGCGCTTTCTCTGCGATCCTCGAGACTACCTCATCGCTGAGCAGGTTGTTTCCGGCCGCATCCTGGGCCATAGAAAGGAACTGGATTACGGTTCCGTCCGGAATCGTTGCAACGGTTTTCTCTAGGTCGTCGAGGGTAATATTATTGACGTATGTGATCTTCACCCGATTTTCGAGTTCGGTGAGCTGTTTCCGCGCAAGAGATTGGAACCATTGATCGCTAGGTGAGACTCCTGAGATAAGGAGTACTTCACGGGTCCGCGGCTGCAAGCGGAGTGCAAGCTCTAGAGTTCCCTTTATCTCGATTTTGCTCAACGCTCCCGCAATGGGACGACGCGGATCCCAATCGCGCAGCATCTCCAGCGCACCAAATGCGACGACCGGGACGCCAGGGAAGAGCTCATCGCCATATAACCGCATGAAACTTATCGCCGGTTGTGCAACGGCGATGATCACACTAGGCCTTTTCTGTGCGTACCTATGCCGAAGGTAGTCGTGAACAGCAGACTCAGTCTCCCCTTCCGACCAGCGCTGGGCGTCAAGAAACTCAGCGTAGAAATCGAGATGCGATCCCAATTCCTTTTCTAATGTTGAGCGAATAATGTCATCTACGACAAAATTGGCAGGTAAGTCGGGTCTTCCGCCATAGAGAGCCAAAACTATTTTCTGGGGTTCAGCAGCAGGGGTCTTCAAGGCCAGGCTGGCCGCTGGCCAGATGATCGCCAGATAAAGCAGCAACCGACCGAAGAGCTTCGGTTTTCGCATGCGCTCAGAACTCCACCCGCGCCGCGACCTGGAAAGCCCGCGGACCGCCGGTCCCGAACGCCTGTCCGGCACGGGCACTCGGCTGGCCGTAGTTTGGTTGATTCAGCACATTGCTGTACCCCGTTAAGTTTGCGACGTTGAAGAGGTTAAAGACCTCGCCGATTAGGGACACCGAGACGCGCTCCTTAATCTTAATCCTCCGAGTCAAACGGAAATCGTGCGAGAAAAAGCTATCGCCGTTTGAGAATTTCGCCGGCAACACGATCGGGCTGATGATCTGATTAAAAGGTGTTCGCGGACGAATGACGGTTTGTGTTCCGTCGGAATTGGTGATCGTTCGTGTGCGCGCATCAACGCTTGCGTTGTACTGCGCCACCAGCGCGCGCAATTCAGATTGGCTGAGGCCTTGCCCAAGTAGATTGTGACTGTCGATTCCTGGGAGCAACGTAGTGCTGATGCCGTCGCCATCAAGGTCCAGCCCCGTCAACATGGTATCGAGAGGAGGCGAGCTGTCAGCCTCCGCGATAAACGACACCATCCAGGTATTCAACAAACCACGCAGCAGGCGCGACTCTCCACCAAACTTCGGCACATCGTAGGCTCCGCTCACAGTTAGGGTGTGCCGCGGCGTGCCGACATTTCCGTAATTCAGAGCGTTGTTGTCGTACTGCGTGACCGCAACAAATCCAGTGTTCTTCGCCAATGCATAGCTGGCTGTGAGTTGCAGGCGTGAAGAGAACCGTTTGTCCAGTTTTACTTGAAGCGCCTGATAACGATAACTGGCCCCGCCGCTGTAAACCGTCATGGCTCCGGTAGAACATTGGTCTGCAGGGTTTAGTGCCGCAGCCTGTGCGGGCGTGCAGAGTGGGATCACGGGATTGCGAACGAACGATACCACGCCCGTATTGGGATCAACCCCGGTCACTATCGGACGATTGAATTTATTTTGATCAACTAGGAAGACACCCAGACCCCCAAGGCCGCCAAGGTGCAGGTAGTGCCGCATGACGTAGTCTGCAGTGAGTGTGAGAGTCGGCGTTAATTCCTGTTGGATCCCTGCATTTACGTGAATGGCAGAGCTCGTTGTGTGATTGGGACCGAACAGTTGGTCAGCCTGTTTAATAACCTCGACTGTGCTAATGCTGGGGTCACCGCTGCCATCGCCAACTTTCGACGACAGCATGGAGCGTATACCCGGAAGCATGGGAAGCAGATCCTGTCCCCGGAAAGTGGTTGGCGTGCTCAAAAAGCTGAGTCCAGTCACGGAACCATCCACGGGAACGCGCTGGTTACCCGAAGGACCCAGTTGACCACGCTCCAGAAGCGGGAGGAAGAAATCGACCTTGTCGTGATAAATCCCGCCGCCCCCACGGATAACGGTCTTATTCTTGCTCCCCACATTCCAAGCTAATCCTGCCGATGGATCAAGCACGTTTGTGCCACGATGCGGTGGCCGCAGGTCCCCGTTAAATATAGGCGCAAGGTATGCGGGCCGTTGCAGATCCTGGTTGTAGATATTCGTCTGATACGAGTAAGCGGCCCCGTAAGTGAGCGTAAGGTCGCGACGGATGGACCAGGAATCCTGCGCATGGAACCGCCATAGATTGCTATGGGACGCGCTGTCGGAATTGTACGGCCCGGGTAAGCTCACGTTGCCAATTCCCGTTATGAAACTACGCAGCGGTAGTTGCAAAATATCCTGGAGCGTAGGAGGAGGCCCGGCCAGATCCTTCAGACTGGCAGGCAACGAGTCGTAGAGCGGTCTGAGCGATGGTGACTGCAGAAGGTTGGTTGGGCCCCACAGGGTCATTTGCGCTGGTTCGTAGACTGCGCGATAGCCGTGCAAGTACACGTTTTCCCAGTCGCCCCCCAGGCGAAGCTGGTGTGCGCCGCGCTGCCATGTCACCGTATCAACAAGCTGGTTTGTGCGCGGGACGATGCCGAAGGGAGCACTGGGTCGATTCCCAATTTGAAATTGAGGGGCGTCGAAGATCTGAATCAGAGCTCCTCCCACGCCTATGCATGCTATGGGATCCATGCACTGCTGCGAGGTAACAGGACCGACATGGCTATGCAGATAACTGAAAGCATAGCGCAGGTCGTTCACCATGCGGGAGCTGAGCACTGAGGTCTCCGCACCTTCAATCTGGAGGGCCGAGTTGCGGCTGGATTGCCAATCCGAAGGCATGAAAAGACCGGCGGTGGGTGGTGCTACGGTGTTGTTCTTATCCTGGCTGAAGCGAAGAAATGCAGTATTGGTCTCGTTGAGCTTGCCATCGATTCGAAGATTGAACTGGTTAAAGGTGAGAGGACTGGGATAGACCACGTCCAGCTTGGAAAAGATGGGGTGATTGTTCTGAATTGCGACAGCAGCGGTTTGTCGATTGTGCTCAAAGTTCGTGAACCAAAAAACTCGGTCCTTCTTCAGCGGACCCCCAAGCCGGAAACCGGACTGCTTTCGGGCAAAATACGGATCTGGATGGCTGAGGTCACGGCGAAAGCCAGGATAGGCGGCCATGTTGTGATCGCGGTAGTAGAAAAACGCCGCACCGTGGATGTCATTATTCCCGCGGCGGCTGACGATGTTAATCCCACCTGTTCCGCTCATGGCCGACGAAGGATCAAAGCTGAATCGCTCTACCTGAAACTCCTGCACCGTTTCTTGCGAAAAGTTCTGAGCAGTTCCACCGTTGATGCGGTCTTCTACCGTGACTCCATCGACCGTAACCTGTGTCAGCACGTACTGGGCCCCCGCCATCGATACGCGCTGATAGTTGTTTGCAAACGTGCCGGGATTGACGACTGAAATTACGTTTACGCCGGGCTCGAGCCGCGCGAGCTCAAGAAAGTTGCGTCCATTGAGCGGTAGGTTCTGAATCTGAACCTGATTTACGCTGCCGTTGACTGCGAAGTCAGTGGTGTTCAGGCCAGATGCCTGGCCGTTCACCACAACCCGCTCGCTGACTAACCCCGGGTGCAAGCGGAAGTTAACTGTCAGATTGTCTCCCACGCGAAGTGCGATGCGCTGTACTTGGGTATTGAAGCTGGGGGCGGCGATCTCGATCTCGTAATCGCCCGGCTCGAGATTGCTCACCTGATATTGGCCGAAATTATCCGCCTGTGCCACGCGGTTGCTTCCAGTCTGCGGCTGCTGCACTCGAACGCTGGCGTTCGTGACGACGGCGCCCGTGGCATCACTAACAGTTCCACGAATTGCGCCCGCAGGAGCCTGTGCGAAGATACTGCTTTCGAACAGGACAAATACTGTAAGAACAATCAGGTGGGCTAGGTGAGTCGTGCAAGATGCAGAAGAATATCGGAGACTATCGAGTCGCCCTAAGCTGCATCGCCGCACAAGCGTCGAGGTGAAATATCTCAGCACTCGCAACTCGGTCCAGCATGACATACGGTGAAGATGTTGACAGCCGGGGCACTACGCCGATAACCAACTCAATCGAGTTGCGCATCGCTCTCAACGACAGGCTCGTGCAGGACACATCTGTCAAATTTCGAGATTGGGGGCAGATTGTGCTACGCGGATTATCGCCTGCCAATAGTACAAGTGGTGAATTCGATACCACAACGGGAAATCTGATTGGAATCGAATGTTAATTTGCGCCAACTGTCAAAACTGACAGTTGTACTGTTCCAGAGTTGTTTCGGCTTGTTCATGGTGACAATGGGACAGCCTGATCCGCCCCTTCCCATTGGTACAGCTAGTTCCACCCGGGCAGGAGGCTGCGAATACTACTCAAAGAACACCAGCGATTAGCAATCAGCACTCAGCGATCAGCAACCGCCAGAGTCGAAACACAGGCTCCTTCAACTTTGCTCAGGATGGGCAGCAGCAATACCTACGCAGGGTAAGGTTTACTTCGAGTATTCGATTCCGCATTTGGGAGGGCGGATTGGGCGTGGGTTTCGTTGCGGCGACTGATATCCTTTCACCATGCAGAGTGTGTATGAGGCGGCTGGCGGACGCACGGGTCTGCTCCGCCTGGCTGAGGCGTGGCACTCCAGGGTGATGGCCGACGAAATTGTCGGCCACGCTTTCAGCCACGGATTCCATCCTCGACACACCGAGCGACTGGCCGCGTACTGGGCGGAGGCCCTCGGCGGGCCCACCACCTACTCCGATACCTATGGTGACGAAACATCGGTGGTTCGGATACACAGCGGCAATGGTGTGCACGCGGAGATGGATCGCCGGGCGATCGCCTGCTTCGATCGGGCTTTGGAAGATGTGGGGCTGACGGCCGACCCGCTCCGGAGGGTGTTGCACGATTACTTCGCCTGGGCCACCACGACGACAATGGCGCGCTACCATGAGTCTGCCGACGATGTCCCCCAGGGCTTAATCATTCCCAGATGGTCATGGGAAGGGCTGCAGGGTTGAGGCGGGTTCGCGGGATTATTTTGGGCTGCGTGTTTGCCCGAGCTTACTCTCGATGACTGAGTCCGGGATCAGCCGGTGTCCCGCCTTTGATTGTGTTTTCCCTTACTGAACCTAAGCAGAAGATGCCCTATCCCTCCGCTGGCGCTCCGCAACGCAGCCACAATCACATCGGCGTGCAGGACGACTAAAGACGCCAAATGCCTATTTGGTCCAATCTTCGATCTTGAGGTGTTTCACCCGTCGAAAGACACGATCGTTGGTGACGAGTACCGCTTGAGCGGAAAGCGCATGGGCGGCAATCATGAGATCCAGATTGCCCATCGGGTCTCCGGAGCGCTCCAGCGCAGAGCGCACCTGGGCATACTGCTTGGCAGCCTCTGAATCCCAAGGCAGGACATCAACGCGCAGGAGAAACTCTTCGACTGCTATCTTGAGCCGCACTGCCTCTGGCTTCCTGGCGACGCCAAAACGCAACTCCGCCTCTGTGACTACTGAAATCGAAACCTCAGCTATTGGCACTTTCAGCAGCCGCCGGCGCACCTGCGGAATATTCCCCTTGATCACATAGCTGGCGATGTTCGTATCCAGCAGGTAGCCCATCAGAAGAGCTTCCGTTTTTGGGGCGGGGCGTCTGCCCGGTCGGCCAAAAAGTCCTCGGGCACGTCGATGGTCTTCATGAGTTCGAAGAATTCCGGCCACGATTCAGGTCTGCGGGACAAAATCACATCCCCACTTGCCGGATCGCGTCGGATAAACACTTCCGAACCATTGAAACGGTATTCCGCCGGCAGTCGAACCGCCTGACTGCGGCCATTGCGGAACAGCTTGGCAGTGCGCGCCATGCCTTCTCCCCTCTCAATTAGTATATATCATGATATATCACACAATTGGAGCCGCTCAAGAAAAAACACGGGTCCCGCCATGATCTATGACTATGGTATTATGACTATGTCCACAATTGGGGGATAGGGAGAAACGAAGTGAAAACCAAGACCATGCCCGCCGGGCTTTTCAAGAGTAAGTGTCTCGCGGTGATGGACGAGGTGCAGGCGAAGTGTGAGACGGTGATCATTACGAAACACGGAAAACCGGTCGCCAAGCTCGTGCCCGTCGATCCTAAGCGGGACGATTTTTATGGCTCGATGAAAGGTAAAGGCAAGATTCTCGGCGATATAGTCAGTCCGATCATTCCTGCCGAAGACTGGGAGTTCGACTAAGCTGCTACTACTCGACACTCATGTACTCGTCTGGATTTTCTTCGATCCGGGCCGGCTCTCTAAGAAGGCAGAGCAGGCGATCGACGATGCCAGGAACCAGGGAACTGGCATTTTTCTGTCCGATGTCACTTTGTTCGAAGTTGCGAGTTTAGTCGCGCGGAAGCGACTGGAGCTGCAGGTGTCGTTGGAGTCGTTCCTCGAAGAAGTGGAATCGCGCTTCACGGTCCTGCCTGTGAATCGCCACGTCGCCGCGCGATCTGTTCAGCTGCCGAGCACCTACCCGAAGGACCCAATGGATCGGATCATTGGAGCTACAGCCCTGGTTGAGGGCTGCCCGCTGGTCACCGCCGACGAGAGCATTCGCAGAGCCAAGGTGGTAAAAACCATTTGGTAATGTCGAGATTTTCCCGGTGGCATGGACATCGCGGGCCAAACCCCAAATCCTCGAACAGGTTGGGTCCGGTTCCGCAAGTCGCGGCCGGTTCGGCTTACAATAATACCGAAACGTTTCGGCATTGATTGCGGAGAGAACTCATGAGCACATCGACTACCCGTCCGGCAACAGAACCGCTTTCCAATCTGGAACAGTGGGATGATTTCGTCGAAGGCCGCTACAAGGAAGGCAAGTCGGAATCGGAGTTCCGCCAGTACGACGAAAAAGCAACTCCCGGAGTCGCGGAGTTCTACCGGCTGAATCATCAATATCAGACAGTCGACTATGTGCTCGAAAAGGAAAAGCAGCACTTCGGCCTCAAGCGCGGGAAAAAGAGCGTTTGGGAGGCGGCTGAATATCTGAACACACTAGTCGACGACAGCGATCCCGATACCGACCTCACACAGCTCGAGCACCTGCTGCAGACCTCCGAGGCAATCCGCCGTGATGGTCATCCGCGCTGGATGGTTCTAGTGGGCTTTGTTCACGATCTGGGCAAATGTCTTTGTCTCTATGGCGAACCACAGTGGGGCGTGGTTGGAGATACGTTCCCCGTGGGTTGCGCTTGGGCTGACCAGATTGTTTTCCCCGAGTACTTCGCCAACAACCCGGACCGAAACGTTTCCAAGTACCAAAGGAAGGATGGAATCTACGAACCGAGCTGCGGCCTTGAAAACGTGCACATGTCCTTCGGGCATGACGGCTACATCGCAGAAGTGATGAAGCCGTACCTGCGCGATGAAGCTCTATACATGCTTCGCTTCCATTCCTTTTACGCATGGCACCGGCATGGCGCTTACCAACACCTGCAAAACGAAAAAGATCGGGCGATGCTCGAGTGGGTAAAGAAGTTCAATCCATACGACCTGTATTCAAAGGGTCATACCAAACCAAATCTCAAGGAATTGAAACCGTACTACGACGATCTTTTCGCGGAATTCTTACCAGAAAAGCTGGCTTGGTAATCAGGCCACCGAAATTTAACGGCACATACTCTCGAACTGGGGAAGTTCCAAGGCTCGTTGCGGGAGTGTTAAGCCCCTTTCTTTCATAGCGCCTTCCAATGATCGAGGCCGAAGCGCCTGATCGGAATGAGTAGCTCCTGAGCTTTACAACTGTGCAGGTCGAACCATCCAGTGGCTTCTTTCCGGAACAGCTCTTCCACAGGCAGGCCGGTGAACTCTTGTAGAGCAACGGATTGCTCAAATATTTTTTCTTTGGCTTGCAAGTTGTTGATGCGTCTTGCTGAAAAAATTTGGCGGGCAACGGACGAAACTTCCTTTTTCTGGGCAATTCCGGCATCATGCGCAAAGCAATGTCGCATGCACTTTCATTTCGGGAATGGAGTAGCCATGCGGAGTGCTTACATCCGGGCGGGGAACCGTCGGGCTGTGCCTTTCCGACACCTCGCTGCGGACAAGAGATAGATCACAGCAGCCGCTCGCGGCAACTTCGATCCCACCGAGATCCCATCATGCAGATGGGATCATCCCATGCCGATCCCACTGAGATTTGTGGGATATCCCACCGAGATCCCATCGCGTCCATGGGATCTTCGATGGGATCTCATGGGATCTCGTCGCGTAAGTCCTTTAGATCATGGGATCGAGTCAAAATAGATTTTTTGGACGACTTGGGCGCTGGGAGAGGCTCCTAGCATGCGACGGTCAATCGCGCGCAGATGCAGGCGAGACACCGCAGAACTCGTGTCGACCAAATTCACTGTTCATTCACTGTTATTTCCCTGGTCTCACTCGTTTTCTCCAGTATCCATGCGGGTTTGCCATTCGGAGAAAAAATTCGCTGTTCTTTTCGCTGTTAAATTCACTGATCTGAGCCTTAACAGTGAAAAAAGAGGGAATTTGGAGATTCACAGGATGGATGGCCCCGGAAGCAGCTTTGGACGAATCACCGGCGCCCAGGATCTTCGCATCGGTCAACTTTCTCTCAAGCTAGAGTCCGGGTTGGAGAGCAGTGCATTTTGTGCTGGCTGCTCTCCATCCTTCAAGAACTATTCGAAGCGCAGTGCTTCGATCGGATCGAGGCGAGCTGCTTTCCTTGCGGGATAGTAGCCAAACGCGATGCCGATCGCGGTTGAGAAGATCACGGCCGCTCCGACTGCGAGTACCGACACGGAAACACTCCAGTGCAGGACGTAGGTGATCAGCACCGAGCTGCCAATACCGACGAGAATTCCGATTGCGCCGCCGAGCAGGCTCAGTACTACGGACTCCAGAAGGAACTGGCGTTGTACGTCCTGTTCGGTAGCGCCGATGGCTACGCGAATACCGATTTCCCGCGTGCGCTCGGTTACTGACACCAGCATGATATTCATGATGCCGATGCCGCCTACGATCAGCGAGACGCCTGCAATCGATGCCAGCAGCATGGTCATTACTTGTGCAGACTGGTCGGCGAGTTCAGCTACGTCGGCCAGGTTGCGGATGGTGAAGTCGTCCGGATCGCCCTGGCGGATGCGGTGCCGGTCGCGCAGGATCTGCGTGATCTGGTCTTGCGCGGCATAGCTCTCCTGCTGCGACTTGGCGGAGACCATGATGTTGCGCAGCCAGTCCTGGCCGGTGATCTTCTTCTGCAGCGTGGTAATGGGGACGTAGATGCCGTCGTCCTGATCGCCGCCCATGCCTGATGTTCCCTTGGCGGTGAGCACTCCCACAACGGTAAAGGGCAGATTGCCGGCACGGATTGTTTGACCGACCGGATCGCTATTCCCAAACAGGTTCTGGCGTACGGTATCGCCGATTACGGCTACGTTGGCCGCAGTCCTTGCGTCGTCTTCGGTGAAGGAAGCGCCTCTCGCCATGTCCCACGCGCGGATGTCGAAATACTGCGGCTCAGTTCCCGTCACCGTGGTGGCCCAGTTCTGATTGCCGTAGACCAACTGCGTGCTCGCCGAAGAACTCGGAGCGGCATTGGCCACTGCAGGAGCCTCGCGCAGGATCGCGATTACATCGGAGGCAACCAGCGTCTGCGTGGCGCCGGCGCCGGTCCGCGTGCCGCCTTTGTTTACGCTGCCCGCGGAGATATAAAGAAGATTCGTCCCCATGGCGGCGATGCGATCCTGCACTTCCTTCTGCGCTCCATTGCCGATGCCGACCATCGCGATCACCGCTCCTACTCCAATGATGATTCCCAGCATAGTCAACGCTGAGCGCAGCTTGTTACGTGCGAGTGCCCGCAATGCGATTTTTAGAATTTCTACGAGTTCCATAACTTACCTTCAATCCTGTTCCACTGTGGGCATCTCGGCCAGTACCTCGGCTGCGCGCGGACGGTCCGTGACCATCTCATCGCGACGAATCTTGCCATCGCGGAATGTAATCACCCGCCGCGCAAATTGAGCGATGTCCAGCTCATGGGTGACCAGTATGATCGTGAGCCCTTCGTCATTCAGAGTTTGAAGAATGCTCATGATCTCAACCGACGTGCGGCTGTCGAGGTTTCCCGTCGGCTCGTCGGCCAGGAGAATCGACGGTTGATTGACTAGCGCCCTGGCGATCGCGACTCGCTGTTGCTGTCCGCCTGAGAGCTGCGACGGAAAATGGTCGAATCGCTCTCCCAGTCCCACCATTTCCAGTGCGTGCTTAGCGCGGCGCAGGCGCTCTTCGACGTCGAGCTTCGCATACAGCGTTGGTAACTCAACGTTCTCCAGCGCCGTGGTGCGGGCCAGCAGATTGAATCCCTGGAACACAAATCCAAGGCGTCGATTGCGAATGGCAGCCAGCTCCTTTTTCGGGAGCTGGGCTACATTCACGCCATCGAGGAAGTAGTCGCCCGAAGTGGGACGATCGAGGCAGCCCAGAATATTCATCAGCGTTGACTTGCCGCTGCCGCTCGACCCCATGATCGCGACGAACTCTCCCTTCGCGACGTCGAGGTTGATGCCGCGCAGGGCGTGCACCCGGTTTTCACCGAGCTGGTAGATCCGGTGCACGTCCTGAACGCGGATCGCTACGTACTCTTCCTGTGCTTCCTGTCTTACGAGTTCCTGTTCTGCAAGCATCGTTGTCATCACACACCTCCTAGCGTCCCATCCTGTTGCCGCCGCCACCCATACCACCGACACGCGGAGTGGCTGGCGATGCGTTGCTTCGCGCGGCCGACGCTGCTGGTTTGCTCGCGTCGGCTTTGCCGGTCACAATCACATCGCCAGCGTTCAATCCGCCCGCGACCACTTTTGTCACCGCTGTGTTCACGTGGTCGGTAAGGCCGGCGACGATCTGAACGGGAACAAGATTCTTGGTTCCGTCGAGTTTCCAGACCACCGCCTGCTGCGACTGCCGCCCCTTGCCGGAGGACTGAATGCCATTGGCCGCAAAGAGCTGCTGTAGTTTGTCGGCGCTCAGGTCGGGCTTGAAGCGCAGCGCAGCATTCGGAACTTCAATCACGTTTGCCGCTTGTGCCACGGGAATGGTCACGTAAGCGGTCATTCCCGGGAACAGCTTCTGCTGCGGATTGTCAAAGGCGATGACCGTGTCATACGTCACGACGTTTTGTACTGTGGTCGGATTCATACGAACTTGCTCTACCGTTCCACGGAAGACTTCGTTGGGAAATGCGTCGACGCTGAACGTTCCAGGCTGCCCCGGACGGATTTGTCCCACATCGGATTCATCGGTCTTTGCATAGACCCGCATCTTGGTCAAGTCCTGCGCGATGGTGAACAGCGTAGGCGCCTGCAAAGAAGCGGCGACGGTCTGGCCGACGTCGATGCTGCGCGCGGTCACCGTTCCATCGATCGGGGAACGAATAATGGTGTGATCAAGATTGGTTTGCGCCACCTTCACTGCGGCCAGCTTCTGCGCGACTTGCGCATTCGCCTGCTTTACCTGCGCGGCCGCCGACGCGACTCCAGCCTGATTGGATTCGGACGTAGCTTTGTCAATGTCAAGCTGCTGCGCCGCAATGACTCCTTCTTTCGCGAGGGCGTCGCTGCGCTCGTAGGCTTTCTGGGTCTGCGCGGCAGTAGCCTGAGCCTTCAGTAGTTCGGCTTTGGCCGCTGCCGCCGTGGCTTCAGCGTTCTGCAGATCGGCTTGCGCCTGGAGCAGAGCTCCCTGGAACAGCGCCGGATCGAGCTCAGCAACTACCTGACCCTTTTTCACTCTGGTATTGAAGTCGGCGTTGAGCTTCGAAATCGTGCCGGAAATCTGCGATCCGACCTGAACCGTAGTGACCGCGTCGATCGTGCCGGTCGCCTGCACCAACTGGCGGATGTCGCCCTGCTGCACGCGCTGCGTTGTGTATGCAGGCTTATCGCCTCCGCGCAGAGTAAAGGCACCCAGCGCCGCAATGGCGACGAATAGCGCCAAAATTACGATCCATTTACGTTGAATATGCTTCATTGCCCTTCCCTCGTACCCTGTTAGACCCATGAGTGGGGAGAACGACCGTTAAGACTCGGGAAAGACTATGTAAAGAACTCTAAAGCTGTGGTTCCAACGACTTAGAAGTTGCCTCTAATGCTTGTGACTTATTTAAACTGCCAACCGGAGATAGAGCCGTCCGCGACAATCGCCATGGAACGCATTCTCATCGTCGACGACGACGTAGATCTTTATCAGCTCGTCACCCAGTTCCTGGAGCCGGAAGGATTTCAGGTAGAGGCGGCGCATGATGGGCCAAAGGGGCTGGAGCGAGCCGTTTCCGGCGATTACAGCCTGATCGTGCTTGACCTCATGCTTCCCGATATGGGAGGTCTCGAGGTTTTGCGCAATCTGCGACTGAAATCGAACGTGCCGGTTCTGATCCTGACGGCACGCGGAGAAGATATTGACCGCATCGTTGGACTGGAAATCGGGGCTGACGACTATTTGCCCAAGCCATTCAATCCCAGAGAGCTGCTGGCGCGAATCCGTGCCATCCTGCGCAGAACGCGTGAAGCCGCAACTCGCGGGCCTGATGACAAGCTAAAGGTCGGCGACGTTGAGCTAGATCCTGGCACGCGCAAGGTGCAGCGCGCGGGCGAGAAGGTCGAGCTCACCGCAGTGGAGTTCAATTTGCTCGAGCAGTTGCTGCGCTCGGCCGGCCGGGTAGTCGAGCGCGAGAATCTCGCGCAGGAGGTATTGGGCCGCAAACTCTCGGCACTCGATCGGAGTCTGGATGTCCACGTGAGCAATCTGCGAAAGAAACTCGGCGACCGGTCTGACGGCGAAGAACGTATCCAGACTATCCGTGGCGTGGGTTACATCTATCCGTTGGCAGAGAAGAGCGCGAACTGAGTGATGAGGAGCATCTTTCTCAAGATCTTTCTCTGGTTCTGGCTCACCATGGTGCTCATCGCGCTAGCCTTTGCCGTTGTGCTGAATCTTGAAAGTGAAGTAAATCCTACACGTCAGTCGCTCACGGGAGATGCCGTAGCTTTGTACGCCTCATCTGCCGCCGAGGTATTCGAACGGCACGGAGCGCAAGCTGCGAGTGACTTTTTACGGCAGCTGAACCAAAGCTCGCACATTCGCGCTGTGCTGCTCAGCGATGACTTGCATAATCTTGCTGGCGACCTTGCAAATCCCGATTCGGATCTACTTGCGCAAGCGAAGTCGACTGGCCAAACTCAGATCGAAATGCATGGCAACTTTGCTTTTGCGGTTGCGCCAACTCAGAGCGTATCCGGCAAGCGTTACCTCTTCGCCGCGGAATTGCCGCGACGCGCTCCTGGGATCTTTCGTGGTACCTTGCGGCAACAGCTCTTGCGTTGGACCCTGGCCGTCCTGATCTCGGGCATGGTGTGTTACGCGCTCACGCGGTATCTCACGTACCCCGTTCTGCGTTTGCGCTCTGCCGCAAGCAGCATTGCTGCTGGCGACTTCGCAGCTCGCGCAGCACCTGGCCTGGGCAGCCGGCGCGATGAGATGGGCGAACTGGTACGCGACTTCAACCAAATGGCGGAGAGAATCCAGCGCCTGATGGACGCGCAACAGCAATTGCTTCGCGACATATCCCACGAACTGCGGTCGCCATTGGCGCGCTTGAATGTCGCCCTTGGGCTGGCAAGGAAATGGGCAGGAGAACAGGCTACCTCAGCGCTGGATCGCATCGAGCAGGAATCCGAGCGTCTGAACGAAATGATCGGCAGACTGCTCACGCTTGCTCGCGTCAAAGCGCTGGTGGATCCCCCTCAGCACGTTACGGTTTCACTGCGTGCGCTACTCGATCAGATTGCACAGGACGCTGGCTTCGAGGCCAGCGCTAAACATTGCCAAGTCCACGTGGAAGGCGCGGAAGACTGTGAAGTTCGAGGCTCACACGAACTTTTGCACAGCGCAATTGAGAATGTCGTTCGCAATTCGGTTCGTTATGCTCCCCCGGAAAGCAACATACAAATCGAGCTGAGATGTGATGGAAAGCTCTCCCGTGTAGTGGTGCGTGACCACGGACCTGGCGTGCCTGAGGCCGAGTTGTCCAAGATCTTTCGGCCGTTTTACCGGTTAAGCGATGCGCGCGAGCATCGCTCGGGTGGCACAGGCATCGGGCTCGCCATCACGCAAGAAGTTGCAAGATTGCACGGAGGTAGTGTGAGTGCGCGTAACGCTCAGCCCCACGGTCTGATGGTCGAAATTGAGCTTCCCCGAGCTAGCGTCTCATAAGCGATCTTGCGTGTGCTTGTTTCCTTACCGCAACTTGGCCCACGGACAATTTCGAATATACCCCGGGACCTCTGCGGAGCAGTATCTTCACGCCGGGAATATGAAGAATCTCCGGCCATGACCTTACGGTACCTATTCAGGCGGCGCTAGTCCGAGATACAACAGGGCTTACCAACACCTTATTTTGTAGAAGGAATCACCCCATGTGGAGTCCCTCCCGTCCAAATGGCAGTCCGTCGCAACCGTCAATCCCTGAACCTAAAACCTCTCCTGCGAGTGCGAGCGCTGCACCCGCGGTTAACCGTCCACGTTCGGACGAGCGCATCACATACATTGGCAAATCTCTCGTCATTAAGGGAGAAGTGAGCGGCTCCGAACCGCTTCACATCGAAGGCAAGATCGATGGACCGATCTCGCTCCCACAGTGCCACGTGGCCGTCGGGCGCGATGCCATCGTGAATTCCGATGTGCAAGCGGGCGAAGTGATAGTGCGGGGAACCTTAGACGGAAACATTACAGCAACCGATCGCGTGGAAGTCCATAGCGGTGGAAGCTTGACGGGAAACGTGTGCGCGGGGCGAATCAGCATCGAATATGGCGCCTTCTTCCAGGGGAAGGTGGACATGCGGCAGCCCGATCCCAAGGCGCATCTCGACACCTACAGTAGCAAGGCGGACTCGGGGAAAAAGTCGTCCGGCTCGGCAGAGCTGGACGGAGTTCCCGCTTTGTCGACCTACTGATTTTTCTTGCGCCAAGCCGCAGCGAGGGTCGAAAATTTCAGCATCAGTCTTTGTGACTGATTGATAACCAGCCGGTCTGACTTCTCCGCACGGGATGGCAGTCCGGCGGCCATGGACAGTCTCCGCCCTCCCGCGCGCGGCGGGACTGACCCCAACCATCCGGGGCTGACTCATTAAAGAATTGTTACATGCGGTCAATCCAGTCCCTGACGACATCAGAATAGTTGTCTGCCCCGCTAGTGCGCGCCGCCGCTCTCAGCAACGCGGTACTGCGTCGGCGTCTCTTTGTTCATCCTCTTAAACATCCGGCAAAAATACGCGATGTCGTTGTAGCCGCAGTTGGCTGCAACTTCCTTCAACGTCAGAGTGTAATTGCGCAACATGAACTTCGCCCGGTTCATGCGTACCAAATTCAAATAGTCGTTAAATCGTATCTGTCCCTCGCGGCGGAAGAGTCGCGACACGTGATTGGGAGCAAGTTCAAAATGCTCTGCTACGCTCTCGCGCGTGAGCGCAGTCTGAAAATTCTCCTGCACATACAGACAAATCGACTCGTAGGTACGGATCGCCTTTCGCGGGCGATCCGATGGCGGGGCTCGGAACAATCTCACGCAGGAATGCAGCAAAGATTCGACCAGCAATCGATCAAGTGGGCCAGGGCTGCGGTCCGCAGCGAACGCAGCAACCGCAGTCAGGATGCTATGGGTGAGACCGTCATACGCTCCATGAATGTGCGTCTTGATCGCATTCACTGGCGCCTCGGAGCGATCCGGATGCTTCGCCAAGCTGATCCCGATGTGTTTCGCTCCAAATAGGAATGTCAGCACCTCGATGGGCCCAGACCATTCCGGCTTATCCCAGGCATTCTCCGGCACAAACAGCGCCTGGCCGGGCACTACTCGGATTGTCGTCGGCACTCCTCTTTGCGCCACTTCCACCACATGCGATCCCGCGATAGGAACGTAGAGACGTGGAAAATGCGTTACGTATGCGAGAACCGGTGGCGGCGCGCTGTCTTCCGCAAAATAGACGCGACGCACCCGCTCGCGCAGCAGAAACTGCTCCAGTTTCCCCGCGATAATTCTGGTTGTGAGAGTTTGCGGCGCAATTTCCACCGCCTGAAGCGCACGCACGGAATGTTACGTTAGTCCAATAAATGTGTCTTGTCTACTATTTTCCCCTAAGCAGGTTCTAGTAGATACTTCCCGACCGCAGCGGATTCACAACCAGAGTCGTCACCACCGATCCGCAGCCAACGACCGCCAATCATGACATCCCACATTGGGAACTTTGTTCCCGAAGCGTCGAACACTGCAAAACTTGAGAGAGGGTGAACATGTCCGCATCCATCCGCCGTGCCGCTTATTTGATTTCCTGCGTTGGGCTCGTGATTTGTTTGAGCTTGCCGCTCGCCTTCGCACAGTCTGACCTGGGCAGAATTTCAGGCTTCATCAAAGATCCATCCGGAGCGACAGTTCCGAACGCCAAGATCACGGTGCGCAACAACAGTGGGCTGGAGCGGCAGAGCACGACGAACGACTCCGGATACTACAACGTTACTAATGTTCCCCCTGGCACCTACACGTTGACGGCAGAGGCCGCCGGCTTCCAGCGATACGAGACGCGGGACAACAAGCTAGCTCCGGCCTCAAATCTCGTGATCGATGCCACGCTGACCGTCGGTTCGGTCACTCAAACCGTCGAAGTTTCGGCGACGGCTCTCCAACTGCAGACTGAAACTGCGGCGGTGCAGAACCTGGTGACCAGGCAGCAGATTGATGCGCTCGAGCTTAACGGGCGCAACCCAATCTTCATGGCCAATCTCGTACCCGGCACAAGAGGTGGATCGCTGGCAAACCTAAGCTTCAATTTCACTCAGGGACCGTCGAACATCAACGGCGCGCGCACACCGGAGAGTCTGATCACCTACGACGGCGCTCCCGCTGTTCGCACGCGCTCTAACGGAACCAGCATCGGCGCGGCGGATGTGGATTCCACGCAAGAAATTCAAATCCTGACTGCGGATTATGCCGCTGAGTACGGCCGCTCATCGGGTGGGCAGATCCGCATCATTTCCAAGAGTGGGACTAACCAGTTCCACGGCGCTGCCTACGATTACGTTCGCAACACAATCTTCAACGCAAATACGTGGCAGCGAAATAGCACGCCGGCGACTGCCTTCATTACGGCTCCCGTTCACTACAACCAGTTCGGATACAACATCGGCGGTCCGGTCTACATCCCGAATCATTTCAATACGAATAAGGACAAGCTGTTCTTTTATTGGGGGCAGGAATGGGTGAGATACGTCTTCACCGATACGAGCTCCTTGACAGTACCAACATTGTTGATGCGGCAGGGTAATTTTAGCGAGTTGCTGAACCCCGCTAACATCTTCTACAAAAAGACGGTTCAGATTAATGACCCCAAGACCGGCCAGCCATTTCCCGGCAACATCATTCCTGCTCCCGGAACTGCCAGCGCTGGATCTGTCGCAAGCGCCAACGGGCTCGGAATTCTGAACTCCTATCCTGTGCCGAACCTAACAACACCGATCAACGGCAATATCAACTGGTTTTTCTCGGCCAAGCACCCCCAGAACCAACGCAAGGACACTATCGCCGCTGACTTCAACATAACGAATAATCAGCAACTCCGGTTCCGGCGGGTGTACTTCACCTTCTTCGAATACCAGCCACTTGACGGCGGCACCAATGAGACGCCGAAGTTTTTCGATCGGCCGAATCAGACAAACTCAATTAACTACGTGTGGAATATCAGCCCTACGAAAGTTAACGAGCTGTTGGTTGCCGGCAGTAAGGACAACGTCCACATCCCAATTGATGCTGCTAACTTCCTGGACCGCACGAAGGGCGCCGCGCAGGGAGCCGGTCTGTTTGGGACTAACTACAACTACATATTCAACGATGGCAAACTGCAACCAACGCGGATCCCGACTGTGAACATGACGAACTTTTCGGGCTTAAGCGGCGGTCCGTACCCATCGCATTCGTCGGGACCGATCATCGATGCCTCCGACAGTCTCACGTGGGTGATGGGAAATCACACGTGGAAGTTTGGAGGCCTATTCGAGTATCAGGGCGAGAACGATAACGATGAGATCAACGTGCAGGCCTGCTCAACCTGCACCAACAACCAAAATGGCCAGTTCCAGTTCCTCGATAGCCGAGCCGGAGCGACTGGAGTGGCGGCAGCGAACGCGGCTTTAGGATTATTCGACAGGTATTCAGAGATCGGCCATCGTGCCTTTACGGTCTTCCGCGCCAATATGTATGAACTGTTCGCGCAGGACTCGTGGAAAGTTAGACAAAACCTGACTTTGAACGCTGGCCTTCGTTACTCAATCATCCAGCCTTATCACGCGATTTGGGGAAACCAAATCGTCTTCGATCCTGCCTTCTATGATCCGAATCTGGCAGTGACTGTAAGCCCAACGACAGGCCTTATCACTGGATCGCCAACCATCAATCAGCTTTACAACGGCATGGTTATTCCCGGAAGCCGTTTCCCTGATTCAGCAAAGGCGCATGTTCCCGAAGCGAATACAACTCTATACAACGGCCTGTTCCGCGGCGTTCCTGATCACTATTCGAACATACAGTGGAACGACATCCAACCGCGCTTCGGCGTCGCTTACCAAATCGACAATAAGACGGTACTTCGCGCCGGAGGTGGGCGCTTCTATACCCGGTTGGGCGTCAGCGACTCAGTCTTCCTCGGTGGCAATCCTCCATTCCAACCGAGTGCTAGCCTCACCAACGGCACCGTCGATGGCCTTGGTCCGAATGCTGCTGGCCAGATCCCTCTAGTCGTTACTACTCAGGCTAGAAACTTGAGAAACCCAGAGGCATGGAACTGGAACTTTGCGACTGAGCGGGAATTACCCTGGAAGACCACGGCCAGCGTGGCGTATGTCGGTCGGCGTGGTCTGCACCTCCAGCGCGAAGCCGATATCAACCAGCCAACCACGGCTGTTGCCGCGGCGAATCCTTGCCTGATCGCAAATCCTCCCTGCAGCCTCGACGCCTTCAGACCGTACAAAGGCTTCGGCACCATTCGCCAGACCGATAATGTCGCGAGTTCAAGGTACAACTCGCTACAGGTGACCTGGAATCGGCGTGGTGGGAATGGGCTGCAGTTCGGCGTCTCATACACCCTAGCGAAGAGCGTCGACAACGGATCGAACCAGCGCGATGTGGTTCCCGACACTTATGACACGAGTTTCCTCTGGGGACCGTCTGAATTCGACGCTCGTCACACTCTCGTTTTCAACTACCTGTATCCAGTTCCATTCTTCCGCGAGCAAAAGGGGCTCGCGGGCAAGGTACTCGGCGGCTGGCAGATCAGTGGCATCACACAGTTCCAGACCGGTTTGCCCTGCAGTGTTGCCGGTGGCAGCGACTACGCCAAGGTCGGCTTAGATTCGAACTTCGGATGCGGTGTGAACGGTCAGTACTGGGTCGTAAATGGGCATCCGAAGATCATCGGTACCTTCGGTCCGAATGGTCAGTGGTTCTCTACAACCAATCCGGACGGAACGCCCATCTTTACCCAGCCGGCAAACTTCACGTTTAACACCCAGCGGGTTCGCAACCTGATTTACCAACCCGGATTCCAGAATTGGAACATGGGCCTGTTCAAGGCGATCCCCGTCACTGAACGGTTCCGCTTCCAATTCCGTGCCGAGGCATTCAACGTCTGGAACCATCCGAACTGGTGTGCTAGCGGCAGCGGTTGCAACGGAACAAATAATGTCGGTTTGAATCCGACTAGCGCATCGACCTTCGGAAAAATAACTACGAAATCCAGCGAGCGCAACCTCCAGCTCTCGCTTCGCGCCGAATTCTGAGGCGGCGATAGGAGCAACCCAGTGTCCCGATTAGGGAAAGCATAGCTTTCTCACGGGACACTGGCGCGTACTTAAGGCGGGACCGAACGGCGAACCGGCAAGGGGTTTACTCAGTACCTCAGCGAGAGTCGCAGGCCAAGAGACGGGGACTTCATTGTCGGGGCCCTTCCGGCGACGTAGATAAAATACGCCGGTACCGAAATTCTTTTGTGGACGATGGAGCCCATGGTTCAACTGCTCAAGCAGCTACGGCAACACCTGCTGACCGGCGTCTCTTTTGCCATCCCGTTTATCGCCTGCGGAGGCATCCTGATCGCTTCTGCAATCGCATTTGCTCCGATGACTCCGAGCGGCCCCGATTTCTCGCACGCTCCTACACTGAAACTGATCCTCGACATTGGAACCACGGCATTTACGCTGATGTTGCCGGTCTTGGCGGGATACATCGCATACTCCGTTGCCGGAAAACCGGGGTTGGTTCCCGGTTTTGTTGGGGGATATCTTTCCGGGCAGATCAATGCCGGCTTTTTCGGAGCGATCCTTGCCGGACTGCTGGGTGGCTATGTGGTACAGCTCCTGAAGAAGCTGCCCGTTCCGAAATATCTGCGGCCGGTGATGCCCATACTGATTATTCCGATTCTTTCAGCGGCATTCATTGGAGTCGTCATGCTGAAAGTGCTTGGGATCCCTATCGCCCACCTGATGACTGCAGCGAATGGCGCTCTTAAAAGCATGAGCACCGGAAACTCCGTCGTTCTCGCCATGCTTCTGGGCGCGATGATCGCATTCGACATGGGCGGGCCGGTAAATAAGACAGCCTTCTTTTTCGGCGCGGCCATGATTCGCGAAGGTGATTACCGAATCATGGGCGCCTGCGCCGCTGCTATTTGTACACCGCCTTTGGGCATGGGTCTGGCAACACTGATTCTCAAAAAACTTTGGACTCAGGAGGAGCAGGATGCGGGCCTCGCAGGTCTTGCCATGGGTATGATCGGCATTACCGAAGGCGCGATTCCTTTCGCTGCCGCCGATCCGGTTCGGGTGATTCCCTGCATTGTTCTGGGATCGATGGTGGCATCGGTGATCGCGATGCTCGGGGGCGTGGGCGACCACGCGCCTCACGGCGGTCCAATCGTTCTGCCGGTTATCGATCAGAAAGTCATTTATGTGATCGCGATCCTGGCCGGAACTGCGGTGACCGCGATTGCCATCAATGTCGTACGCACCCTGGCGCAAAACCGGGCCAAGACTATGGAGAAGGCGGCATGAGAATCGTCGCTGTAACCGCATGTCCAACGGGAATTGCTCACACGTATATGGCAGCGGAGCAGTTGGAAAAAACGGCGAAGGCATTAGGGCACCAGATCAAAGTAGAAACCCAGGGCGCTATGGGAATTGAAAATGAATTAAAGGAAAGCGAAATTCGCCAGGCCGAAGTTGCCATTTTTGCAGTGGATATCGAGATCGAAAAGCGCGAACGCTTCGACAACCTGCGAGTGGTTCAGGTTCCGGTGCAGGAAGCGATCAAGAATCCCATATCGGTATTCAAGAGAATCCAGGGCTAGCGGTATGTCGCCAGAGGTTTGCAATCCGGTGGAGTTCAAGTTCGTATGCCCGTTGCCAAACGGACTCCATGCCCGCCCTGCGAGCCAACTTGCCGAGTTTGCCAGCGATTTTGCTTCCGACGTTTCGCTCACCAACCTCCGCACTGGGATCGCCGCCAATCTCAAGAGTACGCTGGCCATCATCTCGGCTGACATCAGGAGCGGCGACGAATGCTCCATCAGAGTTGCTGGCGCAGACGAGGCTTCGGCCGGCGCTGCTCTGCTTGGCTACATCACTCGCGATTTGCCGAAGAGTGACGAACCTCTGGTGGAATCCGGCTCTGAACGCAGAATCGGCCCGCTGCCACGCGCACTTTTGGCCGCCGGCATTCGCTGCCATTTTGGCACCGGAGTAAGTCCCGGAATCGGAAAGGGAGCCTCGGTGGTTGTTGGCGGAATGACTCTACCGCCGGATCTTGGATCGGAAAGAGCTGAGGATTTCAAGAAAGAAGAGCGGCGAATTGAGCGCGCAATGGCAACGGTCCGTGAGCGAATCAAGGTCATGCTTGCCCGCTCCGTCTCGCCTGCCGAAGCGGGAGTGCTCAAAGCCCACCTTGCGATCGTTGAAGACGTATCGCTCTCCGACAAGATCGCCGAGCTGATCGTGCAAGGGCGGTCTGCCGGCCAGGCCCTGGCGGAGAGTGCGCAATTCTTCATGTCGATACTGCAGAAATCAGAGAGCAGCTACATCCGGGATCGCGCGGTGGATATCCAGGAGATATGCTACCGGCTCCTCGAAGAAGTCTACGGCTCAAGGTTCACTGCCGCGGCCGTGGAGCTCAAGGAACCAAGCGTCCTCGTGGCCGAGACAATTGCTCCGCAACAACTCCTCGGAATGGAGCGAAAGTGGCTGGAGGGTCTAGTCCTCGAATATGCCGGTAGAACCTCCCACGCCGTGATTCTGGCACGCTCCCTGGGAATCCCAACGGTGGTCGGGGTAAAGGACGCCCCAGTTCTCTTTTCCGGCGAGCGTGAACTTGTAGTCGACGCCAATCGTGGACTCGTCGTTCCAAACGGTACCGCAGCGGTCAAACGCTTTTACGATCGCGAGTATCAGGCTCAACAGAAGCGCAATGAAACCCTGACCCGCAACAAATTCCGGCCGGCCGTGACTGTCGACGGACTGCGGCTGGAAGTCGCGGCAAATGTGTCGTCTGCTGAAGAAGTCGCTGCTGCCTGCGCTAACGGCGCAGAAGGAATCGGACTATTCCGAACCGAGATGCTGTTCATCGGACACGACCGTGCTCCGTCTGAGGAAGAACAGTTTGCAATCTACAAACAAGCGGCACAAGCTGCAGGGCAACGGCCAGTAATTATCCGCACTATCGACATTGGCGGAGACAAGCCTGTTCCCCATCTGAACTTGCCGGCTGAATCCAACCCATTCCTGGGCTATCGCGGCATGCGGATCTATGCGGAGCATCGCGAACTCTTCCGCACGCAATTGCGGGCCGTCCTGCGTGCTTCCGCATTCGGGAAGCTTCAAATTATGGCGCCCATGGTCTCCACCATCGAGGAGGTCATCTGGCTCAAAGGCCAAGTGGCGCAATCGCAGGATGAGTTGAGAAATCAAAACATCACCTTCGATCCGGCGATGCCAGTCGGCATCATGATCGAAGTGCCCTCCGTGGCCTTTATCCTGGATCAACTTTGCGCCGAGGTCGACTTCTTCAGCATAGGGACCAACGATCTGAATCAGTACTTCCTCGCGGTCGACCGCGACAACGCCAAGGTGGCAGCTCTCTCCAGTGTGCGTCATCCCAGCTTCGTGCGGTTCCTGAAGCATATCGTCGATGGCGTTCATGCCAACGGCAAATGGATCGGTATGTGCGGAGAGATGGCCGGCGACGTTCGCAATCTCCCGATTCTTATCGGACTCGGTTTAGACGAAATCAGCGCTTCGGCTTCGCAGGTTCCTGCCCTTAAGGAGCGGGTTTCTCAACTCTACGCAAAGAACTGCGAAGACCTTCTATCGAGAATCACGGCGTGCACGCAAGCGGAACAGGTAAACAAGCTCTTGGCGGAGGATCATCCCAGCGAGAGTTCTCAATCACTCCTCGATCCGAACCTCGTCATCGTAGGCAGTGACAGCGAGAGCAAAGAGGAAGCGATTCGCGAGCTGATTGATTCTCTCTTCATCGCTGGACGAACTGAAAATCCAGATCGTCTGGAGGAAGTAGTCTGGGCTCGCGAAGCCGCCTACTCCACAGGACTGGGCCACGGCTTCGCGATTCCGCATTGCCGGAGTGATCTGATCACGGCCAACTCAATTGCGGTTTTGAAGCTGCAGCGCCCGATTGAGTGGAATTCGCTGGATGGCAAGCCGGTACAGATGGTGGTGTTGCTCGCGGTTCACGAGTCCGATGCGAATAACAGCCACATGAAAATGCTTGCCAAGCTGGCACGCAAACTTATGAATGAAGAGTTTCGTGATCACCTGATGAAGTTGAACGACTCAGGAAGTATTCTGTCTTACTTGTCTCAGGAGCTTGAGATTCCGCTGTGAAGTCAGAACCGGCGGCGGTAGCCGCTGGGTTCGTGAGTGCGCTTCGATTGACTAGGCTCGGGAATGGCCTCGACCGCCAACAGTGTTGGCGGTGCTGTTCTGCAAGACCCAGCGGCTGCCGCCGCCGGTACTGTTTTCACTATGGAGAGCTACAGAATGCAAGCAACACTAAAGCGGTTGCTGTTGTTGTGCCTGTGCATGAGCCTGTCGTGCGTGTTGGCAGCACAAACCGAGGAGAAAGTTCCGCCCACGCTGAAGAAACCGCCCCTGGCGGCCACTTCTTCTGACCTGAGTAAACAACCCACACTCTACGCGGTGGGCTATGCCCACCTCGACACACAGTGGCGATGGGAGTACCCGCAGACAATCCAGGAGTATCTCAGCAAGACGCTGCGCAACAATTTCGCGCTGTTCGACAAGTATCCGCACTACATCTTCAACTTCACGGGAGCTAATCGCTACCGAATGATGAAGGAGTACTTCCCTGCCGACTTCGAGCGGCTGAAGCAGTATGTGGCCGCTGGTCGCTGGTTTCCCGCCGGCTCCTCGATGGAGGAGGGCGACGTAAATTCGCCGAATGCGGAATCGATCATTCGCCAAATCCTCTACGGAAATAATTTCTTCCGGCGCGAGTTCGGCACGGCTAGCAAGGAATACATGCTGCCGGATTGCTTTGGCTTCCCGGCTTCCTTGCCCAGCATTTTGCATCATTCGGGAATCGTTGGCTTCTCCACGCAGAAGCTCTCGTCCGATTGGCAGCCGGCGCCTCACGTTGGCGGCCCCAACTCCCCGGAAAAAACTCCGGATGGCATTCCGTTCAACGTAGGCGTGTGGGAGGGCACCGATGGCAGCACAGTGCTCGCGGCGCTAAACCCTCTGACGTATGGAAGCCAGGTGATGTATGACATCAGCAAGACCCCTCCCCCTCCTCCCCCAGATGATCCGAATCTGACCCCGAGGGAGAATGAGCGCCGTCGCCGCGTTGCGCGCGAAGACTGGGTGAAGCGTATCCAGATCAACGGCGATTTAACCGGAATCAAGACTGACTATCACTACGTCGGCACGGGAGACATTGGCGGCGCGCCGAATGAGGCTTCGGTGAAGTTGATGGAAGCGATAGTGACGAAATCCAAGGCGACGATTCCTGGGCCACCGAAACCAGGATCGTCGTGGGAAGCGGAGCAGGAATTAGCCGAGTCTCACGCCGCACCTGTGCAGGTCGGGGACGGCCCGATCCGCGTCGTCTGGTCGAAGGCCGATGACATGTTCAACGACATCCTCAAGTGCTGCAAGACCGACCGCATGCCTCGCTATAAAGGGGATCTCGAGCTGATCAATCACTCTGCGGGCTCTATTACCTCAGAGGCCTACCAGAAGCGCTGGATGCGCAAGAACGAACTACTGGCAGACGCCGCAGAAAAAGCTTCGCTCGCGGCTTCGTGGCTCGGTGCACACCCCTATCCTCTCGAGCGGCTCAACAACGCCTGGACGCTGGTGATGGGTGGACAATTCCACGACATTCTTCCCGGCACCGCCACTCCAACATCGTTCGAGTACGCATGGAACGACGACATCGTGGCCATGAATCAGTTTGCCAGTGTCCTCTCGAGCGCCACCGATGCAGTATCTTCTGCTCTCGATACGCAAGCGCAGGGAACCCCAATCGTCGTTTACAACCCTCTGAACATCGCGCGCGAAGACGTCGTAGAAGCCCGTGTTCATTTCCAAAACGGAACTCCGCGAGGGGTTCGCGTAACTGGTCCGGATGGCAAAGAAGTCCCCGCACAACTCGCCGGCGAAAAAGATGGAGCAACGAAGGTCATCTTCCTGGCAAAAACTCCTTCCGTCGGCTATGCCGTGTATGACGTACAGCCCGCCGACGCTGCCGCTGCAAGCTCCGAACTCAAAGCTTCGGAGTCGTCGCTCGAGAATGCACGTTACAGCCTGAAGCTCGATCAGAACGGCGACGTCTCTAGCATCTTCGACAAGAAACTCAACAACGAACTGCTGTCGTCTCCGATTCGCCTGGCGATCTCTACCGACAACCCTGAGCACTGGCCGGCATGGAACATGGACTTTGCCGACGAGCAGCGCCCTCCCCGCTCCTACGTGAGCGGCTCGCCCAAGGTCACGGTCGTTGAGAACGGTCCTGCGCGCGTGGCCGTGCAAATTGAGCGCGAGACGGAAGGCTCAAAGTTCGTGCAGACAGTCCGCCTGCCCGCAGGCGATGCAGGCAATCGCATCGAGTTCGCCAACTTAATCGATTGGAAGACCAAGGAAGCCAACCTCAAGGCGACCTTTCCGCTAACCGCCGGCAACAATCTCGCGACCTACAACTGGGACATCGGCACGATTCAGCGTCCCAACGAGGAAGAGCGGCAGTTCGAGGTCGCTTCTCATCAGTGGATCGACCTCACTGATCAGGGCGGCGGATACGGTGCCACTCTGCTCACCGATTGCAAGAACGCCTCCGACAAACCGAACGACAAGACTTTACGGCTGACGCTTATCAGGACGCCCGGAACTCGTGGCGGATATCACGATCAAGGCACGCAGGACATCGGTCACCATGACATCATCTTCGGCCTTGCCGGTCACGCAAACGATTGGCGCGCCGGTCAGACCGATTGGCAAGCCTATCGCCTGAACGATCCGCTGGTCGCATTTGAAGCCACGAAGCATCCTGGAGCGCTAGGCAAACAATTCTCGCTGGTTCGTTTAAACAATTCGCGCGTCCGTGTCCTGGCGCTCAAGAAGGCCGAACTGAACGACGAAATCGTCCTCCGGATGGTCGAGATGGATGGCAAGCCCGCCGAGGACGTTCACGTAGCCTTCGCGTCGCCGGTACTAGCCGCCAGGGAAATTAATGGCCAGGAACAGCCACACGGCGCAGCTACAGTCCAGGGCGGTGAGCTTGTGACGTCATTCACAGCGAACCAGCCGCGCAGCTTCGCTCTCAGACTCGGCCCAGCGCCGAAGAAGGCATCCGCACCCGCATTCGCGGCAGTGAAGCTGCCGTATGACACCGCTGTTGCTACCAGCCACAACCGGCCGGCAGACGGCTGCTTTGACTGCCTCTACGACCGTCCCACGCTTCCGCAAGGCAGAGCTCTGCCCGCGGAAATGCTGCCTGCGAAGATCGACTACGCCGGCCTAAGCTTCACCCTGGGGCCCAAAGACAAGTTCAACGCAGTCACAGCGCACGGACAAACTATCGACCTGCCTGCCGGAAACTACAAGCGCCTGTACTTACTGACAGCCGCCGTCAACGGAGATCACAAAGCTCCATTCAAGGTCGGCGACCACTCGACGGAGATAAACATTCAGAATTGGACTGGGTTTGTCGGCCAGTGGGACACGCGAATTTGGAAGAGCGAAGAAGTAGCCAGCTCTACTCGCCAGGGCGACGCTCCCGATCCGCGGACAGGCAAGTTCATCAACCCGTACGCCGAGATGGTCGGCATGCTGCCGGGCTACATCAAGCGCGCGGATATCGGATGGTTCGCCTCGCACCGTCACACCGCGGGCGCGATCGACGAGGCCTACGCCTATTCATATCTCTTCGTCTACCCGATCGACGTCCCTGCAGGTGCGAAGACTTTAACGTTGCCGCGCAACGCGAACATTCGAGTGCTGGCGGCGACAGTCTCGAATCAAGGTGCACAGGCATGGCCTGCACAGCCGCTGTACGACGTGCTGGAGCCAAGCAACGAACAAGCGAAGCAATAGTTTTGGTGCGTTGATCCTATATAGATCAACGACGCGGATTGACATCAACACGGTCAAGCGCGAACCACCAACCAAGGGTCGAGAGTAACCGCTCTCGACCCTTTCTTATTTTGGGGTCGATCAAGGAAACGTGGTTCCGCTCGCCCTCGGCCGGGCAATGCTCCATTACGCTGACAAATCGTCTCGCTCCTCGTCTATCCTTCGTCTGGAGCTGCCATGCCACTGACCAACCAAATTCGCTACGCCGCACGCATGCTGCGATTGAATCCCGGATTTGCCGCCGTCGCCATCGTCACACTCGGCCTCGGGATCGGCGCTACCACCGCGATGTTCAGCGTGCTCGATGGCGTCGTGCTGAAATCTCTCCGCTACCCGGACGTTGAGCGCATCGTCGCCGTTAACACAAGATTTACCGACGAGGGCCGCTCCATCTGGCGCACGACCAGTGGCGATCTGGAAGATCTGCGCGCGATGAATATCTTTGAGGCTTTCAGTTTTTGTCAGAACTGGGAGACAGGCGTGCAGCTAGCGAAGAGCGCTGAATTTGTTCAGGCTGCTTTTGTGGATACGAACTTCTTTCGCGTCTTCTCGATCGCTCCACAGACGGGCAGACTCTTCACTCCTGAGGATGCGGACCGTTCCGCAGTCGTGGGTCTCGCCTTCGCGCAGCGCAACTTCGGATCGGCATCCGCGGCGATCGGACAAGCCATTGCTGTCGGAGGTAAAGTCTACGAGATCGCCGGCGTTTTGCCGGCGATGTTCGAGTTTCCCGATAAGGGACAGGTATGGGTGGCAATGTCACCGATTCCAGAGAACCGCGGAAACCGGAATGGCTATAACTATCACGTCGTAGCAAAGCTGAGGACCGGAGTAACAACATCCACAGCCAACGCACAACTGCAGGCGCTGGCAACACGGCTTGCGACAGCATTTCCTCGGGACAACGGTAACAAGACATTTACGGTCACACCGCTACAGGACCAACTCTCTGCGCCAGTGCGCTCAACGCTCCTCATCCTGATGGGTGCCGTTGGGCTGGTATTACTCACGGCGTGCGCAAACGTAGCCAACCTCATGCTCGCACGCGCGACTGCCCGCTCGCGTGAATTGGCCGTTCGCAGCGCCCTCGGGGCCAGTCGCGGCAACCTCGTTGGACAGTTGCTGGCGGAGAGCGCCGTGCTGGCCACTTTGGCAGCCGTGCTCGGCATCGCTTTGTCAGTAATCGCCACCAAAACGCTTCTTGCCTTAGGCACACGTTTTATGCCGGGAACACTGTTAGCCGGTATCACTCTGGATTGGCGTGTTCTGGTTTTCGCACTCGCGGCTGCCTTAGTTACGAGTATCGTTTTCGGAATCGCTCCAGCCTGGCAGGCAACTCGGATCGATCTGCAGGATGCCTTGAAGCAAGGTGGCACCCGTGGACTTCTCGGTGGCGGCTCGTCACGGTTACGCAGCGGACTGGTCGTCGGCCAGGTCGCCGTGTCTCTCGTGCTCGCCATCGGCGCGGGGCTACTCTTTCGCACATTGCTCGCCTTACATAGTGCCGATCTGGGCTTCCGCACCGAAGGCATTCTCGTCGCGTACGCGAATATGCCTGCCCATACTACGGCGGAGCAGGAGCAGGCAGGACGATTTTTCGACCAGTTGGTCGGCCGCCTTCGCCACCTTCCGTCCGTAAGCAGCGCTGCGCTCGCATACGGCCTTCCGGCCGGCGAATACGGCTCGAACGGCTACCTTGCAGTCGAAGGTCGACACTCATTCACGACCGGCGACTCTCGTACGCTGCCGCACGCGGACTTTAGTGCCGCAAGTCCCGGGTACTTCTCGGCCATTAGCATGAGGCTCCTGCGTGGACGCGACTTCAACGACCGCGACACTAGCGATCGACCTCTGGTCGCCGTGATCAGCGAATCTCTTGCGCGCCAGGTTTTTCCAAATGAGGATCCCTTGGGACATCGTGTGATCTGCGGCTTCGACTACGTGTCGATGAAAGGTATGACCATCGTTGGTGTAGTCAGCGACGTCCGCCAGGACTCCCCCGCTTCGCAACCGGGCCCAGCGCTCTATGTACCGCTGCGCCAGCATCCTGAGCGCGCCGCCGAGGTGGAACTCGTGGTTCGTACTACTGGAAATCCTGACACGCTCGCCCCAGCAGTGCAGAAAACAATTCGGGAGATGAACCCACAGGTCGCGACGAAGTTCACGACCATGATCGAGCTGGTGAACGACTCCGTCAGCGCACAACGGTTCCGCAGCACATTAGCCGGCAGTTTCGCCGGATTGGCTTTGCTGTTGGCCATCTCCGGGATGTACGCGGTGATGAGCTACGTTACAACGCGCCGTACCTCGGAATTTGGCCTGCGCTCCGCGCTCGGCGCACAGCCCAGCAGCATTGTCGGCCTGGTGCTCGGCGACGCAGCCAAGATGGGAATAACAGGCACGATTGCCGGTGTGCTGCTCTCACTGACAGCAGGAAGGCTTCTCCACTCCATGCTCTTTGGACTCAAGAGCACAGACGTTGTCACTTATCTCGGAGTAGTCATACTTGTGCTGCCAATCATCGTTCTCGCAGCAGCTCTACCAGCCTGGCGCTCCTCGCATGTAGATCCCATGATCGCGCTCCGAAATGAATAGCAGAACCACCTGAGGTCGCGGGCGGTGCCTGCGTTACTTGACGACTGCAGAAGTTCACTGCAGCCTCAGATTTCCCCTACTTGACACATAGCCATTTGGCTATGTATTCTTCTGTGCCATGCGGCGCCATCGGCAGGATCGGATCTTTCGGGCAGTGGCCGACTCAACGCGCAGAAGCATCCTCGAGCGGCTGCACCAGCGTGAGCTTACGGTGCTTGAGCTCTGCGAACCTTTTCGCATAACGCAGCCGTCGCTCTCCAAGCATCTGGCGGTGCTGAGGCGCAGCGGACTGATCGCCGCGCGCCGCTCCGGCCGCCACCGCTATTACCGGCTCGCTCCCGAGCCGCTCGAGCAGATCGCCGCATGGGCCGCGCAGTTCCGCGACGTCAGAGATCCTTCCGGACACGTCTGGCGTTTAACGCAAACTAACCAGCGAAAGGACACATAACTTGGCCATCCAGGGAGGAAGACCAAACAACCGGCAGGTAGTTCCCTATCTCATGGTGCGCGACGGACGCGCTGCGCTCGATTTCTACCAGAAAGCATTCGGCGCGAAGATTCTTTATCAGGCGCCCATGCCGCGCATGCCCGGCATCTTCGCGCAATTCAAGATCGGAGAATCATATCTCCAACTCACCGACATGCCCGGACACGACCCAAAAGGTCCTCGCTCGCCGGAGACGCTGGGCGGCACCAGCGTTGTGCTGGAGATGTACGTCGACGATGTCGACAAGAGCTTCGCCCATGCCGTGCAACTTGGAGGCACTCCGCTGCTTCCGCCCACCGACATGTTTTTCGGTGATCGCTATGGCTGGGTAGGCGATCCCTGGGGACACGTCTGGGCGCTCGCTACTGTGAAAGAAACGCTCAGCGAAGGCGAAGTACAACGCCGCGCGGAAGAATTCATGCTGGCAATGTCGCGAAATAGATAGGCGTGTTATGCCGAAGGCCGGACAGCGTCTATCGCAGCAGAAGACGCAAACCCAGCGTCTGCCGGATCGCGCCGTCCGGCTACTCCATTCGGGTGGAAGCCCCTATTGCTACGCCAGCAAGCGCAACCTCGCCGCTTGCTGGAGGGACCCCTAGGATTGCTCTCGCACAACGAAAGGGATAGACCGGCGTGAGAGAGCCGCCAACAAGTGACAGTTTGTGACTGCAAAAATGCCATTTTTTGGCACAAATCTTTGCGTCACAGCGCTATCGATGCCACTTAAGTGGAATGAAGTAAATGGTTTAAATCAGATCAGAAATCTATTTTTACAGTATTTACATTTGTTTACAAACGATTTCCACAGCCACACTGGCAGCTGTTGATAACTGGCAGCAGGGTTGCTCCAAGTCAATGCAAGGGCCGAGGGGCCTTTTGAAGATCGACAATCGTAGCTAATTAAGGAGCGCCCATGAAGAGGCAAAAAGGTTTCTCGCTGATCGAACTTTTGATTGTCGTGGCGATCATTCTGATCATCGCGGCCATCGCAATTCCTAACCTGCTGCGCGCCAAGATTGCGGCCAACGAGGCTTCGGCTGTTGGTTCCATGCGCACCATCGTTACCGCTGAAGTCGCTTACAATTCGGCGGGCTGGACCGATGGTGGTACTCCCCCGAAGCAGGTCGGCTTCTCGGCCGCGCTTATCAATCTCG
>Ga0210406_10000575_pt1 | contig 49554 bp, 39 predicted proteins | sample IncBWC30MmetaG_FD_155454 | JGI IMG/M metagenome (GOLD analysis project Ga0210406, IMG submission 155454) | Forest soil microbial communities from Barre Woods Harvard Forest LTER site, Petersham, Massachusetts, United States - Inc-BW-C-30-M | ecosystem: Environmental > Terrestrial > Soil >...
GAGGGTTTCAAGCCAAAGGACAGCTTTAACGAACCAGCGGCCAGTTTTTGCTAGTTGTGGAAGTGGCGGTGATCCGGTGATCCGACCGAACCGAGATACAATGGCGCGTCTGAACAGGACGATTGCACGGTGCCCATCAATGGAATGCATCCCGTGGAAAGGGAGATTTAACCATGAAGTTTTCTGGGGCGAGACGAAGGAAATGCGGGCCTTCGAGGATAGGCACGAATCCACGCAAGCGTATATCGAGTCATCAAGTAGCAACGAAGAAAACCTTTGTGGAGGTCTTAGCGGCGATGACGCAAAGGAACAACCTTTTCCATCCTGAGGGGCGAGCCAGAGTTGAACTCTGCGGACGTCCAACCCAGCGAGCGGGTGCAGGTGTATGCAAAAGGTGGGTGCGGGCACGTCGCAGCACGAGCAAAATGTGGTGCGGGCGGAGGGACTTGAACCCTCATGGGCCGTTTAAGCCCTGCGGATTTTCATACCGCCTACGGCTTTCGCCGCCCGGACGTGGCTCTTAGAGGGCTCACGCCAGGTTTGCGGTCTGGACTATCCCTTCACCCTCCCCCGGAATATCCGGAGCTTAGGTGCTGCCCGTCTAGTCTCTACACCTTCCCGGCTGGTATCTCACCGGGCTTGGCTCGGGATTGCCGTTTGAGGTTTCCCCGAATTTGAGCAGTTCTGCATCGCCAGTTTCCCAGGCGAGCACTCAAGTTTTCCTTAAGTCCGCTGCGTATGCCATTCCGCCACGCCCGCGCGCGGCTGTCTTATTTCATGATAGGGCACGTTGCTCGATTTTACACATCCGTTTCCACAGCCGGTGAAGCCTGAGTGTTCTGGACGGTTTTCTCGCCTTTCTTGTTTTTCTTGGGCCGCATGACGTTGACTGCAACAGCATCGAGCAAGGTCTTGATGTGCGCTGCGTAGTATTTCTCGATCATTCGTGCGCTGTCGGGCCGCGGTGTGGAGTTCCTTGTACTGTTCTCGAGAGAACCACGCACGATGAGAGAGATTCTGGGCGATGTCCGCTACGGCTGCGAGAAATCGGGTAGGCGGTCGAGCCATCCGTGGCGCAGCGCCGTTTTCAGGACCTGGCCGAGCGTCACAATTTCCCTATGCATGGTGCTGTGTCATTCCCCATCCGCTGCGCAGCAGCCTGCCTGCCCAGCACCCCCAGCCATGGTTCCACGGGCAGACGGTCCCGCATTTTGGGAATCTAGATGCGATTGTCCGCGCACCGGCGGAGTTCGTCTACGAACTCAATCGGCGTCCGTCGATTGGCGAAGACACCGATCGCAGTCATTAACCACTATGGCTGTGGACGCCAACTGCGTCGGCCACAAGCAGTTGTCTGACAAACTGCTCTTAACTCCTTCAGAGTGGGTAACGTGTCTGGTCGGTTGCGGTCTAGGGCACGGCTAGGCCCTTGTCTTCTCTGAACCGCTCGTGGGCGGTACACGTAACATCAGGTGGAGGGCGAATGCCTGTCCATTCGCGCACCGCAACGTTCGAAAACGGACACTGCGGACACGGACGGAGCTTGGTGTCAGTGGTATAGACTCTACGACTTGTCGCGTTTCCGAGCGCTGGACTTCGGCAGCCCGGATGCAGGAGGGGGGAACAGAAAACTCTCGTCCAGCACCCACTCCGTGCAGTGTTTCAGCCGGCTGCGGATCTTGTATCCGAGGGTGGACTCTCGATGGAAATATTTGGACAGAATCTCAGGTTTGCCGTTCGGCAGTTGTGGCGCAATCCCGGCTTCACCGTCACGGTGATCCTTACCCTAGCGCTTGCCATTGGCGCAAACACCGCGATTTTTTCCGTGGTCAATGCACTCCTGCTGAAGAGCCTGCCTTATTCGCATCCCGAACAGATGGGCACGATTTTTACACGAGTCACCGGCTCCAATCCCTCCGATGAGCAGCACGGCCTGAATGGTGAGCAGTGGGAATTGCTGCGCGACAATGTCCCCTCCCTGATATCGGCTGTTTCAAGTCGAGGAACTTCGGGCGTCAATCTCCAAGCGGGATCCCATGTGCAATATCTTTACGCCGGACGCATCTCGGAACGCTACCTTGATGTGCTGGCTATCCATCCCATCATTGGACGTAATTTTTCGGATGCAGAGGATCGTTCTCAGGGACCAAAGTCCGCCATCCTGAGTTACGGTTTGTGGCGCAATACCTTCGGCTTTGATCGAAATATTCTGGGACAGGCCATTGTTTTGAAGGGCGAGCCGTACACGGTCATCGGTGTGCTCCCCGAGGATGCGACTACTCCTTTGAACGCCGACTTGTATACGGCGCTTCAACCCAGCCGCGTTGGCGAAGGAGGGGGAACGAACTTTGAAGCAATCACCCGGCTGCGCGATGGGGCGACCTGGCAACAGGCGAATGCCGAGATCAATCGTGCTTGGTCCGTCCGTGCGAATCGTTATGAATTAAAGGACAACCCCGGCTCACAAGTGACCTATTATTCGGTGCGGCTCCAGAAGGGCCAGACGGTCGCTCTGCGACCGCAGGTTTTGACACTGATGTTGGCGGCCGGATTCATTCTGCTGATCGCGTGCGCCAATCTTGCCAGTCTGACCCTGGTACGGATGCTGCGTCGAACGCCTGAAGTTGCCACGCGGTTGGCCCTCGGCGCCTCGCGCTGGCAGATTCAAAAGCAACTCTGGGTCGAAAACCTCTTACTGGCCCTGGTGGGCGGAGCGGCTAGCGTAGCAGTAGGTTTACTCGCTTTACGTGGGATGCTCTTGCTCCTGCCCGAACACCTTCTGCCAGTAGCCAGCGTGCCGCTCGATAGCCGCGTACTGGCATTTACACTTCTCACGGCCCTGCTGACCAGCGTGCTTTTTGGCATGCTTCCTGCCCCGGCAACGGGAAAGCTCGATCTGCGCTCCGCCATCGCCAGTCGTGCCGCATCCGGCGGCGACCGTTTGCGCTTGCGGCAGGCGTTGATTGTAGGCGAGGTTGCTCTGACGGTAGTGTTGCTGAACGCTTCGGGCCTGCTCGTCCGCACCCTGATCCACTTGGAGACGCTGCCGCCAGGGTTCAATCCCGATGGCGTAATGGCCGCCAAGGCCTCGCTCGACGACGCCCGCTTCCACGATCCCGCGGCCTTCAGAAAGCTATTGGACGAAAGCACGGCCGCTATGCGGCAGATTCCGGGCGTACAGAATGCTGCAGTCGGATTGAGCCTGCCTTACGAGGGCACCCTGAACGACGGTGTTACCCTCAGCGACGGCAAAGAAACCGGACAACAGGACGAAACGGATGTGGTCTACGTCACGCCCGGATATTTCGCCACATTGCAGATGCCCGTGCTGGCAGGCCGCGTATTTACCGATGCGGATGGCGCGAGCGCGCAGCACGTGGCCGTGGTGAACCATGCCTTCGCCCGCAAGTTCTATGGTGGAGGGAACCCTGTGGGCCGCTATATCAACAAAGACACGATGATAGTGGGCGAGGTAGCAGATGTGTCCGTTTCTTCCGGTCTGTACCAAGGCGCACCGCTCATGAGCGAGCAGGCGATGTACATCCCGGCTGCGCAAGTGAATGCGCTGTACCTCTCGGTAGTACACGTGTGGTTTCAACCCGACTGGGTTGTCCGTACCTACGGCCCCTTCGAAGGATTGACGGCGGAGATGCAGCGCGTGTTGGCGAGCGTCGACCCCAATCTGCCGTTCTCCGGCTTCTACAGGATGCGCGACCTGCTGGCGAAAACCTTGGCAACGCAGCGTGTCGAAGTGGCGCTGCTCAGCACAATGGCGGCTCTGGCTCTGCTGCTGTGTGCTATTGGAATCTTCGCACTCGTAGCAAATATCGTTGCGCAGAAGACACGAGAGATCAGCATCCGCATGGCGCTGGGCTCTACTATTCCTCAAGCTATGATCAATATCGCAAGGTCCAGGAGTGCGGGCGTCGGCGCTAGGACTCTTTCTGGGTTTGGCCTTGTGCGCAGGGGCGCTGAGGGCGATGCGCAGCGTCCTTTACGGAGTCGGTGTCTACGACCCGCCCACAATCCTCTCGGTCGTTTTGATACTCGCCTCCGCAACGGTCATTGCTGGGATCGCGCCTACGTTTCGAATTGCACGAATCGAACCTGCTCAGACACTGCGCGATGAATAAGACAAAAGAAGCGTTCCGTAGTGAGGGATAAGATGGAAAAGTTGATTCGGGATCTCAGGTATGCAGGGAGGTCGTTGGTGAGAAGTAAGGGCTATCCGGCGGCGGTGATCATGACGCTGTCAGCGTGCATCGCGGTTAATGTTGCCATCTTTGCGATCGTTAACGCGGTTCTCCTGCGACCTTTGCCAGTTCCCCAAGCACAAGATATCGTTTTGATGGCGAATCGCTATCCGAAGGCCGGAGTGGGCGAACTAAATACGAGCAGCCCGGGCGACTATTACGACCGCATGGAAAACGTGCCTGCGCTGGCGGAGCAGGCGGAATTCCGCTTTGTCAACCAGACGATCGACATCAATGGTGCGGCGGAACGCGTAACAGGAATGACGGCCACGCCGTCGCTGTTCAGTCTTTTACAAGTGAAACCTCTGCTGGGCAGGTTTTTTACATCGGCGGAGGGTGAAGTCGGGGCGCAGCAAGAGGTCATTTTGAGCTATGGGCTATGGCAACAGCTCTATGGCAGTGACCCGGCGGCTGTGGGTGGCGAATTGCGGTTGAGCGGCCGCCCGTTCACCGTGGTGGGAGTCATGCCGCGGAGTTTTGTCTTCATCAATCCCGAAGTGCAGCTCTGGATACCTACGGCGTTCACGGCCCAGGAAAAAACAGTTCATCACAGCAACAATTGGTACGACATTGGACGCCTAAGGGCTGGGGCGACAATGCAGCAGGTGCAGGCGCAGATTGACGCTCTAAATGCCGCGAATCTCGAAAAGTTCCCCGAGATGAAAGAAGTGCTGGTTAACGCAGGCTTTCACACTGTGGTGGAACCGCTCGAAGACATGGTCGTGAAAGATGTGAGATCGATCTTGCGTCTGCTGTGGGCTGGCTCGGTGTTCGTCCTGCTGATCGGGGTACTGAATGTGGCGAATCTAGCGCTGGCTCGGCTGAGCCTGCGAAGAAAAGAATTCGCTACCCGGCTGGCCCTGGGCGCCGGACGAGCGCAGCTAATGCGGCAGTTGATGATGGAGAATCTGCTTCTGGCTGCGGCCAGCGTGGTTGGTGGAGTGATGCTTGGCGCGATATTGCTGCGCATTGTAGCGGCCACGGGGCTGAACCATTTTCCGCGCGCGTATGAAGTAAAAGTGGACGACGAAGTCGTGGTGGTTGCCGTGCTGCTGGCTTTGGGCGCGAGCGCGCTGATTAGCAGTCTGTCGCTCGTGGGTCTGTCGAGAACAGGATTCCAGAACGTTTTGCGCGACGATGAGAGAACGGGCACTGCAGGCAATTCCCGCGCGGTGCGAAGGGGATTAGTCGTCGCGCAGATCGGATTTGCTTTCTCGCTGCTGGTGGGGGCCGGAGTGCTGCTGGCGAGTTTTCGAGAGCTTCTCAGGGTGAATCCCGGATTCAGAACTGCCGGAATATTGACGGCGTCGGTGAGCGCTCCTGAAAGCAGGTATGGCGACGCAGGCCAGTTAAACGGGCTTATGAGCCGGTCGCTCGATGCGATCCGGAAATTACCCGGAGTCAGATCGGCGGGGGCGACTACTACAATTCCGCTTGGCGGTAGCTACGATGACAGCGTGATCCTGGCGGAAGGATATGTCATGAAGCCAGCCGAGTCGGTCGTTTCGCCGCTGCGGATCTCGGTTACGCCGGGATACCTGGAGACGATGGGCATATCGCTGCTGAGCGGCCGTTATTTCCTGGAAAGCGACGACCGGAATCGACCGCCCGCGATCATTGTCGATGAAAAACTGGCGCAGAGATTTTGGGGGCATCGCAATCCGGTGGGGCTACGCATGTATGAGCCTGATCCACGCAATCTGAGGGAAACAGGTCGCAACACCCTCTGGTATCGGGTCGTGGGAGTGGTTCGGTCGGTGCGACTGGAAGATTTGTCGGGTAAAGGCAATCCGGAAGGCGCATACTATTTTCCCTTCGCGCAAAATACCTCGAACAATTACACGATTGCAGTGAGGGCTGCAGTGGACAGTGCAGCAGTGGCTCAGAGTGTTCGCTCGGTAATTACGGCGTTGGATCCTGAACTGCCGCTGTTTGATCTGAGGACCATGGGGGAGCGCGAAGAGTTATCCCTGTCATCGCGGCGAACGTCAATGTTACTGGCCCTGGCTTTCGGACTGTTGGCTTTGTTTCTGGCAGCGGTGGGCATTTACGGAGTGCTGTCCTATCTGGTCGCACAGCGCCGGCGTGAGATTGGTATACGCGTGGCGTTGGGTAGCACTCGGGGACGGATCGTAAAGCTGATCCTGCGAGAGGGGTTTCGTCTGGTTGGAATCGGTCTGATTTTGGGAGTAATAGGGTCGATATCGTTGCGCACGATAATTGCAAGCGAGATTTATGGAGTCGGTTCTCTTGATCCGCTAGTGATGGGGAGTGTTGCGATCGTTTTTGGACTGATTTCTTTGGCAGCGTGTATGTTGCCGGCGCGACGTGCTCTGCAAGTTGATCCGGCGATCGTATTGAGCGAGCAATGACGCCCATTGGTGGCTTTCTGTTTCCATCCTAAGTTTGTGAGCCCTCGGCCAATGGAGAGAGCCTCCGTGTCGCAGATATGAAATCAGGCCGCGCAGATCTCGAGGAACCTGGGCGGCGGCTTTCTGGTTAAGGTAATCGGCTGCTCGTTCGGCATGGGCGGCTGACGCAAAGATGGCACCGTTGCCATTCTGAGACTTCACTCGCACGCCATTGCACGGACATAACGGCATCGCGCTCTCCATCAAGCGTCCTCTCCAACGATGTACTGACTGTGGAAGAAGGCTCGCTCTATCCCGCGCTGCAGCGGCTGTTATCCTCGGGAGCGTAAAACTCCGCAGTTCAGGGCGGGGATATAAGCGACTTGGCAGTCACGTCACGGGGGAGTCTTTGGCTGCTCAATGTACGTCTTCAAGATGTTGATTGGGGCTCCGCCACGAAACGCAGCGAAGTAAGATGGCGACCAGAGGGCGCCAAATCATTTGCCGGCAGGGGCACCGGGCGCAAGCAGTTAGGCATCGAGATGTCGTAGTTTGAACAGAGGATCGCGGCAATTGCGCGCGTACTGAGCGATGTGCAGGAGGCTTCCAGCGTAGGATGCCGCCGAGAAATGCCTTTAGAAGAAACGTAGGCTCGATGACACCCGGTTCGCGGAGCTAAGCTGGGCAGTACTAGGCGTGCGCCGAAGCCGATGCGCTGCCTGCAACCGCCGGCGGCGCCGCTCGCTGCTTGCGCATTGCTTCGTGAAACTCTTCCACCGTCAGCGATTCGCCGTAGAACAACTGCAGTAATGGATCATCGGTACTCGCGAACGGCGATTGGGCGGTTTTGGGTTCCGATTCCAGTCCTTCAGGTTCTACCAGCAACTCGGGCAACAACGTCCGGTTTTCGTTGAGTACGCCTACAAATTTTTCCACGATAGCGCGATGTTCCGGAGTGGCCTGGGTGAATTCGATACCCATCCCCTTGTCCGGATGCATAATCCGCACCACCCCCTGAGCCCGCACTTCCACTCCGCCGGCGCGCATGCATAAGGCCACACGACTGGTCGCAGGAAAAGGCGAGGAAATCTCCAGATAGCATCCGCCGAGGCTCAGGTCAGTAAGCTGGCAACGGATCGGCGGATCGTCCTGTTCCACTTCAGGAGAGTTCTGTTTGAGCCACTCCCGCAGTTCGAGCGTGGCTTCGGGCGAGATTTGTTGGAAGCGAACGCCCGCCTGATTGGCCGTCCCTTCCCAGGCGAATTCAGCGGGAAGTTCCAGAGAAGTCTTCCCTCCAGGCAAGGTGAAGGCGATCTGCCAGCGTCCTGTAGGCCGCCGTCCGCGCTCGATTTTGACCGCCATACCTCCTTCGCTCAAGTCGACGGTCGTCACTCGCATATTGCCGCCAACTCCGGGGCTGCGCATCACCACGGGAATCTCCACGGCGACCCGCACATTGCGCCGCCGCTCGCTCTTCATCAACGCCCGCGCCGCCCGGAAACTCGACTTGGCGCGTTCACTGGACACCGGCTTGTACAACACGAAGTGCGCTCCCACCTCAAACACGGCCTTTAGGCCAACAATAGGTTCGACAATGGCGACCGCAACCGCGCGTTTGTTGCAAGGAGCGCTGCGCGCGCTGCGCAGCACAGCGTTGGCGCCGTCGTCGGCGCAATCCACAATGATGGCCTCAAACCGCTGACGTGTTAGCTTGCGCAACGCGGTATCCTCGTCGGCGCACAACTCCACTGCGATCTCAAGATCGCCCAGCACACGGCGTAATACCCGTACGATCTTGGCGTCCGAACACAGCAGCAACGCTTTCAGACTCATGCCAAACCCATCTCCATACCGTGACTTCAGGGCTCCTATTGCCAGGGCTCTAATTAAAGGCCGGATAGCGTTCCGCGGGCATTGGACGAGGCCTGGGACCGCTAGGCGGAACTCCCTGTCTGCACTCTATGTCTATCGACTGCGGTGATCAATATCTCCTCCCGTGGGTCTGGTTACCGACGTAATCAGCCACTCGTCCAGCGCGCCTCCGTCAGAATTCCCGCTGCGGCCGAGCCTGGGGCCGGCGAGTACCCACCGCAGCAACCCTCTGTCGGAAGAATAAGTGGTTTGTTTTTAAGTAGTTGGGTCCTACAGCTCGCAATTCGCCAAGAAATCTCCATTGACTTTAGCTCCGCTTCACTGTATGCTCGCAAATCTCCGATGAGCTTTGTGTTCGGATCAGTCTGCGGTCCAATTCTGTTCACGCGAATCCTCGGTTCCAGTTGAATCCTGCAGGCGACACGGAGAATCATATAGTTGTCCTTGTAGGAAATTGCGGTTTTCATCCCCTAAGTGGAAAGGCATTTTCATGGCCAAGCGACGCGGAAATCCCAACTGGGGCAAGCCTGAGCCGATTGGGCCCATCACCCCGACCATTACCGAATTCGAACAGGTTGTGCGCGAATACAAGCTCTCTCCCGACCAGTACTTGCGGTCGACTCGCCTGCGCGAGTGGGCCCGGCGCAACAAAAATTCCAAGTACATCCCCGAGCCTCTCCTGGAAGCCTGGGGCTTCGAGATCGAATCCACGCTGTAACCACAGCCGAGCGAAAGTTTGAGGGCCGCTCCGCCACCGCAGAGCGGCCCTTAGTATTTAGAACACCCCACGTAGCACCAGCCCCGCCTTGGCTGTCCCGCTCTTCTTGGCTGTCCCTCGCTTTAAGACGAGACCAATGAAAACGAGATCCATGGTAAGACCCATGTGGCGACAGGCGCCCTCGCGCTGTCCGGCCGGGCGAAGCCCGGCAGCACCTGATCAAGCCTCCCAGGCTTGAAACTGAGTTCGCCGCAGCAACCTTCGAAGCACTATCATTAGCTTCGAACGCCCTCCGGGTAAGCGATGCTAAACGTCCTCCAAATCCCGCCCAGCGAACTGTTCGCTTTGCTGGCCGCAATCGGCTTCGCCGCCGGCCTGAATCTCTATGCCACCATCGCCGTCCTGGGCCTGCTGGCCCGCTTCGGTCATCTTCCCCTCCCCCCAGGCCTGCTATTGCTGGCGGGATGGCCTGTAATCGCCGCCAGCCTCACCCTGTTCGTCATCGAATTCTTCGCCGACAAAATCCCCGCCTTCGATCTGCTCTGGAACGCCCTGCACACCTTCATCCGCGTCCCCGTAGCCGGACTTCTGGCCTACCAGGCAACCGCCCAACTCTCCCCGGCGCACCAACTCCTGGCCACGCTTCTGGGTGCCTTCGTAGCCCTGATCGCCCACAGCGGCAAGACCGCAGCCCGCGCCGCGGTAACGCCTTCGCCCGAACCCTTCTCGAACATCAGTCTGAGCGTGGTCGAAGACGTCCTCGCCATCACCCTGACCTGGCTGGCCACGCGCCATCCCTATGTGGCCGGTGCCCTGGCCACAAGCTTCATCGTAATCATCGTCCTGCTGACGCGTTTGGTCGTGCGCGCCATGCGCGCCCTATTCCGCGGCGCCGAACACGAACTGACCGCCTAGTTCGGACGAAGACAAAAGAGAGCGTGCGGGACCGACGCTACCGACGCTCCTGTCCGTCGCCTTTGCTCTTGCTCTGGTGCTAAAATCGCGACCATATGAGTCCCCAGTCTCCCTTCACCGACATTCCCGATGCGATTGAGGAAATCCGCGCCGGCCGCATGATCGTTGTGGTCGACGACGAAGACCGCGAAAACGAAGGCGACCTCACTCTGGCCGCCGAGAAGGTCACGCCCGAGGCCATCAACTTCATGGCCAAGTTCGGACGCGGCCTGGTGTGCCTGGCGATGACGGAAGAGCGTCTCGAACATCTCCACATCGGTCCCATGACCTCGGAAAATACTTCACAGTTCGGCACTGCCTTCTGTGAGGCGATCGACGCGCGCACCGGCGTGACGACCGGCATCTCCGCCTACGATCGCGCCCGCACCATTCAGGTCGCGATCGATCCGGCGACCAGGCCTGCCGACCTGGCGCGTCCCGGACACGTCTTCCCTCTTCGCGCCCGTAAGGGAGGAGTGCTGGTGCGCGCAGGCCAGACGGAAGCTTCCGTCGATCTGGCGCGGCTCGCGGGCATGGTTCCCGCCGGAATCATCTGCGAAATCATGAAGGACGATGGCAGCATGGCGCGCGTGCCCGACTTGATCGAATTCTGCCGCGTGCACAAGATGAAGATGCTCACCGTGGCCGAGCTCATCCGCTTCCGCATGGCGCATGAGCGTTACGTGCATCGCGTGGGCGAAGCGCTGGTAGACACCCGTTTGGGAGAATTCCGCTTGATTGCCTATGAGAGCGAAATTGACGGCGGCGAGTCGCACGTAGCCCTGGTTCGTGGCGATCTTGAGCCCAGCGATTCGCCAGTTCTGGTCCGCATGCACGCGCATTGCCTGATGGGCGACGTATTCGGCGCGACCGGCTGCGAGTGCCATGCCACGCTCGAAGGCTCCCTCCGCCGGATTTCCGAGGAAGGGCGTGGAGCGCTGATCTATTTGCATCAGACTTCCCAGGGATTTTCGCTCGAGAAAATCGGCGATCGCACCGCGCTCGGCTTCCATCGCGGGCAGCGGCTTCCATCCTTGTATGACAACGAAAGGCAGACGCAGCGCGAAGTGGGAATCGGCGCGCAGATTCTGTCCGACCTCAATCTGCACCGCATCCGGCTGCTTACGAATCGTCCGAAGAAAGTGGCCGCGCTCGAAGGCTTCGGCATTGAGATTGTGGAACAGGTTCCGGTGGAATTGAAACCGGTCTCAAAGACCGTAGGGACGTAACTAGCAACGACTTTGCGAACGGTGGCAAGTACTGATGGTTGGATCTCGAGGATTGGATCTCGAGGATTGGACCTCGAGGATGGCAAGCTCAAGATTTTGCGGCTGGCAAAAACCTAGCCAGCTACGACTCTCTACCGGGATCGCGGAGGACGATTAGAAAGGTTTGCGCACCACGACTTCGCTATCGCGAATGAAGAATTGCGCCGAGCAATCCTGCGAGCCGCAAATGACGGGAAGCAACCCGTTAATCTGTTTGCGCGTAATCAGGCCCAACATGCCGCAGGAGGGACAGGACAACACCGCCCAATAAGGATCTTCCTTCTCGCCAATCTCACCGGCATTTTCCAGCACGAAGACAGTACCTGGCTGCATCTGTTCCGGAATCCACTCACTCAGAAGGTCCAGTTCAGCGACCATGTGTTCCTCCTCGTATCCCTGGCTTATGTCCCGGGTGCTGGTTCGCGCCGTTTTCCCCAGGCTCGCCTACGAAACTTTTTTAGCACGCCTGCGGTAATCAGGCGAGGTTACCGAAGTATTCGCCTTTCCGGAAAGCACCCCAGCGCGCACCTGCCGCACCGCGTCGCTCAGGCAGACCGCGAAAATCGGCTGGTTCGAATTCTTCAGAATGTCGACGATCTGCCGCGCGGAAGTCTCCAGATAAAGACGCGTTCCGTCGGTCAGCAGGTGATAGTCGGAGTTGCGGCTCACCATCTCGGCCAATCCCTTCCCCAACTCGCGCTCCAGGAATCGCATGACCTTTCTTACCCCTTGCAGCGAAAACCCTTTGCGGCGGAGTTCCGAGATCACCGCTACTTCGGTCACATGATTCATCGAGTACAGCCGGCGATGCCCGTCCCGTTCCGGCTTTACTACGCCACGTTCATCCCACCACTGCAGTTGGCGGGGTGTGATCCCGGTTAAAGCCATGACCTGTTGCGACGTAAAACGGTCCTGCATGATTCCTCGATTATGTTTAAAACAATATTCGAGCGAAATGTTTTAGACATTCTAGGCGCGGCCGAACGCGAGTCAAGCAGAGAATCGGTGGAAAAAGGGTGACTAAGAGAGTTCCTGCCGGGGATTCAACGCCGAACCACCGCCTACAAAGTGCACGACTTCCAGGCGATCTCCCTCCTGGAGGAGGGTTGCGGCCCAGCGATCCCGCGGGACGATGTCATGATTCAGTTCCACGGCCACGCGATCGGGCTTCATGCCGAGTTTCTCCACCAGTGCCGCCAACGTAAGCGACGCGGGAAGCTCGCTGAAATCGCGCTCGTCGCCATTGATCTGAAGCTTCATTTCCCAGAAATCCGCGTTGCCCCAAGAGCGGACGGAACGGACCGAGCTTCCCGCTGGGAGAATCTCCTCACCCACTCGCGCTGTTGCGGAGTTTCGGGCACGGGCAGACCGCGGGCGTCGCTGACCAGTTCGAGGGAGTCGTCTGGCACGCTGCCGTCCTTGACCAGCCCTGCGGCGGCAATCCTGCCCGAACGTCCGATGCCCTGTCTACAATCAACGGCCACGTTTCTTCCCTGGCGCAGCATTTCCTCGATCTTCGCGACCGCCCGGGACGCGTCGTCCCAACAGGGCGGCACACCCCGGTCCTCGGTTGGGAGCGATATGAAAGGCAGCCCGCGCGCCTGGGTGAGGTTGGACTCAGCCCCCAGCTCGAGCTCTTGGCTTTCCTGAGCTGCAAGAAGCGAGACTACGAGGTCGATCCCGGCTGATCGCCAACCTGAGACTTCCTCTTCCAGCCAGTCGCCGCCGCGGGGACGAGCAGAAATTGCGAGCTTGCCCGGCCACGCGCCTTTGATCCAATAGAGCTTGGGGTTCATGGGTCGCTTTATTTCCCAGATTGCGCTTCTATTTTCTCACGATTCTCTCGCATGGCAGTGGGTCAACATTCATACCCCGGGACTGCAAAATCTTGAGGCGGTGGTGCCCATCGAGGATGGTGCCATCGGGACGTGTCTTGGAGTGAATCCTTCTGTCCGGGCAAGAGAGACATCTCGAGAATCTCCGTCGAAATTTGCCTGAATTGGTCCAGCTTCGAGGCGATCGGCGAATTTTCGGGATGCAGCGGAACAAGAGGAGGATTTGTCACGGAACTTTACTCCGCGCGCTCGAGCGCAAACTTTCGCGTCGCCGTCCGCCCTTGGTAGTTGGCTTGCACGAGTAAAGACGAATCCGCCAGCGCTGCTTCCTCGACTTCAAGCTTGATCTCTGCCGCGCCGGTGGCATCGGCCACAGCTTGGTTATAGAGTGGCGCCAGACCGGGGCGGGTAAAGCGAAAGGTGAGGCGCGCCCCCGGCGCCGCCACGCCCCCCTCGGTGACGCGCAACTGCATGGTCAAGTTGCCGTGGGCGTGAATCGAAGCGGAGTTCAGCCACTGCACGTCCAATTCTTTGACAGTAGCCACGGCCTCTTCGGGATGATCGAGAACATTGTCCAGTTTGCCTTGGCGGATAGCGTCCAGCACGAGGCGGTGCTGCTCGCGGAGTTGTTGTTCTTTTTGCGCGTCTCCGATTTGAGATTCGGCTGCTGTACTCGCGTAAGAAGTAGCCTTCTTGCCAATGCAGCGGCCGCGCACGAAGACCTGGGACTGGAGCAGGAGTTCGCTTTCACGCGCTTCGCTCTGCACATGATAGATGGTGTCGCCGTGCTTCACGTCGGTGTTGAAGCCGAAAATCATAGAGATTGTGTTATTCCGTAACTGTGTAATTTGGTAATTGAGGAATTGCCCTCACTGGAGCTGGGACAGAATACGAGGTTTTTCAATCGCACAATACCCGATTACGCAATTACCGAATAATTCCTTTCCATTTCCACGAAATGCCTGGCGCTCGCTTGACACTCTTGAGTGTAAGCCCATAATCTAGAACGTTTAAGTAAAGCTTGGCGCGAATTATATATATCTCATCGTATGCCCGACAATTACTTCGCACGCTACCTGCCGTTTTTGATCCATATTCTGATGGCGGGCGGGATTGCAACCGCGATTGTGCTGCTTTCGTGGCTGATCGGGCAGCGCAAACCGACCCTCGCCAAACTGTCTGCTTACGAATGCGGTATGACCCCGGTGGGCGACAGCCGGCAGCGCTTCTCGGTAAAGTTCTACCTGGTCGCCATGTTGTTCATTCTGTTCGATGTTGAGGCGGTTTTTATCTATCCCTGGGCGGTTATATTGCGCGATTTGAAGCGCTTCGGCCTGTGGGAGATGATGGTTTATATCGGCATTTTTCTGGTCGGCTTCTTCTATGTGTGGAAGAAGGGCGTTCTCGATTGGGGCGAGACCTCGGCCAAAAGGGGAAACTTCTGATGCCGCCAGCCCCGGCCATTACCGATCTCGAGAAACTGAGGAATCATCCGGCGGTGGCGCGCTTGGTGGGATGGAACGCCGCGGCGGTGACCGGCGTGAAGTTCGATCGCGAGGAGATGACAATTTATGTGGATCGAGACCACATTCGCGAGGCCTGCGTCGTTCTGAAACAGGATCTTGCCTGCCCCTTCAATTTTCTTTCCGACGTCACCTGTGTGGATTGGCATCCAGCCGAACCCAGGTTTGAAGTAATTTATCACCTGCTTTCGATTCCGGAAAAAGAGCGGGTACGACTGAAAGTTCGGTTGAACAGCGCCAGCCCCGTGGTCGAGTCGCTGACCTCGGTTTGGCCCGGCGCAAATTATTTTGAGCGCGAAGTTTTCGATCTGTTCGGGGTTCGTTTCACCGGACACCCTTACCTGCGCCGCCTCCTGATGCCCGAGGATTGGGAAGGCCATCCTCTGCGCAAAGATTATCCGGTGGAGGGCTACCGCTGAGCTTGAGAGATTGAGATTGAGATTGAGATTGAGAGAACGATAAAGATGGCCCACCTAAACTCCACTCCCGTGCTCGAGCCTGGGCAGGATCGCACCATGATCCTGAACATGGGCCCGCAGCATCCCTCGACCCACGGAGTGCTGCGCGTGCTGCTGGAGATTGACGGCGAGACCGTGGTGCGCATGATGCCCGACATAGGGTTTCTGCACACCGGCATTGAAAAGACCTGCGAAGCCAAGTTCTACCAGCAGGTCGTGCCCCTGACCGATCGCATCGACTACCTGTGTCCCATGACCAACAATCTCTGTTATGTGCTGGCCGTGGAGAAACTGTTGGGGCTGGAGATTCCGCCGAAGGCGCAGTGGCTGCGCGTGCTGCTCAACGAACTGACGCGCATTAATTCGCATCTCGTGTGGCTGGGCACGCACGCCATGGATATTGGCGCGCTCACGGTCTTCTTGTATTGCTTCCGCGAGCGCGAAGAAATTCTGAAGATCTTCGAGATGGCCAGCGGGCAGCGCATGATGACATCCTATTTTCGCGTCGGTGGAATTGCGCTGGAGCCTCCGCTTGGATTTTTCGACCGGGTGCGCGAATTCGCCGGCTCCTTTCCCTCCAAGGTGGACGAGTACGAGAATCTGCTGACCGGCAATCCCATCTGGGCGATGCGCACCAAGGGCGTGGCCAGGATGACGGCGGAAGATGCCATCGCATTGGGCGCGAGTGGACCGACACTGCGGGGCAGCGGCGTCGATCTGGATCTGCGGCGCGATATGCCGTACTCGAGCTATGAAAAGTTTCAGTTCAAAGTGCCGGTATCCGGGGAAGGCGACGTCTTCGCGCGTTATCTATGCCGGGTGCAGGAGCTGCGCGAATCCACCGCGATCGTGAGGCAGGCGCTCGATGGCATGCCGGAAGGTCCGATCAAGGCCGACGCTCCTGGGGTGGTGCTGCCCGATCGGGAAAAAATGAAGACCCAGATGGAAGCGCTCATTTACCACTTCAAGATCATTACCGAGGGATTCGCGGTGCCGGCGGGCGAGGTTTATCAGGCGGTGGAATCGCCGCGTGGGGAGATGGGCTATTACATCGTCAGCGACGGAACGGCCAAGCCATACCGCGTGCATATGCGGGCGGCATGCCTGGCCAATCTGCAGACACTGCCCAAGATGTGCGAAGGGCGTTTGCTGGCTGATGTCGTGGCCGCGATTGGATCGATTGATATCGTGCTGGGAGAAATTGACCGGTAGGGATTGCGGGATTGGGTAATTTTTATAATGGGGAAACTGAAATGCACGGGAATGCTTTTCAGTTTCCCAATCACTAACTTTCTCCATTGCCAAATGGTATGCGATTTTCGGAAGAATTCGAACAACGCTTTGCCGAGATGGTGACGCACTATCCGACCAAGCGCTCTGCCCTGGTGCCGACGCTTCTTTACGCTCAGGACGAGGTTGGATTTCTGTCGGACGGCGTCGTGGTGGAAATCGCTGCTCGCCTCGACTTGACGGAACTCGAAGTGCGCAACGTAATTAGCTATTACTCCATGCTGACCACCAGGCCGCGCGGCAAGTTCAACGTGCAGGTGTGTACCAACATCAGCTGCATGGTGCGCGGCGGAGAAGAACTCTTCGAGCATTGTGCCAAGACCTTAGGCGTCGGACACAAACAGACCACGCCCGACGGCCTGTTCACGCTGGAAGAAGTGGAGTGCATCGGTGCCTGCAGCTGGGCTCCGGCAGCGCAAGTGAATTACGATTTTCACGAGAACCTGACGGCGGAAAAGATGGACCGAATTCTTGACGAGTACAAAAAGAAGGCAACGCACTGAGCCAAATTGAGTAACTGTGTCACTAGGGAAACTGAAAACCAGAATTCGATCACTCCGGGCGCAGGATTTTCCATTACGCAATTACAAAATTGCGAAATTCGCCGATTCCCCATGGCTGACTTGGTCTCCCATCCCGACGAGGTAAAAGTCGTTTCCCGGCGCTTTGGCCTGGGTGCGGCCAACCTCGACCGTTATCTCGAACTCGACGGCTACAAGGCGGTGCAGAAGGCGCTGGCCATGGAACCGGAGGCCATTACCAATGAGGTCAAGAATTCCGGGCTGCGCGGGCGCGGCGGGGCGGGGTTTTCCACCGGGATGAAGTGGTCGTTCGTGCCCAAGCAGTCGGCCAAGCCCAAATACGTCTTGTGCAATGGGGACGAGAGCGAACCGGGGACTTGCAAAGACCGGCTGATCTTTGAACAGGATCCGCATGCGGTGATCGAGGGGGTGATGATCGGCGCATTGGCCGTGGGCGCGCGCAGCGGCTACATCTATATTCGCGGCGAGTACCGGTATCTTTTGGTCATCATGCAGAAGGCGATCCGCGATGCCTACGCCAGAGGATTTATTGGCAAGAATATTTTTGGCAGCGGGCGAGATTTGGACATTTACTGGCACGGCGGCGCGGGAGCGTACGAAGTCGGCGAAGAGTCGGCGCTGATGGAATCGCTCGAAGGCAAGCGCGGGATCCCCCGCATTCGACCTCCTTTTCCCGCCGTGGTTGGACTCTGGGGCGGACCGACGGTCATCAACAATGCGGAGACGCTGGCCAATGTGCCTCACATTATTCTCGGTGGCGGGGACTGGTACGCGAAGCTAGGAACTCCGAAAAATGGGGGCACGCGGCTGTTTTGTTTGAGCGGCAACATCGCCAAGCCCGGCGTCTATGAACTGCCCATGGGCTACAACCTCAAAAAGATGATCTATGAAGTGGGCGGCGGCATTCCCAACGGACGTCAGTTGAAGACGGTTGTGCCGGGCGGAGCTTCTTGCCCCTGCCTCACCGCGGATGAGATCGATGTCGCGATGGATTTCGATTCGGTGCAGAAGGCGGGTTCCATGCTGGGTTCGGGGGGTGTCGTGGTGGTCGACGACGCCCAGTGCATTGTGAAATTCGCGCTGCGCACCATGAAGTTTTACCAGCATGAAAGTTGCGGATGGTGCATTCCCTGCCGTGAGGGTACGGATTGGCTGAAGAAGACGCTGATTCGGTTTCATGACGGCGGCGGGGTAAAGAAAGATATCGACAACATGCAGTACCTGGCGGAGAACATGTTGGGACGAACGTTTTGTCCGCTGGGCGATGCGGCGGCAATGCCGACCATTGCGTTTGTGAAAAAGTTCCGCAAGGAATTTGAAGATCACCTTGACGGCCGGCCTTGCCCCTACGAGAACGCGGGCGCGACCGAGCCGGTATTGGCGTAGCCCGGGCGTCCCGCCGGCTCGAAGTGGGGGTGAATCCCCGCAGGTTTTAGATTGGCTCAGAGCCGGCGAGGGCGGGACGCCTTCGCCATCGCCGGCTGGAGACCGGCGCTACAAATTGCGGCGCTAGGAATATGGCTGACGTAACTCTCACTGTCGACGGCAAAAAGATCGCGGCTCCCGCGGGGACGCTACTCATTGAAGCCTGCAAGACCGCGGGCGTCGAAGTGCCTTCTTTTTGCTACTACCCGAATTTTTCGCTGCAGGGCGCTTGCCGCATGTGTCTGGTGAAGGTTGAGAAGATGCCCAAGCTGCAGACCGCATGCACCACGGTGATCAGCGAGGGCATGATGGTTACGACCGACAGCGACGAGGTCAAGCAGGCGCGCAAATCGATGCTGGAGATGCTGCTGGGCAATCATCCATTGGACTGCCCGGTGTGCGACGCCGGGGGCGAGTGCGAACTGCAGGACATGACATTCTCCTACGGAGCCGCCGAATCGAAGTTCATGGAGGCGAAGAATCACAAGGATGAGCAGCAGTGGTCTCCCGTCGTGTTTTTCGATCGGCCGCGCTGCATTCTTTGCTACCGATGCGTGCGGGTTTGCGGTGAGGGCATGGACGTGTGGGCTCTGGGCGTGCAGAATCGCGGCGTGAGTTCGCTGATCGCTCCCAATAAATCAGATCATCTGGAATGTGAAGAGTGCGGCATGTGCATCGACATCTGTCCGGTGGGCGCGCTCACTTCCGGAGCGTATCGCTATAAGACGCGGCCCTGGGAGATGACGCACGTGGGCACGGTCTGCACCCACTGCGGCGACGGCTGCAAGACCACGCTGGGCGTGCGGCGATCCGACACCGGCATGGAGATCGTGCGCGGCGACAACCGCGACAAGAGCGGAACCAATGGCGACTTCCTCTGCATCAAGGGGCGCTACGCCTTCGATTTCGCCAATCACGAAGAGCGGCTGACGCAACCGCTGATCCGCCGGGACGGTAAGCTTACTCCGTCCACCTGGGAAGAGGCGTTTCAGTTGGTGGGAAAGAAGTTTGCCAAAGTTCGCGATCAAGATGGCGGATCGGCGATTGGAGTCATCGGCTCGACGCGGACCACCAATGAAGAAGCGTACCTGCTGTCGAAATTCGCGCGCGTAGTGTTAAAGACGAACAATGTCGACCACCACCGCACCGCGGACTTCCCTGCCCTTTCGGCCGCGCTTCGCGGCAAGCCAAACGCGACCGCCAGCATGGCGGACGTGTTTACAGCGCCAGCGATTCTGCTCATCGGCAACGATCCGACCGAGCAGCATCCGCTGCTAGCTTGGCAGATTCGTAACAACGTACGTCTGCACCGCGCCAAGCTCTACGTGGTGAATTCGAAGCCCATCAAATTGCGCCGGCAAGCTACGAGCTTCACTCAGATTCCCACCGGTCGGGAAGGTATGGTTGCCCGTTTCCTGGCGGGCGATGATGGAAGTGCGGATGGCCTGGTCAGTGCGTCGACCGATAAGGACGCCTGGACCGGGCTGCGTGATAAACTTCGCGGCGAACAGAATCTCGTAATTATTTTCGGTTCGGAAATTCGCGGCAACGACGTGGCCGCGCTGGCAGCTTTCGGAGCCGGCATTCCCGGGGCGAAATTTATCTGCCTGGCCGACTACGCCAACTCGCGCGGCGCGGCGGATATGGGCGTGTATCCCGACTTGCTGCCGGGCTATCATCCGACGGCGGGAACCAGCGACTTCCATCAAGAGTGGGCCATCCCGCAAACCGCCGGGCTCGATCTCAACGGCATGGTGGAAGCGGGTAAGAGCGGGCGGTTGAAGGCGCTCTATGTGGTCGGCGCAAACCCTGTGGGGCGGCTGAAGATCGATCCGTTTGCGTTCTCGAACAGCTTCGTCGTCGTCGAAGACATGTTCCTCACCGAGACGGCGGTGCTGGCGGACGTGGTCCTGCCCGCGGCCAATGCCTACGAAAAGGGCGGCACGATGACCAACACCTGCGGCGATGTGCAACTGGTCAAGAAGGCGGGCGAAGTTTCGGGCACGAAAGCTGATTTTGAAATGATTGTCCGCATCGCCGACGCGATGGGCTTCGATGTCGGCAAACTGGTTCCCTTCGGCGGTGGAACTCGGGCGGATATGGGTCAATCTCGCGGAGCTCAGTCGGGCGAGGCCGACCGTCACGCGGTATGGCTTGAGCTGCAAGGGCTGGAACCGAAGTTGAGTCCGCTCGACCCTATGGCGATTCTCGACGAAATCCAGCGCCTGGTGCCCGGTTATGACGCTTCCCGCAGGAATCTTCTCGCCGGCAACAGCGAGCCCACGTCGTTGACCAAGAGCGGTCCGGGCGCCGCCCACCCTGCGGAATCAATTGCCCCGGCCAATGATGGACTATTCACTTCCGGCACGTTGGGACGATACTCGCGCACGTTGAAGTCGGTGATGGAGAGCCACGAAGTGAACCCCGCGGAAGTGGCTGCGGACTGACTCCGAGATACGGTACCGGGGACGCGGCAATTTGAAGTTTGGAGTTGAAGGAAAAGTTGTCCGAGCCAGAGAGGAAGCAAGGCGTGGCATTGCCCATTTGGGTTTTCATCCTCGCGTCGGTGATCAAGTCGGGGCTTGTCCTGTTCCTGCTGCTCACCGCGGTCGCATACACCGTTTGGCTGGAGCGCAAGGTCGTGGGCCACATGCAAAATCGCTGGGGACCTACGCGGGTCGGCCCGTTTGGCCTGCTGCAGCCGGCCGCCGACGGCCTGAAGTTTCTATTTAAGGAGGACTTGACTCCCCCGCATGTCTACAAGCCGCTATTCATTGCGGCCCCGCTGATTGCCGTAATCTTCGCGCTCACCTCGATCTCGCTGATTCCCTTCGGCAACGCGATCGCCATCGGCGGATACAGTATTCCGCTTCAGATCACGGACGTGAACACGGGGGTACTGCTGATTCTGGGAGTCACCTCGATTGGGGTTTACGGCGTGGCCTTAGCCGGATGGTCGTCGAACAACAAATATTCCCTGCTCGGCGGGCTGCGGGCGAGTGCGCAGATGGTGAGCTACGAAATTTCGCTCGGCCTGTCGCTGGTGGGCGTGCTGATCATGTCGGGCAGCCTCAGCCTGCGCGATATCGTGAATTCGCAAGCCGGACATTTCTGGGGATTCGTTCCGCGCTGGAATATTTTTCATGGGCAGTTCATTGGTTTCTTCTGCTACCTGATGGCAGCTTATGCGGAGACAAACCGCATCCCGTTCGACCTGCCGGAGGCGGAAACCGAACTGGTGGCCGGCTATCACACCGAATACAGCTCCATGAAGTTCGCCATGTTCTTCATGGCCGAATACGCGAACATGATTACGGTGGCCTGCGTGGCCACACTGTTGTTTTTCGGCGGATGGCAGAGCCCGTTTGGCGAACCAACCTGGCTCGAGGCACATGGAGCACCGGCGCTGTTGCTAGCCCTGTTACCGGTCGTCTGGTTCATGGCGAAGGTTTTTGTATTTCTCTTTTTGTATATCTGGGTGCGCGGCACGCTGCCGCGCTTCCGTTACGACCAACTGATGGCATTTGGCTGGAAGTTCCTGCTGCCGCTGGCGCTGATGAATCTCATCGCCACTGCGATCGCAGTAGCCTGGTGACAGAAACTGGTGACAGAAAGAAGTTCTCAGTTCTTGGTTCTCAGTTCTCAAGGCGGCGCCGTGATGCCGGCTGAGATTCCGCTGGGGCAGCCGAGTTTTTCTGAGAACGGAACTGGGAACTGAGAGCTGTTTTTATGAGTGTTCACTTAATCCTGTTTCTGGCTTTCGCAGCGGTCTGTGTGGCGGGTGCGGTGAACCTGCTGGCGCAAAGGCACCCCATTAACAGCGCGCTCTCGCTGATCGCCGTCATGGCTGCGCTGGCTGGCGAATACCTGCTGCTGGGGGCGGAGTTCGTCGCTGCCGTGCAGGTGATCGTTTACGCCGGCGCCATCATGGTGTTGTTTGTGTTCACCATCATGCTGCTGAATGCCGGAGAGGAAGAACGCACCCAGGGCAGCCGGGTCGCCGTTTTGTTCGGCATCCCAGGCATGTTGCTGGGAAGCATCCTGGTGGGGTGGGTCGTGTTGCGCCATTCGGGAACCGAGGCGGTCGCGGCTGGCGCTTTGCCGGGCGATCCCAAGATCATCGGGCAACTGCTGTTTCACGAATTTCTGCTGCCGTTTGAAATCACTTCTATCCTCATCCTGATCGCCATCATGGGCGCAGTGGTGTTGGCCAGCAAGCCGCCAACTTCACCAGCCAGGAAGGTGGAGTAATGGTTCCGCTCTCCTATTACCTGGTGCTCAGCGGGTTTCTGTTCGCCTGCGGTGTGGCCGGATTTTTGATCAAACGCAACATCATTACCATCTTCATGTCGATTGAGTTGATGCTCAACGGCGTGAATCTTTCTTTCGTCGCTTTCGCGGCGCACTGGCATGTGCTGGCCGGGCAGGTGTTCGTCTTCTTCGTCATGGTGGTGGCGGCGGCCGAAACTGCGGTGGGACTGGCCATCATCATTGCCGTCTACCGTACGCGCGAGACTCTGAATGTGGACCAGGTGAACCTGCTCAAACTATGACGCCGAATCTCAATCTCTGGCTGATCCCGGTCCTGCCGCTCGCGGGCGCAGCGATTAATGGTTTCTGGGGGAAAAGATCTTCGCGGACTGCCGTGACCACGGTCGGGCTGGTATTTCCCGCTGCGGCCTTCGCCTGGGCATTGTTGGTTGCGCTTCGGGTTTCCTCCCCCATCCTTCCCTACCAGGAGTATGTTGCCCACTGGATCCGTTCGGGCAGCTTCAGCGCCGACTTCGCTCTGTATCTCGATCAACTGTCCTTGATCATGCTGCTGGTCGTCACCGGCGTCGGGTTTCTCATTCACATCTATTCGGTGGGCTACATGGAGGACGACCCCAGCTATTACCGCTTCTTCGCCTACCTCAACCTGTTCATGTTTTTCATGCTGACGCTGATCCTGGCCAATAACTATCTATTGATGTTTATTGGCTGGGAGGGCGTGGGCTTGGCGTCCTATCTGCTGATCGGGTTCTGGTTCACGAAAGATTCGGCGGCGGCGGCGGGAAAAAAAGCATTCATCGTCAACCGCATTGGCGACTTTGGATTTCTGATCGCGCTTTTCCTGATGATCCAGCACTTCGGTTCGCTGAACTTCACTGCGGTCTTTGCCCAAGTCCAGCCGCTCGCGCCGGAAACCGCCAGCGCCGGACTGCTCACCGCGATCGGCATTCTGCTGATGGTCGGGGCCTGCGGCAAGTCGGCGCAGATTCCGCTCTACGTCTGGCTTCCCGACGCTATGGAAGGTCCAACGCCGGTCTCCGCGCTCATTCACGCCGCGACCATGGTCACGGCCGGCGTATACATGGTCTCACGGTCGCATATGATTTTTGAGCGCGCGCCGATGGCGCTCATGGTGGTAGCGGTGATTGGAACCCTGACCGCGCTTTTCGCGGCGACGATCGGCATCACCCAAACCGATATCAAAAAGGTGCTCGCCTATTCCACGATTTCGCAGCTCGGCTACATGTTCCTGGCTTGCGGCGTGGGGGCGTTCTCCGCGGGAATTTTCCACCTGATGACGCATGCGTTTTTCAAAGGACTGCTGTTTCTGGCGGCCGGCTCGGTGATCCATGCCGTGGGCGGCGAGCAGGACATGCGCAAGATGGGTGGACTCCGCGCCTACATCCCCGTGACCTTTGCCACCATGTTCATCGCCACCCTGGCCATTGCAGGAATCCCGCCGTTCGCGGGATTCTGGAGCAAGGATGAAATTCTCTGGCAGGCGTATCAGACCAGTTGGGTTTATTGGCTGATCGGGGTCATCACCGCCTTCCTCACTTCGTTCTATATGTTCCGTTTGTTGTTCATGACTTTTTGGGGAGACTACCGGAGCTCTCAGGTGGACGAGCATGGACGTGTCCATGCCGCCCCCGGGCACGATGGACACGGCCACGGAGAGCCTCACGAAAGCCCGATGGTGATGCTGGTTCCCCTGATGATCCTGGCATTTCTTTCCATGGTGGGCGGACTGGTGGGTATCGGCAACCGCTTCGAGCATTTCCTGGCTCCCGTGTTCAGTTCGGGGGCGGTTTCAGAAACGGCTGGCGAAGCGGCGAGCAGCGTCACGGAATATGTGTTGATGGGTGTTTCGGTGACGCTTGCGTTTCTGGGCCTGTTCTTTGCCTATGTGCTCTATGTGAGCCGGCCGAACCTTCCCCGGAAGATCTCCGACGGACTGAATGGCTTCTACACTGCGGTTTTGCATAAGTATTACGTCGATGAACTTTACGCGAAGCTTTTCGTCAAGCCGCTGGTGGATGGATCGACCAGCATTCTGTGGCAGGGGATCGACCGCAGAGTGATCGACGACACGGTGAACAACGCGGCCGACGGAGCGCGGCAGGTTTCTGATGAGGTTCGCCACATGCAGTCCGGCAACCTGCGGTCTTATGCGGGCTGGATCGCAGCCGGCTCTGCCCTGGTGATTGCTTACATGATCTGGATGGGAGTGCGATGAGCACCGATACTTGGAGCCCCTACATTCTCACGTTCGTGACCTTTGCCCCGCTGGTGGGAGCTTTGCTGCTGGTGATTTTTCCCCGCCGTGACCGCGACATCCGTATTTTCGCGCTGGCTTTTTCGCTGCTTACTTTTCTTCTCTCGCTGCACTTGCCGGTGCACTTCCATCGCAGCCAGGCAGAATTCCAATACGAAATTGACCGCTCGTGGATTTCAACGCCCAACATTCACTACCACATGGGCATGGATGGAATCTCGTTGTGGCTGGTGGTGCTGACCACCTTCCTCACGCCGCTGTGCGTGCTGATTTCCTGGCAATCGATCCACGACCGGGTGAAAGAATTTTTCATTCTGCTGCTGATCATGGAGACCGCGCTGATCGGTGTTTTCACCTCGCTCGATCTTTTCCTCTTCTATTTCTTCTGGGAAGCCACGCTGATTCCGATGGCTTTGCTGATCGGAGTGTTCGGGCACGAGCGCAAAGTTTACGCGGCCGTAAAATTCTTCATGTACACCATGATCGCGTCGGTGTTTATGCTGGCGGCGATTCTTTGGCTCTACGCTCATACCGGCACTTTCGATTTCGTCGCGATTCGGGATCAGATCGCGCGCGGCGCACTGCCCAGCTTCCCCGCCGCGGCGCAGTGGCTTTTCCTCGGATTCTTTCTGGCTTTCGCCGTGAAGGTTCCCCTGTTTCCCTTCCACACCTGGTTGCCTGACGCCCACGTCGAAGCCCCTACGGCCGGATCCGTGCTGTTGGCCGGGGTACTGCTGAAGATGGGCACCTACGGGATGCTGCGCTTCAATCTCGGTTTGTTCCCGGAGCAGGCTCGCCGCAATGCAGGGTGGATTATGACCCTGGCGCTGATCGGAATTATTTATGGCGCTCTGGTCGCCATGGTGCAGCCCAACCTGAAGAAGCTGATCGCTTACTCTTCGATTAGCCACTTGGGCTTTGTGGTGCTGGGAATCTTCAGCTTCACCCAAGCGGGATTCAACGGCGCCATGTTCGTCATGCTGGCTCACGGCGTTTCCACGGGCGGACTGTTCATGCTTAGCGGAATTCTGCACGAGCGCCGCCATACTTACGAGATTTCGGAATTTGGCGGTCTGGCCGCTCCTATGCCCATCTACGCGGCTTCTTTTCTATTCATCGTGCTTGCCTCCGTCGGCCTTCCTCTGCTGAATGGATTCATCGGCGAATTCCTGGTACTCAGCGGCGCCTTCCAGGCGAAGGCTGTCTACGGAATCCTGGCGGCGACTGGCGTGATCTGGAGCGCCTGTTATTTATTGTGGATGTATCAGCGAGTGTTTTACGGCAAAGTGACGCATCCGGAGAACCAGTCGCTGCCCGATCTGTTTGCCTTTGAGAAAGCCGCGGTGTGGCCCTGCGCCTTGGCTGCGCTGGTGATGGGGATCGCTCCGATTCTGTGGCTGGGCGCGATTGATCCGGCGGCCCAGGCCGCCCTCACTCCCTTCACACAAGTCATGGGCAAGGTGGTCGGGCAATGACGAACCTGCTCTTGCCGGCCGCCCTATTGCAGACCATTCCGCAGGGGGTTGACTATATTCGCATTCTGCCGGAGCTTCTGCTGTCCGTCTTCGGCATCGTGGTGATGGTGCTCGATCCTCTGCTCGAGGAGGAAAAAAGCCAGAAATTCATTGGCTTTATCGCGCTTGGCGGCACCGTTGCCGGACTTCTCGCCACCCTGTATATGGCGCAATCGCCCGGCCTGGCATTCTCCAACATGGTGAAGGTGGACAACTTCAGCGTGTTCTTCCATGTTCTGATCATCGGCATTGCCGGGTTGGTCATTCTCAGTTCGTTCGAATACATGGCGGTCGAGAGGATTCGCGCCGGAGAATACTACGCGCTGATTCTATTTTCTGCGGTCGGCATGGCGCTGATGTCGTCGGCTGTGGAATTGGTACTGATTTTTATCGCGCTGGAAATTTCTTCCATCGCTACTTATATTCTGACCGGATTCCGCCGCAACGAGGCATCGAGCAGCGAAGCGTCGCTCAAGTATTTTCTTCTGGGATCGTTCGCAACAGCGTTTTTTCTGTATGGCGTGGCGCTCATGTTCGGCGCCACCGGATTCACCAACATCGACCAAATCAGTCGGAAGCTCGAGGCTGGGCCGGTGGTGTTATTGGTATACGTGGCCATGGCCCTGATGCTGGTCGGCCTGGGATTCAAAGTCGCGGCTGCTCCCTTCCATATTTGGACACCCGACGTGTACGAAGGCGCTCCCGCTCCGATCGTGGGTTTTATGTCCACGGCGCCCAAGGCGGCGGCGTTTGCCGTGCTGTTGCGTGTCGTGTTCACCATCAATGCACCCGGCCGGGTCGGGCTACTCTGGCTCGCGGCAGCCCTTTCCATGACTTTGGGCAATGTGGGAGCTCTGGTCCAGAGTAACGTCAAGCGGCTGCTGGCTTACTCTTCGATCGCCCATGCCGGCTATCTGCTGATGGCCTTCGCCATGACGGACTCGGCAAATTCGATAGCCGGGATTGCCGCCGCCATGTTTTACACTGCTGCCTATGCCGCGATGAACGTAGGCGCGTTCGCTGTGGTCAGCCATTTTGGCAACGCCGGCGAACGTTACGTGAGCCTCGAAGACTACGCCGGTCTCGGCCGCAGCTCTCCGCTGCTGGCGGCCACGCTCACCATTTTCCTGCTTTCCCTGATCGGCATTCCCATGACGGGCGGTTTTTTCGCCAAGTTCTACGTCTTCAGCGCCGCCGTGAACGCTCACCTGATTTGGCTGACGCTCATCGGCGTGATCAACAGCGCCATCGGAGCCTACTACTACCTCCGCATCATCGTGATGATGTATATGCGTGAATCGCGCAAGCAAGTGCCGGTCACGCCGGTCCCGTTTGCATTGGGGGTCGCTCTCGCGATTAGCATGGTGGCGACCTTTTATCTCGGCCTGCTGCCGAACCGGGTTCTCGAATACGCCCAGCAATCCGCTCCGGAGTTGCTCCCCGTGCCGCTGGCAGCTGCCGATGCGAAGACCGCTCAAACACAGCCTGCGGCTGCCCTTCCACTGCACTGATTCTGGTGCAAAAAATCGCGAAACTCGCATTGACAAAAACCTTCGATCGCGTGCATCATGTGTGCACCAAGTTTAAGTTCAGTCCTTGCTCTCAAGGAACTGACTGTTGGCCTGGAGGCAAGCAATGCGCAAACTGATTCATCAGCTTTGGTCGGAAGATGCGGGACAAGATATCGCGGAATACGCGGTCATGTTGGCGGTCATTCTGGTTTTGGTGGTCGGAACGGTTCGTTTGATAGGGTCGAACGCCAATAATGTATTTTCAACCGCAGCCAGTTCGATCCAGTAGGCGGAGGGATTCCACAGTTTGAGAGCACGCCATCTCATTTATGGCGCGATGGGAACTTTATGACACGATTTAGCTCAGGCTCCGCCTTTACCGCTTACTACTGGTGTCCAGAGAAAGCGGCTGCGGAGCAGCTTGGAGTGAGGTTGAGCCACTGACGGCCACCTAAACGCACCAGCCTCAACCGCAAGCCGCGATCCAGGATCGCGGCTTTTGTTTTCTCTCAAGACTCGCCAAAGGAGAACCGTCGCGATGATTGTCAACATGTCAGAGAAAGCCACCGAGCAGGAAATCAACCATATCATCGAACGCATCCGCGAAGCCGGGTATCAGCCCCACGTCACGCGCGGCACCGAGCGCACCATCGTCGCCGCGGTGGGGAGCGGTCGTCGCCATGAGATCGAAGCGCTTCAGGTCGCGCCCGGAGTGGACAATGTAGTCGCCATTGCTCAGCCCTTTAAGCTGGTGAGCCGCCAGGTAAAGCCGGAACGCTCGGTGGTGACGATCCATGGCGTCGCGATCGGCGGCCCTGACGTGGTGGTCATCGCGGGCCCCTGTTCGGTGGAGTCGCGCGCCCAGTTGCTCGACACCGCACACGCGGTAAAACGCGCCGGAGCCGCCATGCTGCGCGGGGGAGCCTACAAGCCGCGCACCTCCCCCTATGATTTTCAGGGCCTTGGCCTGGAGGCGCTCAAGATTCTGCGGGAAGCCCGCGAAGAAACCGGGCTTCCGGTGGTCACCGAAGTGATGAGCACCGAGGACGTCGATGTCATCTGCGAACACGTCGACATGCTGCAGGTGGGAGCGCGCAACATGCAGAATTTCGCGCTACTTCGCCGTCTGGCGACGGTCAACAAGCCCATTCTGCTGAAGCGCGGGCCATCGGCCACGGTGAAAGAGTGGCTGCTCGCGGCCGAGTACCTGTTGTCCGGAGGCAATCAACAGGTAGTGCTGTGCGAGCGCGGCATCAAGACTTTTGAAACCGAAATGCGCAACACCATCGACCTCGCGGCAATCGCCCTGGCCCGCGATTTGTCGCATCTGCCGGTGATTGCCGATCCTTCCCACGGCACCGGCAAACAGAGCCTGATTGCGGCAGTCTCCCGCGCGGCCGTCGCTGTGGGGGCCGACGGTCTCATGATCGAGGTGCATCCGTGCCCGGAACGCGCTCTGTCGGACGGGGCTCAGTCTCTCGACTTCGCGGGATTCGGCAAGGTCATGCGGGCGCTGGCGGAACCGCTGCGGCAGACCGCCAGCCTGCCCGCGGCGGTGACGGCTGCGTCGTAAAACAGAATCGGTTGCGATGCTTAGCGATTCCGAAGCACACGGGTGTTTCAGCGGATCTCGGCCAGGGAGTGTTCGAGGGCGCCGTGTTTCGGTGCAGGCATGGCGCCCACTTCGCTGGCCACCCACGCACCCACCAGATTGGCCACTTCGTTCATGAGATCCAGGGACGCGCCGTGCAGATACTCGTGGACCAGGCCCGCGGTAAACCCGTCTCCCGATCCTACGGTATCTGCCACGCGAACGCGAAAGCCCGGATGCCGGCTCAAATCCTTGTCCCGCACCAGCAGACTTCCCTTTTCGCCGCGCGTGACGCAGACCAGTTTCAGATCATAAGTGCGGCTCAACCACTGCGCCGACGATAACTCATCTTTATGAGGAAGGTGGTTCAGGCTCATGATCCTGGACAGTTCCTCGTCATTCAGCTTAACAATGTCCGCCAGCTTCATCGACTCGGTAAGCACTTCGAGCGAGTAATACGCCTGCCGAAGATTTACGTCGAAGACTTTGACCGTGTGGGGCGAGGCGGCGTCAAGAAAATGTCGAATGGTGGAGCGGCTTGCCTCCGAACGCTGGGCAAGGGATCCAAAACAAATCGCGTCTGCCGCTTTGGCAAGATGCTGCCAATCCTGCGTCCACTCGAGAGAATCCCAGGCCACGGGATGCGCAATCTCGAACCGGGTCAGGCCGTTGCCGTCGAGTTGTACTTTCACCGACCCCGTGGGACGCTGCCGGTCCGTCTGGACATGATCAATGTTCAGGCCCAGTTCCTCCATGCGCCGCAACGCTTCGAGCCCCGGGGAATCCTCGCCGACGCGGCTGGCCACAATTCCCTGATCTCCCATCAGGGTGGTGATGTAGGCGAAATTCGCGGGCGCACCGCCGAGACAGGTTCGTTCCGGCAACTGATCCCAGAGAACTTCGCCGAGCCCTATGACTCTCTTTTTCATCGTCGATTCACCGGACCGGCACCAGCTCCTTGAGTTCGGCGCAACTCGCAGTTTGTCGTCCTGGACCTGTTTTCAAGCACATCGTCAGTTACCACAGCTTGCCGGAGAGCGACTCAAAAACTGCAGCAACTTTCTCGCCGAAGGCAGGTCGGGATTAAACTCCAGCACACGAAGCGTGTACCTACGAGCCTCACTGAACTTTCCCGCCGCGCAATAAACACGCACGATATTCAGGCCAATGCTGCTTCTGGCCGGGGTGCGCTCGAATGCATTCTGCCAGAGCCGCATGGCGCCCTGCGGATCTCCGCTTTGGGCTTCGATCACCCCGAGATTGGTGGCAGCATCGACCAGAGTCGAATCCTTGGCCAGCGCCTTCTGGTAAAGCTCGCGGGCATGCTCGATCGATCCCTGGCGCTGTTCGGAATAAGCCAGCGCAGACAGAAGCGCAGGATCGTCCGGCGATTGCTTCACGGCTTTCGAAAGCAGCTCTCTCGCTTCAGGCTCAGCCACTGTCATTCCGTTTTCCGCGATTGAATTCCAGGCGAGGGCAAAGTCCCGCGGATCGGGCTTCGTCTTGCTATCCGGGAACGGAACCAGGCGCGGTAAAGAAGATGAAGATGAAGATGAAGACGCCGCGTCCGGATGCTGCAGCAGTTGCGGAGAGATTTGCGGCCGCCGGGGTATGCGATGGTCGGTGACTTCCGTATGCGCCACATCCGTGCTGGGCGATGTAGGCATGTGGCACGCGGTGCAATCGGGATGATCCGGGTGGTGTTTGGCTCCGAAAGCGGCGCCATGGCAAGCCAGGCACTTGCCTCGATAGAAGGCGACTCGTTGTTCCCCTGAGGGGGAACGATGCGGATCGTGGCAGCTGGTACAAGACATGGCGTCGCTCGACTGCTTCTTGCACTGGCTCTGCGCCAAGGCCTCCACCTGGCTGACCGCGCCCAATCCGGAACCGTTCGCGTCGACGAGGAGAAAGTATCGAAGGTAGTCGGAGAGCGCGTCACCGGGCTGGAATTCGTAGGCGTGACGTCCCGGGCGTTCCACGGCGGCCTTGCCTTCCAAGTGGCACTGCATACAGATGTCATCGCGCCGAGCCGGCGCCAGCTTGGCAGGATTGACGATCGCACCGCCATTGACGTGCGCAGTACCGGAACCATGGCAGCGCTCGCAAGCCACGCCGTTGTGAGTGAACGGAGGCTGGGGATAGCGATTGTCGGTACCCTTGGCGGGAGCCTGCATTCCACTGACATGGCAACGCAGACAGCTGGTGTAAGCGGGAAGGTTTAATGGGATTTCGCGCGTGGCCTGGTAGGCGGGAGCGGTGTCCCACATTTGCTTGTTCGCGTACCAGTTCACCGGAGACTCGAAGAGGAACCCGTCGGTCTCAAACAGGTAAGTGAGGCCGCGGCGTCCTGAGCCGATGTAGTAGAGCAACTCGCGCGTACCGCGAAGTTCCGGATCGCCCGGCCGGTCGAAACTTAACCAGGCGCGTCCATTCTCGGTGTAGATGCGGTAGTGTACGCCGGAGTCCTTGTGCGTGAACTCGGCTGGCATGAAACCGTCAATCGCAGGACCGCTGGCGTGCGCCATCGAGGTACGCTCGTAGGACTCATCGATTGCGGAGTGGCATGAGGCGCAGGCTTGGTTGCCAACGTAAGGGTCTCGGTAGGAGACTTTGGCAGGCATAATGTTTGCGGCCGGATTCTGCGCCGCTGAAGCGGCGGCTGACCACACAACAACGGACCACCCAACCATGGAAAGAAATCCCGCCACCGCACGCCACTCGCACCATCGAGAAGGAATCACCTCTCGAATCACCTGACGGTACTGGGCCATTCTATGCGAGACAAAAAGGAGGGAGCCGTGGCAGGCTCCCTCCCAAAGGCAGGACGACTGCATCTTCGTGAACTAGAAGGTCAAGCGCAGTCCAAACTGAAGCTGGCGCATTCCATTGGGCGACCCTGGGGAGGCGTCCGCTTCAATATCCTTCACCAGCCCGTTGCCGGCACAATCGATACAGGTGCCGCTGCCGCCCTGGTTTTGGTTGAAGCCGAGGATGGGGTGGTTGAACAGGTTATACGCGTCCATGCGGAACTGGAGCGAGACCCGCTCATAGAGCTGGAAGTTCTTGGCAATGGCTGCATCAGAGCCGAAGAATCGCGGCCCCCGGAAACTGTCATAGCCGCGGTTCCCGATCTTGTTAAGTCCAGGATCCGCAAATCCGTTGCCGCTCGGCAGACTGGTGATCCCTGTGACAGGGTCGACGACGTCTGTGACCGGCGTGAAAAAGGTTACAGTCTTCGCCACAGCGTCGAAGCTACCCGCTCCGACATGGAACGATCCAGGGCCCTTATTCGGTCGGCACACTCCGGTGTCTTGCTCCAGATTACAAACCGAGCCCGACAGGCCGGGCGTCCAAGGCAGGCCACCCGACCAAGTTACGGTCCCGGTGACTTGCCAGCCGCCAATCACCTCATCTACGCCGCGGCCCACATTACCAGCGAACGACTTACCCTTGCCGAAGGGCAATTCGTAAATCACATTCGAAACCCACTGGTGATTACGCAGGTTGTCGTCTGGCCCGTAGGCGACTGACTTCTGATTAGCGTAGAAATTGCTATCGTAGTGATAAGCATGGGAAAAGTTGTAAAAGCTCATGAACTGCAGGCCATGCGAGAAGCGTTTATCCACTTTGATGGTGAGAGCATTATAGGTGCTGCTGGCATCGTTTCCGGCATAGTTCCCCTGGTCGGTGAAGCAGCACTGCAGAACGCCTGGCGTGCTTCCCGTGAGGTTGGACGGATCGGCATACGCAGGATAGCTGAACGCGTTCCAGTACGGACGCCGCTGCACCTGAGCGACATTGGGAATAAAGCTACATCCTGCCTTTACCGTGCATGGATTTACAACGTTCGCAACCAGCACCCCGTCCTGTCCTGCGCCAAACCCTGGCTGATTGATATTGTAGGTCGGGCCATCCCCAACGAAGCCGTGAGTTCCCTTGTTCCCGAGGTAGGTGACCTCCAAGGTCATCGTATTCGTGAGTTGATGCTGGACGGTCGCGTTCCAGGTGTCAACGTATGGCAAGCGCTGAGAAGTGGGTCGAATGTGGGGCTGATTGCATAAAGGAGCCACAATTGTACCGTCGGGGAGGGTAGTATTCCCGAAGGTACACCCGGGTCCAGCCAGAGGTAACAGGCCGTTCGAAGGCACTGCCGGGAATGTGAAAAGTGGTGGCCCCGCTGCCAGTGTGAAGGCCGACAGGTACTGATTCGTACTCTGTGAGAGCTGAGCGGCGAGCACCGGGAGATTTTGAGTTACGGCGTGGCCGAAGTTCGAGCCGAAGACTCCCATATCATAGCTGCGGCCATATCCCATACGAACTACGGTTTTCGGCCGCAACTGATAAGCCACGCCGAGACGGGGAGCGAAAGCATGCCAGTCGTTCGCGATGTTGCCGTTGAGGCCGATCCCACCAACACCAGCAACACGATCCACACCTTGGACGATGTTGCTGAATCCGCCGTGTTGTGCGCCGTTTACATGCTCCGGAAAGTAAACTTCCCATCGCAAGCCATAGTTAAGAGTCAATTTCGGTGTGACGCGCCAGCTATCTTCCCCGTAGTAGAACATGCGGGGCTGCCGTTCCGCGGCGTTGGTGCTGGTGCTGACATACCGGCTCACGCTCCTGGCGTCTCCCAAGAGAAAACTAGCCAAAGCCAAGCCGCCCGCACCGCCGTTCGAAGTATTGCCATCGGTGAAGTTGTACACACCTGTTCGATTCGCGTCGCTCGGAACGCGCAGGTTCTCCGCGTAGCGCACATCCGCGCCGAACTTGAAAATATGGTTTCCGCGGGTCTTGGTCCAGTTGGTAACGACTTGGAATTGTTGTTCGCTCTCAATCAGCGGACAATTGCAGCGGGCAACGCCCAGTCCATCGCCAAACGCATCTGAATTGCCGCCATTATTGCCATTGAAGTCAAACTCGCCCAGACCTGAGGTGAAAGGGTCGCCCAGATTCGCGTTCGGAATTCCGAAGGTGGTCATGGGCGTTGCGCCCTCATCGGGTTTGTGCGTGTGCGGGTTGTACTTGAAATAGCCGAAACGGAAATCAGCTAAAAGGGACGGGCTGAACGTCTTGGTCACTCCCGCAGCCAAGCTGTAGTTGTGAACAATGGAGCTCCCAGACAAACCGCCCGGACCAAAACCTACTCCACCTAAAGCACCAAGAGAGCCCTTGCCAGAAAGGCTGAAATAGTCAAGGCTAAAACGCCCGAAAACCGAGACGCTCTGACTTGCGGAGAAGTCGATGCGCGTGTCGAAAGCGTTCTGGCTGTACGGGCCCGCCCCGTTAGCCAGAAAGTTGAAAGCGGTACCACCGTTGGAACCTGGGGTATTTGGCTGAGGGAACTCGGCCAGGATAGCGGCAGCTTGGGGCGAGATTCGACTCACCGGGATCAAGTTACCGGTGAATGGCTTCCTGCCGGTCCCGGCGGTCGCCCCGGTCTGGAGCCCCGTAGCTGGGTCGTAAACCTGTCCGCCACTGTTGCTAACAGTGGTTCCGATATATTCGCTCAAATCGCAAAACCCGCCTGGGTTTGTCGTTGGATTGCAGCTCGACAGCACCTTGGCCGTAGGCACCGTTATCAGATTTGTGATTCCACTGGATTGCCGTGTGCCTTGGAAATCGCTGAAGAAGAACAGCTTGTTCTTGATGATGGGCCCGCCCACGCTTCCACCGAACTGCTGCCACCTGCTACTGGGAATCGGGCTCGCTGCAACGCCCGGCCGCGCATCCCACTGCGTGAAAGGATCCTTGGCCTCGGTTGCATCGGTGCGGCGGAACCAGAACCCGCTGCCGTGCACGTCGTTGCTGCCCGACTTGGTCTGAACTGTGACCAATCCGGCAATCGCTTTCCCGAACTCTGCGTCGAAATCAGCAGAGGTCATTTTCGCTTCGGTCACAGAGTCAAGGTTCGGATTGATGACGATGATCCCCAGGATGGGATCTTGATTGTCGGTGCCATCTAATTCAAATCCCGTCCCGCTAAAATGCTGGCCATTGACGAAGATCTGGCCGCCGCCCTGCGGGTTCTCGGTGGCGGCGTGGGACCAACCAAGCTTTTGCGTGCCCGGCGTTAGAAGCTCGAAGTTCGTGAAATTGCGGTTCAGGACGGGAAGGTCCTCGACGGCTTTGGCATTAAACTCCACGGCGACGTCAGCGCGGTCCGTCTTCAACTGCGGAGCCTCGGCGGTTACTTCCACCTGTTCGCTGGCGGAGCCGACTTGGAATTGCCCGTTGACGTCGGTGCCAGTGTCCGCGGAGACTTGAATGTCCTTAAACTGTATCGTTTTGAACCCAGTGCCGGCAATCTGGATGGAGTAGACGTCCGGGATCAAGTGGGTCACCGAGTAGTTGCCGCTCTCGTTGGTTGTGGCCTCAGTGGAAACGTTCTTGGTCTGGCTCGTGACCGTGACTTTCGCTCCGGTCACGGCTGCCCCCGATGGATCGGTTACCGTGCCCAAAATGCTGCCGTAGACGGCCTGACCGAGTGCACTCGGCACCCACAGACTGAACAGTAGACTGAACACAGCCAGCGAGATCCAGACTGACCTTTTCATGAACTTCCTCCAAGAACTTGTGAGAACGAAGTGCCCCGGAAATGCAGGGGGAGACTTGACTACACGGCGTGCAGTCGTAGTACAAAACAATTAACTGGATTATGTTTCACTAAGTCTGATACCGTTACACGGCGTGAAGTCCCAGCGTTGCAGTGAGATACATGGTTCCGTTACTTCCCGGTAATATGGCTGTCACTCACACTTTCGCACTCGGTCGCCAAGAATGCTTCCAGCAAATAGATAAAGTTATTAAAAGTCATAGCCTGCACAGCTCCGAATCTCTGTGCAAGCTGCTTCGCTACCTCGCCGAACATTCCCTGGACCACCCCGGCATCGCCCTCAAGGAGTACCAGATTGCCACAGAAGTCCTGGGACGGCCCGCCGGCTTCGATCCCCAAAGTGACTCCACCGTCCGCGTCCAAGCCGGTCGCCTGCGGGTGAAGCTCGCCGAGTACTACGCGCATGAGGGCCCCGACGATCCCATCGTGGTCGAGGTGCCCAAAGGATCCTACACCCTTACCTTTCACCCCCGGTCTTCCAAGTCGGGTGCTCCAGCGGCGGTCGCGCTCGTTCTCGAACCTGCAGTGAAAAAAGAGGAGGCTCAGCCCTTCAGTCGGGGGTGGGTGATCACGGTTGCGGTTTTCTCGGTTTTACTGGCAGCGTCGTTGTCGACCACTGCCATCCTACTGTCGCAGCGTACGCGCATGCAGGCCGCGATCAGCCAGGCCATTCCTTTTGCCTATCAGATTTTCTGGAATCGCTTCTTAACCAGCGCCCAGCAGCCCTGGGTAATCTTCAGCAACGGCAACTTTGTGGGAAGGCCGGAAACCGGGATGCGTTACTTCAACCCATCATCGGAATCCGACAGGCGCAGTTTCATCCTCGACCACTACACCGGCGTGGGCGAGGTGCTCGCCATTCACGAGCTGGACCATGTTTTCGCTCTCCTCAATCGTCCCCTCCGGGTCAAGCGCGGAGCCCTGTTCTCGCTGGACGATGCCAAGAACAACGACCTGATCTTCGTTGGTTCGCCCTCGGAAAATCTCACCCTGCTCGATATTCCTGGAACCCAGGAATTTGTTTTCCGGCGCTTGGACTCCGGGCCGCGAAAAGGAGATCTTGCCGTAATGAACGTTCATCCCCTGCCGGGTGAGCCCAGAACATTCCTAGGGACGCCTGCAAATCAACCGACCACGGAGGACTATGCGGTGGTCAGCCTTCTGCCCGGCCTGGATCCCTCGCGGTCGATCTTGATCCTGGCCGGGGATACGACATTCGGCACGCAGGCGGCGGTCGAGTATGTTTGCCGGGAAGACTCGATCAAGGAATTGCTGCAGCGTCTGAAAGTCTCGAAGCCTAGCGAACTGAAGCCGTTCGAAGCCCTGCTGCACGTCAAAATCGCGCATGGAGTTCCCGTCATGACCGACTTGGTATCGGTTCGCAATCGGAGCGACTGAAGAATTTGGCGTGAGCACGACCAAGGGCAAGCGGATGTGTAGGAGCTACTGCGGCGCCGTCCGGTGCGGATCCAAGTCCGCAGCCTTCTTAAATTCTTTCTGCGCTTCGTCGTTGTGGCCTTGCTGTTTCAAAGCCAGACCGAGCTGATAATGAGCCGGGGCGTAATTCGGCTCTGAGCTGATGGCGGAGCGGAATTGGGCAATCGCCCCGTCCACATCCCCAACGCCAAGCAGTCTCTTCCCTGAGTTCGTGGAAAACGTCGCTGCCTGTAAATTATTAGTCGAGGCGGCGATCTTAGCTCCGGCCTTCGCTTCCTCGGCCGCACCCTGCGCGTCGCCTAACTGACGCAGTACCGCGGCCAGCGTGGTATGCGCTCCGGCAAAATCCGGCTGCAACCGAATCGCCTCTTCGAGCGCCGCTTTGGCTTCCGGCAGTTTTCCCTGCTGCTTGAAAACCGTGCCCAGCGTGTAATGCGCTTCCGCGTAGGTGGGCTGATTCTGAATCGCCGTCTGCAGCTCTGCGGTCGCCTTGTCGAACTCGCCTTTTTGCCAGAACAGAACGCCGAGGGTGTAGTGCGCATCCGCCAAGTCCGGCTGCAGGCGGATCGCATTCTGGAATTCGGGAACCGCCTTGTCGAGCTGATCCTTCAGCTTATAAGCCAGCCCGAGGTTATAGTGCAGCGAGGCATTCTCGGGCGCCAACTTCAGCGCCCCCTCCAGTTCCGTGATGGCGGCATCAAAATCGGCGCGCTGCAAATACGCAATGGCTAAGTTTCCTTGAAACGTGCCATCGTCCGGGCGCAGCTCGGCCGCCGTCTTAAATTTTGGAATCGAGCCTACCGCGTCGCCTTTCTGCAGCAATGCCAAACCCAGATCGTTGTTCGCCTCGGCATCCTGGGGCCGCAGCTTTACCGCCTCGCCGAATGCAGTCACGGCACCGTCGCTGTCCCCGGCATGCTGGCAGGCAAGTCCCAATTCAATCTGCAATTCAAACCAGTCGGGTCTCAACCCGGCCGCCTTCCGTAATTCCTGCAAGGCGTCCGCAGTTCTTGATTGTGCGGTTAGAGTCTTCGCGAGATAGTAGTGCGCTGCAGCGTCCGGCGGAGCCAGTTCGACCGCTTTGCCTAATTCGCTTGCCGCCTGGTCCAGTTGCTGTGACCGCAAATGCACCACGCCCAGATGAAAGTGAGCCTGCTCCAGGGTGGGTTGCAAACGCAAAGCATCTTGGAACGCGACTTGGGCGTCGGCAAATTGATTTCGCTGCGCCAGGATCGTTCCGAGTTCATCGCGCAAGTCGGCGCGTTCGGGAGCGAGTTCGACCGCGAGCCGCATCTCCGACAAAGCCTCATCCCCGGACTGCTGGCTCAGAATCCGGGCCAACGAGCGGTGCGCCTCTGCATTCTGTGGCGCCAGCTTGAGCGCGGCGCGTGCCTCCTGCTCGCCCTCGGCGGACTTTCCCTGTTGTGACAGCACGCCCGCCAAAGTCAGTCGCGCCTCAACGAACTCGGGATCGGCTTTGATGGCGGCGCGAAGATGCATAACCGCCGCATCCGCTTCTCCTTGTTGGGCCAATACCCAGCCCAGCGCCGACTGGGCCTGGGCATCATTCGGTCGAAGCCGTACCGCCTGGTCAAATTCGGCGCGCGCACGCGCGACATCGCCGCTTTGGAGCGCCTCTCGTCCCTTCTTCAGCGCCAACTGCTCCGCGGATTTCTCAGGAGCGGGAGCAGGCGCCGTCTGTGCCGGCGAGCCAGCGTTTACCGCGAGGATTCCGACGGCAAGAAAACAGACGAGCCTGGACCAGTGTCGAAACACGATAAATGGTAGATGAGGTTCGAATCTTTCCCGCATTATATCCAACGCCCCTGCGCCCACTCGCGAGCATTCCTCAGTAAATTCCCTTCCCCGCCTGTGTGCTCTCAATCTTTCCGCGCTCCTCCGAGAGCGAGTACGGTGTCCCTCCGTCGCCAGTCCACAACCTCAAATCAAAATGTCCGCCGGCCGGAACCCGACACACACTCACGTTCCAAAAGGTAAACGGAAACCCTTTCTGGCAAATCTCGGGCGACTGCAGGGGACGCAGAAAATATGCGCCCTTTCCCGTGCCCACGACCGTCGCTTTCCCATCCGCCTCCACCAGCAAAGCCGATTGTTCGTCGATCGCGATGGGTTGCCCAGGCGAAAATACCTGTAGGAGTTGGCGCGCGCCGGATTCGACGCGCAGGCCACGATGGATACCAGCACGAGCCGCCATAGGGCAGTCTTGATCACGCTGCGAATATATCTCAGCAGCTCGATCTTGCGGTGGGTTGAGCAGAGCTGGTGAAGTTTTAGGGGAACGACACGATCAGAGCGACCGCTTGGAGGCCGAAATGGTAGTCAGTAAGCTATCGTCCGCGCCTTGGTCTGCCAGACGCTTTCGGGCGACGGCGTTCAACCTAAAGTCCACCCCGAATTTCTGAACCAGAGTCGTCATCCGCTTACTCGTGATCCCTCCGCTGAGTCCGGTTTCGACATCTCCGAGGGAGAACGGCGCCGCTTTGCCCTTTGCGTCCTTGGGCGGGCTGGGCAGAGTGCGCGGCAGCGTCTGGGGCGGCGTTTTCGCTGCCGTTGTCTCGGTCGCGCGCCAGTTTGCTTCTTCCGGCGAGATCAATCCCTTGGCTAGCATCGCCGCCAGGGAATCCTGCGAAGCTTTATTTTGCTGCTTGGCCGCTTTCCGAAACCATTTCGCCGCCTCATGCTCATCTTTCGGAAGTTTTTCTGCGCCGTTCAGATACATGTAGCCTAACGCGTACTCGGCCCCGAAATAGCCCTGGTCGGCAGACTTCCGCAGCCACGCCAACCCTTGCACTGGATCTCTCGCGACCCTTGTTCCTCCAATGTAATCTTTGGCCAAATCGAATTGGGCGATCGCGTCCCCTGCCTGGGCTTTGCCTTGGATTGAGGCGAAGTCCTGCTCCTGGGCGGCAACAGACGCAGCCCAAATGGCGCAGACTGCAATCACACGAAACGATGAGGAGCGCAGAATCATAGAGAATCCTCCCGCGCTAGCTCGGCAGGATCGTCATCTGGCCGCCGATTTTAAGCAGCCTCCCGCCCCAAGTCAATGCCGAACCCGGGGCAGAGTCGCTGATGGGAAATTCCAACCGTACACCGCAACCAGCGAACAGGGAAAGAACGAATAGGGAAAGGACCTTGACAGTGAAACGTTTCTGCCTGAGCATTCCTTGCTATGCAGTCTATTGCCGGCCAGCCTGGATTCCCTGATTTCTGGCCGATGGGCGTGACCGAATGAAATACTGCTCCACGTGTCATAAGACCTATCCGACCGACTATAACGTCTGTCCCGCGGATCAGACCGCTCCTGCAAAGCGCCCATGAGCTTCAGCCGGGGATGATCATTCGCAACAAGTACGAAATTCTGGATCGGATCGGCGTGGGCGGGATGGGCGTTGTCTACCGCGCCCGGCACCTCACCTTCAACGAGGTGTGCGCCATCAAGATTGTCAATGACGTCATCGCCGGGGACGCAAACTTCCTGCAGCGCTTTCAAAAAGAAGCGGTGGTAACCCGCAAACTCCGGCACCCGAATGCGGTCCGAGTGGATGATTTCGACTATACCGAGGACGGCCGCCCCTTCATTGTGATGGAACTGGTGGAGGGCAAAAATATCGGCGAGATTCTTCAGGAAGAAGGGCCGTTCCGCGTCCCGCGGGCGGTCCGCATCGCGACCCAAGTGGCGCGGGCACTCGGAGTCGCACACAAGCTCGGAGTGGTCCACCGGGATATCAAGCCGGGCAACATTCTCCTCACGACCGACGAACAGGGTCAGGAAACCGCCAAAGTTCTCGATTTCGGGATTGCGAAACTCCGCGAGGTCGCCGGCGACGCCAATGCAGGAATGACCATGACGGGCATGGTCGTGGGTACGCCGCTTTACATGTCGCCGGAACAGTTCATGGGGAAAAAAGCGGGTGAGGAAATTGACGGCCGCACCGATCTTTATTCGCTGGGCGTAGTGCTTTATCAGATGGTGACGGCGCAGCTGCCCTTCGAAGGAGACACGCTGTACTCCCTGATGATGCAGCACGTGGAGGGGAGGGTGCGGCCTCCGCACGAACTGGTTCCGGAATTACACATTCCGGAGCCGCTGTCGCGGGTGATTCTGAAATCGATCGACAAAGCGCGCGAGCAACGATTTCAGACGGCAGAGGAATTCATCGCTGCGCTCGATCAAGTGGCCAACGATCAGGCGGCGAAAATTCCGGCGCCGAGCGACCAGTTTTCGTCCGATCAGATCGCGCCCATAGATGCCACATCTTTGTTCCGTGGTTCGCAGGCTTCCCCAGTTCCAACCAAAACCGGACCGTCGGTGGCGGCGAATGGGATGACTCCGCCACTTTCAACCGCCGCGCCCATGGCCGCGCCGATTGCTGCGCCCGCTTCGGCAGCAGGTAGCTTAAACACCGCTCCGCCAGCAGACTCCCTGCTCGTAAACAGTGCCGCTCAGCATTTGTTTCTGCAGCCGCGAACCTTTCGGCTGAAACATTTCCTGCTCCTCATGGTTCTGGGCTTTGCAGCCGTGCTGGTTGCCGGCGCCGGATATCTGAAGTATCAATCGTGGCGGCGATTGACGATTGAAAGCGCGGTCACTGAGGAGTTGAACCATGCTCCATCAGCAACTCTGCGCCAAGCCACACTAAGCGTGTTTGTATCGGACGCTCGTGAAGTAACCCTGGATGGAAAAGTCCCGAGTCGAGAGGATTTTCTGGCGGCAGGCGATTTGGCGGCTTCGGTTCCCGGCGTCACCCGTGTGATCAATCGAGTCGAGTATCCCGCTTCCCTTCCGGCCGGGACTTCGACAGTGGCTCCTCCGGGCATTCCCGGTGAATCCGCTGAGTCGCTCATAAACAAGGGCAGTGCATTTTTGGATGCCGGGGATTATCCCGCTGCCATCGAGTGCTTCCGCAAAGCGGCGGCGGATCCGAACAACAAAGGCGCACAAGAACGGTTGGACCGGGCGCAACAAGCCCAGAAAACGGAAGAGGAGTTACTTAGAAAGCGGCGGTGATCCCGCGTGAACGGGCGCCCTTTGGAAGCGCTGTGAGTGAAGCACAGTGAGAAGGAGCGCCCGCGCCGCTACCGTTCGAATTGCGTGCATCCGAAGCGATGCGTCCTTACGACCCCTGGCTGAACGCCTCCTTGACGACTTGAGCTTCGGTTTGATCCGCTTGTGCCTGCTGATCTTGCAGAGCCTTTTCGGCGCTCGCGTCCGTGGGCGGGGGCGGAACGTCCGAAGCGACCGTAGCGGTGTCCGGAGCCTTTGGTAGACCGCTCGTCCCCTGCTTGGAGGCCAGGTCCTTCATGCCATTGTCGAGCTGCTCCTGGAAGTGATTGTGCATTTCCTGCAGATCGTCGACCCCGACAGCCACCTGTTTGCCCGGAGCACAATCAGCCTTCTTTCCGGCGGAAACACTGACGGTCACCTTGTTGTCGTCGTCGGGAGTGTCGGAAAGGCGGGTGATCACATCGCCGGCGGTTAGTTGGCACTCCTGGCCGTCACCCGTCACCGCCAGGTCGCTGGCCACCACGAACGTGCGTCTGGCAGGATCAAGAGCGGCGGGCACTTCTTCATTCGTCGGGGAACTGGTCGCGGATGCCTGCGGCGCATCCGGCGCGGCCGAGGCCGGTTTCGCGTCAGCCTGTTCGGCGGCCAGCTGCGCCTTCACTTCTTCGGCAATCGCTGCCTTGACCTCGGGAGTCAGAGTTACAGTCCCAGAATTAGCGGCCTGGGCATCGCTTCCCCCACTGGGTTGCGGTGGCTCGGCCGGAGCATCGTTTGCGGCGGCGGCGTTTGCAGCAGCGGCATTCGCTGCCGCCTGCGCCTGGTACGCCGCTTGTAAATTTGCGGAAATCAAATAGTCCGTCAGCCAGAACGCAGCCGAGGGATAGACAGGATAGGGCGCAAAGTACCCGCCGTAATATCCGTACCAGGGCGCACCACCCCAGCCCCATCCGTAGTAAACCGGCGCCGGCCAGGGGTTGTAGGCCCACCCGTAGTACGCAGGATGGTAGTAAAACCCAGGATGGTAACCATAATAGTAGTGGCCGTGATAAGGATAGGAACGGTAGACGTTGGTGTATGCCCGATGATTGATGATGGTGGTTCGTGAAACGTAGCTGCGTCCGCCACGGGTCACGTAGGCGCGCTGCACGTAGCCAGAGTTCCTGCCAGTGGTCACGATGCGGGCCCCGTTATGCGTGCTCTCGATACGCCTGCTTCCGTTGAGGCCGTGCTCGATGTGCATGCCATTCCGGTTGATGGAACGGATCTGTCCATTGGGCCGGATGTTGGCGGTTCCGCCGCCCCTGAGCGATACCTGTCTTCCGGGAGCAGGCCGGTTCCCGTTCCTGGCAACGCTCCCGTTTCCACCTCTCGCCATGTTGCCGGCGGGCCGGCCCGCGGCCGGACCAGTCCTTCCCACAGTGTGCGTTCCGTTATTATGCACAGTTCCCGTCCCGTTCCTGCCGGTAGTGGTGCCGGGCCTTGCGGTGCCGGGCCTTGCAGTCCCGGGCCTGGTAGAGCTGGTCGACGGATGAGTCCCAGTCGATGGCTTGCTCGCCGACGGATGTGCCGGGGTACTAGCCTTGGCGGGGGCTTTTGGTGCGGCGGCTCTTGGCGCGGCGGAGGGCGTCTTCGGCTTCTGCGGTGCGGCACTCGCGCCTACACACAAAGCGACCAGCAAGGGAAGAAGTCTGATCGATTTCTGCCGACTCTCTACGCTTTTCGAAGCAACACTGTTCGCAACAATGTTCTTCGAAACATTGTTCGTCGAAACAATGTTCTCAAGAGCCTTATTTTTAAAAATCGTGTTCATGGCGAACTCCTGGCGAGCAAATCCCATTTGATTGTGACTTCACCAACAGAAACGTTTCAGCTTATTACCAATCTTCAGACGCTCCGGATACACACGGTCGGTGGCGCAACGAAACTTTAGACGGTTGGACGTTGGTCCGATGCGCAATCCACCGGCTCGCTGAGGAACTCCGAGACGCTTTGCTCCAGACCCATGGGCGGTCGCCTCAGGCGTCACCGACTAGGACTTCGCTAAAATTCTGAGCAGGAATCACCGACGTAGGGAGAGCGTTCGAATTCTGACCCCGCGGACCAATCAAGTCAAGAAAAATCCCGGCGAAAATCCCGGCGAAAATCCCGGCAAAGACCGGTTAGGAGCCACTTCATCGAATGTGGCTCTTAATTCTCCTGAACGGATTTCCGACCCTTGCCTTTGAGAGCGGCCAGCATTTCGGCGGCACTGGCGAAGGGCCCGTGGACGTGGCCCTTCTTGAGGTCGTCCAATCCTTCCGCCAGGGCCCGGTCGACCATGGATTTAGGCGTGAACCCAATCTTGCCCTTATAGGCCTGGGCTTCGGGAAGGTCGCCGACCCGGACCCCGATTTGCTGGCGACGCGCTGCGGGATTACGACCTGGTATTTTTTCTTGATCATGACGACTGACATAGGTGAATCAGAAACGAAATTCTTCCTGAAAGTCGTGGACGCGCAAGTGGAGTTCTTTAAGAACGACAAGGGCGAGGTAACACACATCATCCTCCACCAAGGCGGACAAGACATGAAGGGCACAAAGAAAATAGCCTTCGGCTTGCACTGCCCACGGTTCGCTGCTGGCCATTCTCACCTGCCTTGCGTTTCAACCTGCGGGTGCTCACCGCAGCGCGAGCCGGCTTCCTGCCGGGGTATTCCAGAGACAGATGAGGTCAATGAGTGCCATGGGGATGTTACAAACCACTTTACCGTGGCTGTTACATCCGCCAATTTGTGAAAGAATGAGCTGCAGGTTAATCAATTGCGATTGTTGATCAGTGGTCCCGTTCGATTGCGACATGGCTGTCTTGACCTGGCGGTCTTGTTTAGTGTCATATTTCCCGTCCACGCCCAAGAGCCGCTTCCGACAATACGATCCGAATCGAACATCGTTTTGGTTCCTACTCTGGTCAGGACGGAAGCCGGAGAGATCACGTATAGTCTTCAGGCCAAAGACTTCATTATCGAAGACAACGGTGTCGAGCAGGACGTCACTTTGGACGAATCCCCCGAGCAGGAACCCGTGTCGTTGGTTGTTGCCATACAGGTCGGCCACAAAGCTTCCTCGCAGTTCAAGAAGAGGAACGACCTTTCGCTTTACGACCGCTTCTATCCTGACGAAAAGCAAAAGGACTGCCGCAAACGGAGCGTTCCGTGCCCCACGGCAATCGCGGGCCTCGGTACGATGCTGAGCGACTTCATGGATCAGACCAAGGGCGAGGTGGCTCTGGTCACCTTCGACAGCTTGGTCTACCAATTCCAGGGATTCACTGAGGACGCTGCGAAAATATCCGAGCGCCTGACCAAACTAACGCCGGGTGACGACGGCGCTGCCATCCTCGATGCAGTGAGGGACTCCGCGAGGCTTTTGGAATCGCGTCCCGCAAACCGCCGACGTGTGTTACTCCTGATCAGCGAAAGCCGAGATCATGGCAGCATGACGACGACGGCTCTGGATCTCATGCGGCAGCTTGCCGCCACCAATACGCTTGTTTGTAGCCTCACTTTCTCGCCGCTCCGAGGGCGGTTTGCGGAAGACTTGAAGGCCTTGCCTTCGGGTGAGAACTTCGACCTGCTGGTCCCCCTTCGGGCCTCGATCGGGAGCCTCCACAGCAACGTTGCGCGGGGCATCGCGGAGGTGATGGGTGGTGAAGATAGAAAATTTAAAGACAAGGCCACATTTGATGCCACATTCGCATCCGTGACCAACGGTATCCGCGGTCGCTATCTGCTTAGCTTCCAGCCCAAACAACCAAAGCCCGGCCCACATTCGATCCGAGTTCGTCTGCGTGATCCGCGAAAGGACTTAGTATTAAGGGCACGCTCCGAGTACTGGGCAATTGAACATCAACCATAAAAGTTTTTACGCATTTTGACTGCGGTCATCGCATGCTATGGGATTGTTTCGCCAAAATCGGCACTAAGCGTTAGGACTGCAGCGCGGGTTAGAGCCGATACGCAGGAAAGAGACTGAATGAATTCCCAAGCATTTTCCGAATGGCTGACCTCGTGCTCTACAGCGGAGAGAATCACGGCAATAGCGCTGATTTACGGAGGCTACGCGAGCGGCATTCCCTGCGAGATGCTCCCCAAGGAACTGGGCTGCGGCTCTGGAATGACTTGCTGGCGCCGCTTGCGCGATTGGCAGGAGGCAGGCATCTGACAGTTGCTCCATTTTTTAATCCTGGACTGGCTCGCTCGGAGCGAAAAGGTTGATTGGTCACGAGCCGTCGTAGACGGCAGTTCACTTCGAGCGGTTTTTGGGGGCAAAAGACAGGTCCCAATCCTACAGATCGGGTAAAGCTTGGTAGCAAGCGTCATTTAATATGCGATGGTCGCGGCCTTCCGCTGGCCATTCAACTCACTGGGGCCAATCGCAATGACTCTCAACAGGCGCTGGCACTCGTCGACGTTCCACCGTTGCAGGGAGTTCGGGGACGGCCGCGCAGTCGCCCCGATTGTGTGTGTTAGGCGACCGGGGTTACGACGCGCAGGCAATCCGGCACGGACTGCGCGTGCGCGGCATTGTGCCTCTCCTCGCCATGCGTAACACCGCGCATGGCAGCGGCCTTGGTCGCTGGAGATGGGTAGTGGAGCGAACCTTTGCCTGGCTGAATCAGTTTCGTCGCCTTCGAGTCCGCTCCGAAAAACGAGCCGATATTCATGAGGCATTCCTGGCTCTGGGTTGCATTCTTATCTGCTGGAGGTTTCTGGCGATTTAATCGTCAACGTTGTTGACGCCGTCCCTGAAGATTCAGGGCTCGATATTGAAATTCTCGACCAACATCAGGTCGACGGCTGATCGATCAATCTGCGAAAAGACGATCTGTTTCTCATCGGGCGAGACCGTAAAACCCGGATCCCCAGGAGGTGGCAGACTTTCTACTTCAGCGATCTTGGTCACCTTGTGGTGGACAAAGTTCAGGAATTTGATCGTCGGATGTCCGACTTCATCGACGTAGTAAATGCCCTTGTCTACCAGAGCAAAGTCTCCCCAATGCTCAGCTGGGAATTGGGGAATAACCTCGATCTCATCGCCGCCGGTCGTGGGCATCCGCCAGATACCATTCTCGTTATCCTTGACGTAATAAAGGAACTTGCCATCGGAGGATACGGACGATGCGAAGCCGCCCTTGCGGGTTACCTGCGATGGCTGGCCGCCACTAGCGGAGATCTTCCAAATCTGTGACCCTCCACTCCGATTCGACGCAAAGTAAATAAAGTTTCCGTCAGGCGACCAACTTGAGACTTTGTCCTCGGCAGTTCCATCTGTAATCGGAAGAGGCTTCCCACCCCCGGCACTGACCACGAAGATTTGACTGTGCCCGTGAGGCCGTGATTCAAAGGAAATCTGTTTGCTATCAGGAGACCATCGAGGTGTGCCACTCAAAGACCGTAGAGATGTTAGTTGGCGAGGCTCGGAACAAGCCGCGATCTCACAAACCCAAACCTCCATGTCCCCGGAACGAAGGGATGCGAAAGCAAGATTCTTGCCGTCGGGTGAGAACTGCGGAGCATTGTTGTAAGTCGCGGATGATAAAAATGGTTTCGCCTCGCTGTGCTGCATGGCCGCACTACCGGAGATCTGGATCTCCCAAAGATTAGGGTGGACAGAACCCTGTGTGTAGCTCAAGCGATTGCCTTGACGAGAAATCGCCGGTTGTGAAGCTACGCTGCCGCCCAAAGGCAGCCTTTTCGGTTCGCCTCCCCTGACAGCTATCACCCATAAAGATGCGCTTCCCTCGCGATGCGAGGAAAAAACAAGCTTCTGTCCATCGGAAGTCCAAGTTATCCCTTCTAAGTAAGCTTTGTCGTAGGTCAGCCGGCGAACGGGACCGCCGGACACCGGCACAATGTAAATGTCTGGAGTGCTTTCCCCCACTATCCGGATGAAGGCTATGAATTTGCCATCCGGCGAGAAAACCGGATCTTGGTCTCCTATAAGGTCCGTCGCTGGAAATGTCACTTGACGGGGCTGCCGGTCATCGAGCGACATCAGAAACAATGCCCATGGGTTATCTGGAGATTTCTTACCAGAGAAGGCCAGCACCTGTTCGTTGGGCGACCAGCTGATCCCGTTACAACCGGGGGTGTTCTCGAGCTTCCTCTCTGGTCCTCCCAGGGAAGGGACCAGATAGATGCCTTGATTTTCGCCGGAGCAGCGCTCGAATCCGACGTAGCGGCTGTCGGAGGTCCAGGCGGCACAACAAACGAGCCCGTCGCTACGGGTAAGCTTCAGCGGTGGATCGATACCGATGCGCTTTACGTAAATGTCGGTCCTCCCGAGCGCATCTCCATCCCACACGAACGCCACTTGCTCTCCGTCACCCGAGAAGGCTGAGTCGGATTCGGCGCCTCGATACGTTGTGAGAGGGACTATCTTTATTGGCAACCTCGCAAGCTGCTTCCGTGAGCGCGAGCCGTAAAGAATTGCGCCCAAGGTGGCGACCAACAAAAACACGACTCCGGCTAGGACCCTGAAACGAAAAAGCCACGCCAGAGTAGCGACCATCGAAAGACGGCCGCTGGTCTTGATCTGGCTCATCGAGGTATCGTCTACCGGAGCCAGGAATCGATAGCCTCGCTTAGGCACCGTCTCGATGAAGCGGGGGGTCTCGGGGTCGTCGCCGAGCGCATCTCGCAGCCTCTTGATCGCTGCATTCAGACTGTGGTCGAAGTCTACGAACGTGCCGTCAGGCCACAGCTTGCTGCGCAACTCCTCTCGAGTCACCAATTCGCCAGGCTGCTCGAGCAGGGCGGCCAAGAGCAGGAAGGACTGGTCC
>Ga0210406_10000576_pt1 | contig 49431 bp, 40 predicted proteins | sample IncBWC30MmetaG_FD_155454 | JGI IMG/M metagenome (GOLD analysis project Ga0210406, IMG submission 155454) | Forest soil microbial communities from Barre Woods Harvard Forest LTER site, Petersham, Massachusetts, United States - Inc-BW-C-30-M | ecosystem: Environmental > Terrestrial > Soil >...
GAGCGTGGAACTTCGGGCTCTGTGCAACGAGGTCCCGCGAACCCCGCCAGGCCCGGAAGGGAGCAACGGTACCGGGATTGCCTCGTGTGCCCCAGATCACCCGAAGTTCCTCGCGCCGAAAACAAAATGATCCCTGATCGGCGGCCAGCGATCCCTACCCACGCAAATTGCACTTATTTTATGCGGTATCTTTAATTCATCCTTGAATCCATTGCGAACGATAAAACTTAAAACTTTTCTCCGTCGCCGCGTCATGCGAGACTCTCCTCTATGGAAAAAAGGGCATGAGCTATCAGGTCATTGCACGCAAGTGGCGTCCGCAAACATTTAAAGATCTAGTTGGGCAAGAGCACGTCACAGGAACGCTGGCGAACGCCATCAAGAACGACCGCGTGGCACATGCGTATATTTTTTCCGGCGCGCGCGGCGTTGGGAAAACGACCGCGGCGCGTATTCTGGCAAAGGCCATGAATTGCAGCAATGGACCGACGGCCGAGCCGTGCGGGGTTTGCGATTCATGCAAGGAAATTGCGGCGGGAAATTCGCTGGATGTAATTGAAATCGACGCGGCATCGAACCGCGGTATCGATCAGATTCGCGAGTTGCGAGAGATGGTGCGCTACGCCCCGGCGGCGTCGCGCAGCAAAGTTGTCATTCTTGACGAAGCGCACATGCTGACCGGTGAAGCGTCCAACGCCTTGCTGAAGACTCTCGAAGAACCTCCGGATCGCGTTATTTTCGTAATGGCCACGACCGAGCCGGAAAATCTGGAAGATACGATTCGTTCGCGTTCGCAGCATTTTCATTTTCGCGCGCTGACCTTCAACGAAATCGCCGACAGAATTAAATTTATTGCCAAAGAAGAGAATCTGACCATCGCCGACGGCGCGGTTGCGGTGATTGCTCGCATGGCCGAAGGCAGCATGCGCGACGCGCTGTCCTTGCTGGAGCAAGCGCGCGCTTATTGCGGCGACAACATTCCGGACAAGGAAGTGCGCGAATTATTGGGGGTGGTGCCGGAAGACGCGCTGAACGAACTGGTGGAAGCAATCGCCGCAGGTTCGGCAGACCGCGCACTTGGATTAGTGCACACTTTTCAAAAAGAAGGCCGTAACCTGCAGCACTTCTGCCGCGAAGCGATTCGCCACATACGCAACCTCCTGATTGTGCGTGTCTGCGGCGCAGATTCGGATTTAATCGCGGCGACCCCCGACCAGCGGCCGTCGCTTGCGAAGGCCGCGGCGCAATTCAGCGAAGAAGACCTTACGCGATTTTTCAACATTTTGCTGCAAACTGATGATGACCTGCGGCACAAACCGGATCCCCGCGTCCACTTGGAAATGGGTTTGCTGCGATTGATTCATGCCGGGCGCCTGGCGCCGCTGGAGGAATTGCTGGCTGATTTGAGCGGCAACGGCGGCACTGCAAAAAGTTCCTCGGCACGGTCCAGCGCGCTGCCAGCGGCATCGCCTGCCTGGACCAGCAAGAATGAAGTTGCAAACGCGGCCACTGCGGGAGTGGGAGCGTCGTTTGCCGCCGCTCCGAATAGCCCCGCCGTGAATTCTGCGACCACTTCCGTCATGCCGCCGGCTGCGTTCAGTTCTCCCGCGTGGAGCAAACGGCCTGAAAACTTTGCGAATCGCAGCGAAGTTGCGGCCAACATTGCGCGCCCGATCATTGCGGATGAGAAAGCGGCGGAGCGCGAAGCCGCATCGGAAATTCCTGATGCGAAATCGCAACCATTGGAAAGCATTGCTGAATCGCAGCCACAATCAATCATCAATCGTGTGGCGGCAAACGGTTTGGCGGAAGAACAGGTGGCGGAAATTCGCGGCGCCATCCAGGCGCAGCAGAAATTTCTCGGCGAATTGCTGGAGCACGCGCATCGTTGGGAACTGGAAGGCGCGGAGTTGCGCATATTTTTTGCGACGGAGAAACGCGCGTTCGCGGAAATGGTGGAAGGACGCGACTCGCTGGAAAAAATCCGCGCTGCTTCGGGCAAGGTACTGAATCGCTCCGTGCGCGTATGTGCTAAGATAGAATCGGTTGCAGCGGCGGCCGCAAGTGCGTCGCAGGCGGCGTCCGGCAGCAAAGAATTGCGCGAGAAATTCGAACGCGATCCGATGGTGCGCTCCATGCTGCAACGCTTTGGCGGAAAGATCTCGGAAGTAAAGCGGCGCGAAGAGGTTTCCTGATGGAAGTCAATGCGCTTCAACAAATGTTGTCCCGGTTGCGGCAGGTTCAGGAAGACCTGCAGCGTCAGGTGAATACCGTGGCGATCGAGGCTTCGGCGGGCGGTGGTATGGTGACGGTGAAGATGAATGGCCAGAAGCAGGTTCTGGAAGTGCGCATCGAACCGGAAGTGTTTGCATCGAAAGATCAGGAAATGTTGCAGGATTTGGTTCGCGCCGCGGTGAATGAAGCTTCGCGCCGCGTGGACGACGAACTGGCGAATCAGATGAAGTCCCTCACCGGAAGCATTCCCGGCATCTCCGGAATGAAAATCCCCGGCTTGTTTTAGTTCACCCCTAGAGTTCTGCACGAAAGAGTTTTCTTACATCTGAGCGGTGGTTCGATCGATTCTTCCTGCTCGCAAAATAATTGAGCAATGGGTTGTGGCGGAAAAGCGGCAGCTGGGCTGCTGCACTCCGAGGAGCCTGCCTGGGAAGGTGGCCGCTACAGAAACTTTCAGTCGGTAGTGGTGGTGATGCGCTCGAAGTCAGGCTGGTTAATGCGAACGTTATCCAGAAATTTTTCCAGTTTGTGGACGAGATTCTCTTCGTTGATATTTTTCAGTGTGCTGGAGCTTGTCGCCAGGTCGGAGCCTGCGGTGGCTACGCCGTAGCCGATTTCGTAGCAAGTGTCGTTGGCGTAAGCGTGCAAGTAGATGCCGCTGTACTGATGCATGCTGGCGGCGGAATGTTCAGCGAATCCGCGGAAGGCTATGCCGTCGACAGTGCGCGTGAAGGGTGCGCCGCGCGACTCGGTGGAAATGTTGAAGTCGGCGCAGACTGCTTCGGCGGAGCCATAGAGCGCGCTCACCGTGAAAAATTCGTTTACGAAATTGGTTCCAAGGTGCAGACCTTGCGGCGGCTCGACGGTTGCGAGGCGGACGCCGCCGGGCACCGCGAAGTGCATGGGAATCGGGCCAAGATAGCCAAGGCCGCGATCCATTTCCGGCAGTTCACCTTCGTGCAGAAGATAGCCTTTCGGCGCGTCGAATGCGACGCCATATTCTTCATTAGAATATTGCAGGGAAGTTGCGGCACGTTGCGCCATTTTCTCGACGGTTAGTTTGCGCCCTGAAATCGCGGGGCCGATTTTGTCCTCCTCGGGGGCGTGCACTAGCTGCACGGAGTGGCCGATTTTCTTGCCGCCCCCGCTTTTTGCGCTTGGCGCGTTGGAGCAACCCATGATCCAGGAGACGGCATACAACAGCGACGCGCAAGTGAGGGCGACGATAGCCGAATCCATGCTGACCGCTTTTGTGAGTTCGCGTTCTTCGTGTTCTTGGCACTGTCTGGTGGTCATGGCTTGAATTCCTCCCAATAACGCGGATGGAAGTGCATTCAGCAACCCAGAAAAGGCATGTTGTAAAATAAGGACTTGGGAGAGACTGTGCTGCTTGGCTGTGGGCGGCTTGACACAACCTACTGGATTCAGCGCACGGCACTGCTCCGCTGGTGCGCTTCACTCCCGGTCTCTTGCCTTCAAATACTGGGAAATGCTTGAAAATATGGAAGATACTTTTTTCCCTGAATCCCCGTTTGTGCGCAGGTCTATCCAAACAAACTGGTTCGGGCGTTGAGGAAAGGAAGAAAGTGCCATCGGGGACAAAGGCGGCGGAGCGCGACGAGAATTCGGGCCTGAAATATCCAACTAGTGTTGTACCACGTTAGTTAACGCTCGATTTGGACTTGGCGGATGTCGGGCGGCGATGGTTTGCGCGGCTGCGCGGCGTTGTGCTACACAAAGGCATGCCTGATTTTGCCGCTCCTGTTGAACGCTTAGTCGATGAACTAAAACGCCTTCCCGGAATTGGCCAGAAAACGGCGCAACGGCTGGCATTTCATTTGTTGCGCTTGCCTCCGGAAGATGCGCTGGCGCTGGCGGATGCGATTCGCGACGCCAAGGCTAATATCCATGAGTGCTCGGTGTGCGGAAACATTACCGACGCCGATCCATGCCTGTACTGTACCGGCGCAAACCGCAACAAACGCACGATTTGCGTGGTCGAAGAGCCGCATAACATCATGGCCATCGAGAAGACGCGGATGTACAGCGGGATGTACCACGTGCTGGGCGGGTCGCTGGCCCCGCTGCAAGGGCGCGGGCCGGAGCAGCTCAAAATCAAACAGTTAATCGAGCGACTGAAGGGTGGTTCGGTCGAAGAAATCATCATTGCGACCAATCCGACGGCGGAGGGAGAGGCTACGGCGATGTATTTGTCGAAACTGCTGAAACCGCTAGGTGTGCGGGTTACGCGGATTGGCGTCGGAATCCCGGTGGGCGCGGACCTGGAGTATGCGGACGAGGTCACGATGATGAAGGCGATGGAGGGGCGACGGGATTTGTAGTCGCGCCCATCAGGTAACGCCGCGAAGCGCCCGCCACCGGCAGATTTGGATGAGGGTCTTCGGGCCAAGCCAGAATACGTACTAGGCTGAGACGGTGGTACTCCTAGGCCAGACTGGCCATTTTAGTTTTTTCGTTATAGAGTCACAATTCTTCTTAACTCAGAGTTTGCAAGTGCAAGCCCTGACACCGGGAGTTGCGTTTCCCCGCACAAGGAGGTGCGCTATGCCGGATCTGGCGCACTACATGGCGCAGTACAATCACGAGCACAGTTCAGTGTGGAATAAAATTCTGCACGGAATTGGTATCCCGCTGATTTTTGCGGCGATTGTGCTGCTCCTCTTCATGAAGTGGATCTGGGGCGGTTCGTTTTTTGTCGGCGGCTGGGCGCTGCTGTTCCTGGGACATAAATTGGAAGGAAATCATCCGGCCTTTTTCCAAGGGCCGGTTTATTTACTGGTTGGCCCGATTTGGGTGGCGAAAGAGATATGGGATTTCCTTACCGGCAAGCGCCCGCAGGCGCCAGCCGATGTGCCAAAAGCGGAACGCCGCTAAGCAGAGCAAAACAGACTAGATAAGCAAGGGACAAAGCGTCGGGACACGGAAGAGTTTGGCAAAGATCGTGCCGACGATCCAATGGATATGGTGCAAGAAAACGTTATGAATGCGGACGAAGAACTGCGCAAGCGGCGCAGTTCGCGAATTGTGCAGGCAGTGCCGCTGGTGGTGACCGGCGTCGATGCGCTGGGGCGCCCGTTTGTCGAACGCACGTCGAGCCTGATTATTAATTGCCACGGCTGTCGCTACCAATCGAAGCATTACGTGCTGAAAAACATGTGGGTGACGCTGGAGATTCCGCACGCCGAGACTGGACGGCCTCCGCGGCAAGTGCGCGGTCGCGTGGCGTGGATTCAGCGGCCGCGGACGGTGCGGCAACTGTTTCAGGTGGCGCTGGAGCTGGAGCTGCCGGGAAATGTCTGGGGCATTGGGTTCCCGCCGGAGGATTGGGGCAATTTCAGTTTGACGACGGATACAAGAAATTACGCGGCGAAAGAACAGGGCATCATTCTGCCGCTGGCGGGAATATCGCCGGAGAAATCGGCGGACGCGCAATCTTCGCCGGAACCGGAGACTCCCGCTCCGGGAATCGGAGCGCCCGCAATTGGACCTCCAGCAATTGGAACCGACACGCTGCACGTTCTGCCGCCGCCAGCGAGCACCACGGATGCTTCCCTGCAACTGGCGCGACAGGTGGCTCGCTTGATCGCCGACGCGAAACAGCAAATCAGCGCGGCGGCGCGCGAAGCTGCGGTGCAGGCGGTGGCCATCGAGCAGCAGACCGTGTCGGAAAAATGGCAGCAGAAGTTCTCCGCGGCTCAATCGGACATCGCAGCGGAATCGGGACGCGCCGTAGAAAGAATTCAACAGGAAAACGACGAACGCAGCCGGGCGGTCCACAGCGCGGCAACGAAAGCGCTGCAGGATGAGTTACCGAAGTGGCTGGCGCCGCATCTCGAGCAATTGACGCGCGAAGTTACGGCGACGATCTCTAAAGCCGGCGCCGAGCAGCACACGCTGCATGAGCAACATGCCGCCGGGATCACGGAACGCGTGCAACAACTGTGCCGTGAAGCCGAAGAAGTAGCGCGCCGGATCGTAGCGCAATCGCAAGAACTGGAGCGGCGAATTGCCGAGCAGGCGTCGGTGACTTCGGCGGTGCTGGACAGCCGAGTGCGCAAGCAGGAAGAAACTTTCACGGCGCAGCAGGAAAAGCTGACGGTGGTGGCGGGCGCGGCGCAGCAGCAACTGACAGATACCGCCGCAAATGCGCAAAGCGAAATTCAAGCAAGTCTTACCGAACAAGTAAGAACGGCGCAAACGCAGATTCAGGAATTTGTCGAATCGGCGGTGGCAACGCTGAAAAAAGGCGCGGCGGAATCGGCAACCGAGAGCGGCGCCCATTTGCGCGCGCAGACACAAGAGTACTTCGACAGCGAACTGCAGCAGCGCATGGCGGCGTTGCGTGAGGCAGCAACGAGGATCGCAGCGGAGACCGAGGAGCGGGTTAGCGGCCTTCGTGCCGAGACACTCGCCAAATTGCAGGAAAACGCGGCGTTGCTGGAGCACTCTATCGCGCGAGGCGGGGCAACGGCTTCGCAGCTGGAGCAATATTCAGAGCGGCTGGGGACGGCGCAACAGTACGCGTTGCAAGGATTTCAATCGCAACTGGACGATGTGCTATCGCTGCATCGCAACGAACTGCACCGGCGCAGCGAAACGCTCTTTGATGACTTGCATGCGCGTGTTCGCAAATCGTTCGACGAGGCCAGCCAGGATGCGGTAAGAAATTTCGACGAACAAGTGCGTAGTCTGGCAGAACCGCATATCGAGCGGACCAATGAAGCCATCGGCCGGATGGCGGGTGGCCGATCCCTGCTGGACGCTTCGCTTTCACTGCAGCAGGAACGCATTCGAAGCGCGGCCGATGATGCGTTCGCGGAATCGCTGGCGCGGTTCCGGGAGAATCTTGGCGGCGTCGAACAGCTGCTGCAGGAAGCCTCGCAAGGCGTGATTGGACGCAATCTTGCCGAATTTGAAAGCAAGGCCGGTGATATCCGCCACGCTGCGGGTGAAGAAATTTACAAGACTGCGGAGTGGTACGAAAAGAAAGTGCAGACGCAGCTGAACGGCCTGACGGACAAGATGGTAGAGCAGGGCGGACATCAACTGCGCGAGCGGGCGGGTGAAGTTTCCGCGGAGTTTGCCGCGGAGCTCGATCATGCCAGCCGCAATTTCGTCGGCCACACGCAGAATCAAATGAAAGAAGTGGTACGCGAATCGTTTGATCGGGCGCGCGAATTGTTTGCCGAAGCTGCCGACACCACTACAGCGGCATTCATGGACGAGATTCAGCGCCACGCGCGGCAAGAATTGCACGGATTTGAGGATGCGGTGACGCAGACTGCCGTACAGTCGAATCAACAATTCGCGACTTCGCGGGAAAGTCTTGCGCAACGCTTGACGGAAGAGCAGGAAAGCTTCTTGAAGCGCTTTCAGGCGGGCATGGCCACAGCTCTTGAAATTGGAGTGCGCGAGGCGCAGGAAAAAATCAACGATGGATTCGTACCGCTGTGGGAATCATGGAAGGCCATGACCGAGAAACAACAGGAAGAAACGCGGGCGTCCATGGCCGAGATTAGCAGCGCGGCCACGGGTGATTTCAAGAAGCGGTTGGACAATGTCTCGAATACCTGGTTGCTAACCACCGTTGCCAAACTGGATCACCAATCGCGCGACGTGGTTTCCGGCCTTTCGGCATCGGCCGAGGAAAAGCTGCGCGCCGCCTGCGCTGACGTCTTTTCCAATGTTGGCGAATCGTTGCGCAAGCGGCTGCAGGAAATCACTTCGGAGTTTTCCAAAGCTCCTTCACAGGAAACCAAATAAGATCTGCCTGATTCGCGTCGGCTTCGCGCGACCTGTATAATCCCCTTTCCATGGCCAACCGGGCTTATCTTCGTATTTGGACGCGGGAATTTTCGCGGGAATCGATGATTGCGCAGCTGGTGCGATTTCTGGCGACCGTGCCGCTTTCGGCGGCGCGAAATAGCTTCGACAATCTGGTGATTCAGGCCATCGATCCGACGGAAACGCCCGTGTCCGAGTGGGATTTTCGCGAGGGAACTTTTGGCGCGCCAGAAGTGGCGGCCATTGCGGCGCAGTATATTCACGAGGACACCGCCTACATCGTCGAAGCGCCGTGGGATTTGTGGATATTCGAGAGTGAAGCATTGAAATGGAAGCAGGGGCCGCATCCGCTGGAAATTATTTGCCGCGGGCCGGAGTACGACGGCGGGGCATCCGCCAGCGATGGCCAGTTCAGCGTGGACCTGGGATTCGAACATTTGTTCACCGGGCACGCGGGAATTCTGGCGCCGGGTGCGGCGGCGAATCCATTCGACAGTTCCGACCATCCGATTGAGAAGACTTTCCGGCAGTGGATGTCGGTCGAGGCCAACCGGCGCGAATATGCCGCAAAGACGCGGGAAAACATCCAACAATTGTTCGGCTGGATTGAGTCCATTGAACGGGCCTTGCCGGTCGAACGAAATGAGTTGTGGAGCGAAGGAGAAGAAAATTTTGAGGCGCGCCTCGACGCAATTCTGGGTCAGCGTTAGCTTGGGCTTGTTGGCGGCGTGCGCAGTTGGTGTCGTCGCCCAGGGCAAGTCGCAAGGCAAGACTCTTCCTCGCTTGAATGAACGTCGCCACAATGAAACCATCCTTGCGGAAATATTGCCCGGGCGCACGTCCTTGGCCGAAGCGCAAACACTCTGGCGTAATCCGACGACCAAAGACCCGGAAAATCATCTGGCGAAGTGGCTAACGTGCGACGGCGGCGAACTCAACGTTGATTTTGACCAGGACGGAATCATTCAGTCGGTATGGACCAGCAAAACAAAGGCACGGGTGTCGCGCGGGTGTGTGGAACCGGTCGCAGTCGCGCCCAAACTGAGCACAGGCTTGGGGTTGCAACTTGGAGACGCCGCCGCGCGGGTGTTGCAGCTTTATGGGCAGCCGGATTCGCGGAGTCCTAGCACCAAAGACGGCCAACAGCTAGAATTGCTGTATTACGCTTTCGATTGGGCGGGCCCGGATGTGCCGCAGCTGATGGAAGTGCTGTGCACGGTGGGAAAAGACGGCAAGCCGGGACAAGTAGTGGAAATCACGCTGGCGGTATCGAGCCTGTAGCGAGCCTGGCCAAACAAACCATGGAAAATTCTGCTCACAATGTGGTGCGATGTTCGTCTGGAAGGGTGATGACTCGTCTGTTTCCCGTCCTGCCAGGCTATTCCCGCACGCTGTTGATCCCCTTTCTGATCTCGGGTCTGCTTGCAGGATGCGGAACCAGTTCCGCGCCCAAGCCGGAAGAACCGGTTGTCGCAAAGCCGGCCGAGCCAGCTGTGCCGGACGACGTGCGGTCCGCCGCGGATTCGATGTTGGGCAGTGAAGCACAGGTGCTGGCATTCGGCGACCTGGCGAAGACCGGCAAACAACAGGTTCTGGCGGCGAACGTAGTGCCCAAGACGCCGAAAGACAACATCACCGGAACGATTGTCACGCGAGCGGTGGTTGCAGAAAACGATGGCGGGCAGTGGCAGGAAGTTTTTCGCTGCGATGAACATCTGAAAAACGCCAAAGGCTATCTGGGCATGACGCCGATCGAGCCGGTGAGCGGCTGGCGGCTGCAGTTCGAGCAAGACCCGACGAAGGGCTTGACGTTGTATTTGACTCCGGTAAAGGGCACCGAGGACACACACGTTCTGCCTATCGGAGTGCGCTGGAACCCGAAAACGAAACGGTACCAGTCATTGGATCGCACCTACGAACAATTTTTGAGCGAGTCTCCTTCACTCTCCACGGCAAGGTCGCGACTACGGTGAGCGCTTCGGCACAACAAAAAATCCCCGCAGCGCTGCCGAAGAAGGACTTGAGCGGCTTGATGCCGTATTTGCGGCGTTACACGTGGGGGATCGTTATCGGCCTTTTTGGCGTGTTGCTGATGGGGATTATCGGAAACGTAATTCCGCTGGCCACTGGCGTGATCACCGACACGCTTGCAGGGAGTCAAGTGCCGTTTGAACATTCCGCGACGCACGGCGCAGCGACGCATAGTCCAGCGGTGGTGACGGTATTGGCCGGGTCGAGACTGAGCCGCTCGATTCCCTATTACGCGCCCTTCAGCCGCAGAACACTCGGCATCTACTGCCTGATTGTGCTTGTGTGTGTAAGCATCAAAGGGCTTTTGTCGTTTATGGCGCGGTGGACGCTGATCGGAGTTTCGCGCGATATCGAATTCGATATACGCAATGATCTGTTGAAGCGACTGCTGCTGCTCGAACCGGAATTTTACGTGCGCAATCGCACCGGCGAATTGATGTCGCGGGCTACAAACGATTTGAACGCAGTGCGCATGGTGCTGGGACCGGGAATCATGTACAGCGCCACGACGATTGTGACCATGATTTTCGCAATCGTGATCATGGTCGCGCTTTCGTCTTCGCTGACGCTGTGGGTTTTGTTGCCGGCTCCAGTGGTTGCCGTGGCGGTGTGGTTCTTTGGACGCACGATTCACGATCTGTATGAAAAAATCCAGGCAGCGCTGGCGACGTTGACAGCGCGCGTGCAGGAGAATTTGTCTGGCGTGCGCGTGGTGCGGGCCTACGCACAGGAAGAAGCCGAGCAGCGGCAATTCGACGAACCGAACCGCGAGTACGTCGCGCGAAACATCAAGCTGATCCGCACCTGGAGCATGTTCATGCCGTCTCTGCAGGCGCTGATCGGCACAACGTTCCTGATCGTGCTGTGGCAGGGCGGACATCAATTGTTGCGCGGGCAGATTTCGCTGGGCGCGTTGATCGCCTTCAATGCGTATTTGACCCTGCTGGTCTGGCCGATGATCGCGCTGGGCTGGGTGACGAATATTTTTCAGCGTGGCGCAGCCTCGATGGGCCGGCTCAGCTATATTCTTTCCGCGCAGCCGGGCATTGACGATTCCGCGGCGAAAGTCGCACCGAGTACCAGGCCCGTTGGTGAAATTGAATTTCGCGGCCTGACGTTTAGCTATCCAACTTCGCTTGCAGGAAACGATTCAAAACCGGCAGCGAAGGCCAATGGACAGGGCAGCAACAGCCATTCGAACGGATCGCATCCGGTTTTGCAGAACATCGACTTGAAAATTCCAGCAGGCTCGACGCTGGCGATTGTGGGGCCGACCGGAAGTGGTAAGACGACTTTGGCCGCGTTGATTGCCCGTTTGTGGGAAGCGCCGGACGGAGAGTTGTATCTAGACGGAAAGCCTTTGCAGGAGTGGCCGCTTGCCGCGCTGCGCGGTTCGATTGGCTTCGTGCCGCAGGACACGTATCTTTTTGGCGAAACGATCGCCGGCAACATCGCGTTCGGGCTGCCGGAATTCACCGAAGAGCAGGTACTTGAGGCAGCGGGAATCGCGAACCTCGACGGGGACATTCAGGATTTTCCGAAACGCTACGACACCGTAGTCGGCGAGCGCGGAATCACTCTTTCCGGCGGACAAAAACAGCGCACGGCAATTGCGCGAGCCGTGATTCGCGATCCGCGCATTCTGATTCTCGATGATGCGCTTTCCAGCGTCGACACGCAGACCGAAGAACGTATCCTGACCGGACTAAAGCGAATCATGGAAGGTCGCACGACGATTTTGATTTCGCATCGCACTTCAACGGTGCGCGACGCGGATCAGATTGTGGTCCTGGTTGACGGAAAGATCGCCGAGCGCGGCACGCACGATGAACTGCTGGCCGCCGGCGGTTATTACGCCGACTTGTATCAGAAGCAACTTTTGGAGGAAGAGCTGGAACGCGCATGAGTACCGCAGCAGTCAATCCGCACGAAGAAGAAGCTCTCGGCAAAGCGTACGATTCGCGCTTGATGCGGCGGCTGTTGCGATACATGGCGCCGTACAAGTGGTGGGTGGTGCTGGCGCTGGGGCTGGTGGCGATCGTCACGCCACTGGAGCTTGCGCCCCCACTGATGTTTGAGAACGCCATTGACCGCTACTTTGTTCCAGCGATGAAAGGAGTTCTCGGAGAAAGCGCGGCTTGGCGCGGAATTCTGATTATCTCCGTCATTTATTTCTTCATCCTGCTCTTCGATTTTCTCGCGCAATACGCACAGATCCGCATCATGCAGCGAGTCGGACAGCAGACGATGTATGACATGCGCAGCGGCATTTTTGCCCATTTACAGCGGCTGCCGATGAAGTATTTCGACCACAATCCGGTGGGAAGGCTGGTTACGCGTGTAACCACGGATGTGGACGCGCTGAACGATCTCTTCGCTGCCGGCGTGGTCACCATGATCAATGACCTGTTTCTGCTGGTGGTGATGGCGGGCGTGCTGTTCTGGAAAGACTGGCGGCTGGCGCTGGCCACGCTGGCGGTGCTGCCGGGAATTTTGATTGTTACGTTTATCTTTCGCCACTACGTTCGCGAAGCCAACCGCAAAATCCGCACCGCGATTGCGCGCATCAATGCGTTCCTGCAGGAATATATTTCCGGGATGCACGTGGTGCAGCTTTTCAACCGCGAGCGCAAAGCGATGCAGGAATTCGAACGCCGCAATCACGACAACATGCTGGCTTGGCGTGACGCGATTTTGGCCTACGCGCTGTTTTATCCTGCGGTGGAGTTCCTGAGTTTCGCTACCATCGCGCTGATTTTCTGGACTGGCGGATTGCGAATTCTGCACGGCACGCTGACTTTGGGCATTCTGACTGCGTTTACCATGTACGCGCAACGATTCTTCCGGCCCATTCAAGACTTGAGCGAGAAATTTAATATTTTGCAGTCCGCAATGGCCGCCAGCGAGCGCATCTTCAAGCTGCTCGATGAGCCGGTCACCATAGAATCCTGCGCCGATGCGCAGCGTTTGACGGCGGCCCGTGGCGAAATTGAATTCCGCAGCGTGTGGTTCAGCTATCGCAATGTCGCCGAACCAAGCGACGAAGATTGGGTGCTGCGCGACGTATCATTCCGCATTTCACCCGGCCAGACTTTTGCGATTGTGGGCCACACTGGAGCGGGAAAAACCACGCTCATTTCCCTGCTGCTACGTTTCTACGATATCCAACGCGGGCAGATCCTACTGGATGGCGTGGACATCCGCTTGCTCGACTTGCAGGACTTGCGGCGTCATTTCGGGATCGTGCTGCAGGATCCGTTCCTCTTCACCGGAACGATCGAATCGAACATTCGGCTTGGCACGCCCGGAATCACTCGCGAAGACGTGGAACGTGCCATCGACAAAATCGGCCTGGGCGATTTTGTGCGTACGCTTGCGGAAGGAATCGCCACTCCTACTAACGAGCGAGGCTCGACGCTCTCTGTCGGGCAACGTCAGCTGATTAATTTTGCGCGAGCGCTGGCGCACAATCCGCGTTTCCTGATTCTCGACGAGGCCACCTCGAGCGTGGACACCAAGACCGAATTGCTGATTCGCGAAGCCCTGGACAAGTTGCTGACCGGCCGCACCGCGCTGGTGATCGCGCATCGTCTCAGCACCATTCAATATGCGGATCGCATTCTGGTGTTCCATAAGGGCCGCCTGCGTGAACAGGGCGCTCATCAGGAGCTTCTCGCGCAACGCGGCATTTACTATCGTTTGTATCAGCTGCAATACAAAGAACAGGAACTGCATCTTCCGCAGAACGCGAACGGCTCACCGGCGCCGTTTTCGCGGTTCCCTGCTCCGCTGCCCGCAACGGACTGAGCGCGCATTCCCGCACAATGCCGCCAACGCAAATCCTTATATCCGCAGGCGAAGCGAGCGGAGACATGTACGCTGCGCAGCTTGCCGCAGCGTTGAAAGCGCGCGCGAATTGCGAAATCTTCGGAATGGGCGGCAATCAGATGCGCGCCGCCGGCGTGGATGTGGTCACCGACTATTCCGCAGTCTCGGTTCTGGGGATAACGGAAATTCTGGAGCATCTTCCCCAATTGATTCGCGCCATGCGGGGTTTGGTGGATTCAGCAAGAAGGCGTCGCCCGGCGCTGGCCATCCTGACAGATTTCCCCGGCTTCCATCTGCGGCTGGCGCGCAAGCTGAAGCCGCTCGGCGTTCGCAATGTCTACTACATCTGCCCGCAGTTCTGGGCGTGGAGGCCGTGGCGAGTGCGTATCGTGCGGCGGCGATTCGCCCTGGCGTTGTGTATTTTTCCGTTCGAAGAGAAATTCTTCGGCGACGCAGGCGTGCCGGTAAAATTCATCGGCCACCCGCTGGTCGGCAGCGTCGCACCAACGCAATCCCGCGAAGCGTTTTTTGCCGCGCATGATCTCGATCCATCGAAGAAGCTGGTGACGATTCTTCCCGGCAGCCGCAATTCTGAGTTGAAGCGCCACCTTCCCGTTCTGCGCGAGGCCTGCTATAGAATGCACCGGGAAATGTCGGTGCAGTTCGTTGTAGCGGCTGCGCCAGGGCGTTCCGGGTGGTTGCCACCAGGCTGGCCACACGGACTCGACCTGCGGGTGATCGAAGGGCAAACCTACGACGCGCTGGCCCACGCCGACGCCAGCATCGTCTCCAGCGGAACAGCCACGGTGGAAGCGGCACTGCTCGATGCGCCGATGGTGGTGGTGTACCGGGTGACGCCAATCACGGCGATTTTGGCGAAACCTTTGGTGCGCACGAAGTTTTTCGGTATGGTCAATCTGATCGCTGGGCGCGAAGTTGTGCCGGAACTCATCCAGAAGGACTTCACGGCAGAGAAAGTCGCGGCACAGACAGTGCGCCTGCTTCGCGACGCCTCGGCCACGGCGGCGATGCGGGCGGAGCTTGCCGAAGTGCGCCGTAAACTCGGCCCTCCAGGAGCCGTCGAGCGCGCCGCGGACGCAATTTACGCATTGTTGACCACCCCGTCTGGCAACGCTTCCCGACCCGCTGCTATCCTATAGAGGGAGTCTTGTGGTCACCCCAAAGGAAACAGAACCGATGGCCTTCCTCGTTAAACCGTCCCGCTTATTCCGCCTATTGTGTCCAATGGCACTCGCTGGCCCGCTGATGTTGGCCGCCTCCTCCACAGCCCAGGATGTCGCGCAGTTGCCATTTTTGGCGCAAAACTACGACGTCGCCGCAACGCTCGATCCCGCAAATCAGACTCTTTCCGCAGTGGTCAAAGTCGACTTCCGCGCCACGGAAGTTTCCAGCATCGTGCGGGTTGAGCTGCATCCCAACCTGAACGTCACAGAAGTGAAAAATGCCGCGGGCAAAGCGCTGAATTTCGATCGTGACAACCTGAATCATCTTGTTTTGAATGTGAACCTGCCCGCCGCCGTCACCGCCAATTCCACCGTAACCCTGACTTTCACTTACAGCGGTCCGCTGGCCAACGAAGATAACAGCCCGGTCCCCGGTGTGCGCCTCGCTTCCATTTACAAAGACGGCGCGTATCTCCTTCTGCCCGCTCGCTGGTTTCCGCTTACTGGCTATCCAACCAATCGCTACACGGCCACCTTCCGGTTGACGGTTCCCGAGACTTTCGCCCTCGCCGGAACCGGCAAATCGCTTTCGCCTTCCATGCTTCCGGCCAAATCCGCCGCGGAAGGCGCCCGCTTGCAGTACGTGTTCGAATGCCCGAACGCAGCTCCGAATGGTTCCTTCGTGGCAGGCCCGCTGCAATTGAGCGCGAAACAGGCGGAAGGCGTGAACGTAAACGTGTTCGCTCCGCGCTCGGCTTCCGCCAAACCGGAAGACTTTGCCAATTCCATCGCGCGCTCGGTAAATGTGTTTTCGGACTTGTTCGGCGCGCTGCCCTCGGAGCCGGAATTCACCATTGTCCAGATTCCGGATGGGGGCTTGCGGGAATTTTCCGGGCCTGGATTGATTGTGCTGTCGCAAAGGGCCTGGGACCCGAAAATTAACGATCGCGTCATCGCACGGCTGATGGCTTCGCAATGGTGGGGCAATCAGGTGTTGCCGGCGACGCGCGGCGATGTGTGGATCAGCGATGGCCTGGCACGCTATTCAGAAGCGCTATACGCCGAATCAAACGCCGGAAAAGAGGCCGGACTCCGCGCGGTAGATGATTTCGCCGTCGGTTCGCTGATGAATGAAGAAGCTTCTCCCATTTCGCAGGCGGCGCGGCTGGTTCCCTTCACCAGCGACTACCGTTCGGTGGTCATGAACAAGGGCGCGATGCTGTTTCACATGCTGCGCGCGCAAATGGGCGAGATGGCCTTTAAATCGCTGCTGCACAGTTTCTACGGGACCTATGCCGGCAAGAGCGCCACCAACGCCGCATTCGAACAGATGGCGATTCAACAGACGCAGGCCGCGGTGAAACCCGGCCAGGAAACGCCCAACCTCTCCGGCTTTTTCGCGCAATGGTTGAATTCGACAGGCGTGCCAGACTTTAAGGTGGAATACGTCGTTTATCGCACGCCCAAAGGGTTCCGCGTCGTCGGCAAGATTTCGCAACCGCTGGACACCTTTTCCATGCCGGTGCAGATTCGCATCGAAACCGAGGGCAATCCCGAACTCAAGACCGTGGACGTTACAGGAACGGAGTCCACCTTCACGGTAGAAACGTTTGGCAGGCCCAAGCCTGGCGGCATCAAAATCGATCCGAACAATGTGGTGCTGAAGGGTAACTCCGGCTTGCGCGCACGTGCGGCGATTGCGCGCGGCGAGGAACTCGCGGAAACGGGCCAGTATTATGCCGCGATTCAGCAATATCAAAAGGCGTTAAGCATACAGCCGGGCCGTCCGCTGGCAAATTTCCGTATGGGTGAAGCGTTTTTCTACCAGAAAAATTATCAGGCCGCAGCCAACGCATTTCGCGAATCGCTGCAGTCAGTGCCGGAGCCTTCGGAGAAATGGACCGAGGTCTGGGGACACATATATCTGGGGAATATTTTTGACTTGCTGGGCCAGCGTGAGCGCGCCGTGAACGAGTACAGCAAAGCCAAGCAGACCAACGACAATACCGGAAACGCGCAACAGACTGCGGATCGTTACATAAAGAAGCCGTACACCGGCGATGCCAATGCGTCAAACGGCGCACAGGCCGCTTCGAATGCCAAGCCCGGCGGTGAAGCGGCTCCTCCTCAGCCGGCTGCGGACGACGGGCGGCCGCATCTGAACAAAAGACCGCAACCCTGAGCGCCGCACCGGGGATTGCAGTCACTTCCTACGTCGCTGTCCGTCATTCGCGGCAACCGATGCCGGCTAACGCCCCGACGGCCGGTACGACTTGCATCTGCAATCGGGAAAGTTACAGGACGTACCGAGCTTCTGATTCGCGTACATCCGCGAGTGGATGCTCTTGGCGTGTTGGCACACGCATCTCAGCGTCGCATTCGACTTTTTCTTCGCGCTTTTCTTTCCGGGCCGAACCGCCAAAGTGTTCAGGAGTCCAGCCGAATCCTGAATACGCGCGGCTAGCGCAGAAAGGCTTGTCGACGAAAGTTGCGGCAAAGACTGGTTGGAGTGGAATCGGCTCTCGACGGGAGTCTTCACGTTTGACCTCCGAGAGCAACGGAGAAAGCCACAAAGGCGAATCGTCGTTGCAAAAATAAAGCGGGTGACAACGGTAACTGGCTGGTTATATCACACTGTATTATCTAACGAAAGACAATGGAACACTGAAGACAAAAGGTTTGGGCGGCGGCTAGGGCTTGTCCCGGCCCCCTTGCGCGGAGTACTCATAGACCCCACGCCCGGTTTTTCTTCCAAGCCGGCCTTCTGCCACCAGCTTCTTGAGCAATTCATTCGGCCGGTATTTCTCGCCAAGCGTCTGGTACAGGTATTCGAGAATGCTTAGCCTGACGTCCAAACCAACCAGGTCCACCATTTCAAACGGGCCCATCGGGTGATTCAAGCCCAACTTCACCGCTTTGTCGATGTCTTCGGGTGAAGCCAGTCCGGCTTCCAGCATCGCGAACGCTTCATTGCCGATCAGCGCATTCACCCGGCTGGTGATGAAGCCGGGCGATTCCTTCACAACGACCACTTCCTTGCCCATGCGCGTTCCGACTTCACGACATGCGGCAATGGTCTCATCGGAAGTTTTCGGCGCGCGTACAATTTCGATCAAACGCATTTTCGGCACGGGATTGAAAAAATGCATTCCGACGCACAGGTCGGGCCGGTAAGTCATTTCCGCCATTTCAGTAATGGAAAGTGAGGAGGTGTTGCTGGCCAGCACCGCTTTCGGTTTGGCGAACTTGTCAAACAGCGTGTACAGCTCGAGCTTCAGCTCCATCTCTTCGGGCACCGCTTCAATCAGGAAATCGGATTGGCGGCACGCGTCCTCGACCGAAGAAGCGGTCATAATGCGCTTGGGGGCCGCTGCGGCTTCTTCAGCCGAAACCTTGCCGCGCTTGGCTCCTTCCTCGAATGCCTGCGCAATCCAGCCGGTGGCCTTCGCCAACATTTCCGGCATCACGTCTTCCAGTATCGTGCGGTATCCGCCAAGCGCCGCGGCATACGCTATTCCGCGGCCCATCGTTCCGGCGCCGATGACGCCGATCGTTTTCACGTCCATTTGTGGACTCTCCGGTTGCGCGCCCTGTTAGCTGGCGACTTTTATTTTACCAAGCTCATGTACGCGGTGACGTCGAATCCCAGCACCATCTCTTGGCCGCGAACCGCGATCGGGCGCTTGATCAAATTAGGATTCCTGGACATCAGACGAATGGCTTCTTCGCGCGAAGGAGTTTTTTTCGTCATGTTCCTCTCGCGGTAAAGTTCGTTGCGCGAATTCAGAAACGCTACGTAGTCGCGCGTTCCAATCAGCGTGTGCAACTCTTTTTCGGATAACGGCTGCGCGTCCAGATCGCGCGTTTCGAGTTCAGCTCCCAGTTCTAGCAAGAGACCTCTTGCTTTGCGGCAGGTCGTTCAAGAGGACTTCTGATAGAACGTTATTTTTGCTTTTGCCATTGTGCTCCTCTGTGCTCGACGCAGGTGAAGTGTATGCGGATTCAGTAACGCGGAACGGTTGGATCGATTTCGATGGACCAGCGATCGATGCCACCCGCAACCGATTGCGCGCTCTCCACTCCTTGCGACCGCAACCATGCCGCCACGTCCAGGCTGCGTTGCCCATGATGGCAATAGCAGATCACGTTTTCGTCGCCGTCGAGCGCCTGCAGATTCGCGGGAATTGTGCGCATCGGAATCAGCTTGGCGCCCTCAATGCGGCACACTTCGAATTCCCATTGTTCGCGCACATCCACCAGCAGGAATTTGTCTCCGGCTTTGCGGCGCCGCTGTAGCTCCGCCACGCTGATTTCGATTTCGCTCATTGCAATTGAAGCTGCGGTTTCAATCTTACTCTAACCGCTACTAATTTTACCCCAACCGTCATTTCCGAGCAGCGAAGCGACGAGGAATTTCGCTTGGTTTCGCTCGGATGACGACAAGGCTTTACTTCACAGCGTCTATCGCGTGCGGTTCTTCTAGCGGCCCTGAAACTTGGGCGGGCGCTTCTCAAAAAACGCATGAATTCCTTCCAAACAATCGTCCGATGCAAAACATCTCATCTGATGCTGTACTTCCGCTTCCAGCGCCCTGCCAAGAGCGTCCTTCTCGCTTCCAAACAACGTTTGCTTCACAGCCCGCAGGGCGATCGGCGGACCCGCGGCAAGCTGGGCCGCAAACTTTTTCACCTCGGCTTCCAGCTGTGCACCCGGCACCACGCGATTGACGAGCCCCAGCTTGAGCGCCGTTTGCGCATCAATGATGTCGCCGGTATAAAACATCTCCGCGGCTTTCGATGGGCCGACCAGTTGGGGCAAAAAGTAAGTCCCGCCGTAATCGGGAAACAACCCGACTTTCGCAAACGTCTGGCCGAACACCGCCTCTTCCGCTGCGATTCGAATATCGGCCGCCAGCGCCACATTCATTCCCGCCCCTGCTGCAGCGCCATTGACGGCGGCAATCACCGGTTGCGGAATCATTCTCATGCGCAGCATGGCGCCCATTCCCATGCGTAGAATCGGTTCCAGTTGCTTGCTGTCGCGCGCTTCTCGGCCCTTGCCGATGGCTGCCAGATCGCCGCCGGCACAAAACGCCCTTCCCGCTCCCGTCAGCACCACTACGCGCACCGCATCGTTCCTGCCGATTTTTTCAAACGTCTGATTCAGCGCCGTCGCCAACTCATTGTTCAACGAGTTCAGCTTGTCCGGCCGGTGCATCACCAGCAGCGCCACGCCATTTTCGATGGTTTCCAGCAGCACAGGGGCCGCGTGCGCGGCAACCGGCGGATTGCTCATTCGATCCTCCGCGATAATTTAGAAAGGCTTCGCATCCCGGGAAGTTTCTACTTTTCGAACCAACGCGGCAAGCTTGCGAAAGTGCACAATCCGGTCCTTCGGTTTCAGCGCATGCTGGGAATCGGTGGCCGGCAGCACATAGACTTTCGCGCCGTAGAGCAGATCTTTCTGCAATCCCAATTTAGCGCGCCGCTGCGCAAACTGCTCGTAAACACTTTTGCCGTTGAACGCGATCACGTGCGGCCCATATTCACCGAGTTTTTGCGAAAGCACGATGCGCCCTTCGGCATAATCCTCGCGCGTCAGCTCCTCAATCGTTCGCGTGGGACGCTTCACCAGATCCGTCAGCCCAATGGCAAATTCGATAATTCGCTTGTCGTCGCGGTATTCGAGCGGCTCGGGAATTACTCCAGTTTCGAAAAGCACCGGCCAGAAAGGATTTCCCCTCCCAGAATAGTAATGGCCCGTGCGCACAGACGATTCCGTCGGATTACATCCGACAATTACCAGTTTCATTCCTTTGCGCAGATGATCGGGAAGTGTTTTCATTTCGAGCTTCGTCAGGAAATAGGATAGCGCGACTGCTACTGGGTCCGACGGAAAGTGTTCTAGCCTTACTGCCAAAGAAGCAACTGCCTGCCGAGCTTTTGTTCTTGCGCCATCCGGAAGACACAAACCGCCGCGGCCAGGTCCCAAGCCGCGATTCCGTTCGATTTGAACAGTGTGATCTGCTCTTCCTCGGTGCGGCCGGCACAAATTCCCGCCACTAGCGACGACAACTCCCGCACCGTATCCCAGCGCTGTTCGTGCCCGGCAAAGCCCAGAACCAGATCGCCCGCTTCCTGGCGCGATTGTTCGATCGAATCGACATAAATCCGGCTGCACTTGGCTACCGTTGCGGCGTCCAGTTCGCGTTTTTTCATGTGATTCGCTCCGATGGCATTGATGTGCGTGCCGGGAGACACGCGCTCGCCGCTCACTACTGGCGCGCTTGCGGTGGTCGCGGTACAAAGAATCGCGACTTCGGAGGTAGCCTCCGCGGATGAAGCCACGCTCTGCACGCTAATCCCAAGTCGCGCCGACATCTCGCTGGCAAACTTCTCGCGTCGCTCTGCGTTCCGCCCGTACACTTTGACCGCGTTCAGCTTGCGAACCGCGGCAATCGCTTCCAGCTGTGTGCGCGCCTGCCCGCCGGTGCCCACAATTCCCGCCGTTGCCGCATCGTGTCGAGCCAAATATTTGGTGGCCACACCCGAAGCCGCCCCGGTCCTCATTCGCCCCATTTTATCCGCTTCGATCAACGCCAGCAGTTCGCCGCTTCCGCTCGACCACAAGGACACCAGAAATTTCAATTTTCCGCCGACGTAGGTGTACTGCTTGGTGGCTACAAACTGGCCTACCAGGTCCGCCGCCGCCATGTTGTGAAAAAATGCGCTCTCAGGCAATTCGAACCGCTTTCGCGGATGGACCAGCACTTCGCCCGCGGCCTGCCGCTTCGAAATCTTCTCCACCGCTTCAATCGCCAGCGGCATGGTAAACAGTTCTTGCACTTCTGATTCGTTGATGTGCAGTGTCACGGAATCGATCCTCTCGTACTCAGCAAATTCTACCGCCGATTCTGTGGGGGTGCAGCAAGCCGCGCCCCCAGCTTGCCCGGTCGTGCGACTAAAGCAGTTTCAACTGGTTCCCCTTCGCCGTCACCATCGGCGAACTTACTTCCGTTTCGCCTTCGCCGAAGCCTCAGCCGACTTCGCGCGCGGCGACATCACCTCGCCATCGCGAATCCGCCGCACCACGGTCTGTATCAACCGGTACACGCGTTCATGCTGCGGATCATCCACATTAAAAAAGCGGAACTCCGGCTGGCCACTCGCACTTTTATCGGTTCGAATCGGCAATTTCCCGCACAAGTCATTTTCAATAAACGCCGTTTCGTAGCGCGATTTCTTACGATTCCAGGTGTACACGCGCAACACCGTAAAATCGCACGACTGCCCTTCCGATCCGCGCGTGGCGGCCAGCAGATATTGCGCCTTGTCTCCCGACGGGTCCTCCACACGGTTCAGTTCGAACCACGCAATCGGCCGCAAATTCGCCGAACTCGCGCCTTCGCGCACCGCATCGGGAACGTCCAACTCCAGAAATCTGGCGATCACCCAGCCCGCAATCGGCACGCTCTGATCCCCCGGCCGCGTGGTATTCGACGGAACCGACGTGCGCGCTGTCGTTTCGCTCGGCGGACGCGACGCCACGCCCCGTACCAGGAACCAATCCTCTTTTTTTGTGTCTTGCGGGACGCCGCCTTCTTTTTCATCCGGGGTTTGCACGACTTCGGCCATCGCGCGGCCCAGAATTTCCACTGGAACTCCGCGCCCAAATTGGTAAAGCCGCGGCGCGGTTCGTCCCGGCTCTACTCGCAGATTCGTCGCAACTTTCGTTCGCCCGCTGCCCTGCACCGGCAAGGACTGTACCCGCTTCAGCAGTTCTTGCGATCGGGTCCACAGCGCCGGATCCATCAGCAGCCGTCCGTCCACCCAACCCACCGTGCCCGCCGAAGTCCGCACCTTCACAAAATCATTTCGCTTCACCAGCGTGTCTACGCGTTCGCCATAGTGCAGACTGCCCAGTTGTTCGCGCACCTGCGCCACGCTGCTCCACAGGGTCACGCTTTTGTCACTGACATACCCTTCGCCCAGCAACTCGTGCTTTGGCCGGAAAAGCCACGCGGTCAGCGCCACCAACGCCAGCAGCGGCACGGCAATCAAAAGTTTTTTCTTCATTCTGTGTTATGGCGAATGTTGCGCCCCTGTAGCATCATCTTCACCACGCTTCGCGTTCCGCGTTCATTCTTCGCGATCGCGCAAACCGGGGTGGACCTAAATTCTACCCGATAAGCATCGACTCACGCGCACGGCCGTCTGAGAATTCTCGTCCGCTGGAATTTGCCGCGCGTTTTCGGGAAAATCGTCCCTGCCGTTATCGAGGACTCCGTGAAATTCCTGAACTCAATTCAACCGCTCGGCTTGTTGGTTCTCCGCATCGCCCTCGGTGTAATCTTCTTCACGCACGGCTACCCCAAGCTGGCCCACGCCAATCCGGCAATGCAGGCGATGTTTGTGCAGCATGGATTGCCGGCTCAATTCGTGTATGTCGCCGGTGTTTTGGAAACGTTTGGCGGATTGCTTTTGCCAGTCGGACTTTTCGCTCGTGCCGCTGCTCTGCTGCTGGCGATTGAAATGTCCGTGGCGATAGCGAAGGTACACATCGGGCACGGAATCATGGTCGTGCACGATTACGAATTTCCGCTGGCATTGGCGGCCGCTTGTTTTGCTCTTGCAACCATAGGCGCGGGCGCGGCTTCACTGGATCATTTACTGTTCGGGGAAGGCGGTTCGAATCGCTCGCGCCCCGCGAAGCCAGCTAAAAAATGACATGTGGCGATTAGCCGTTTTGCGTAACGATCGGAGCCTGGGGAGGGGCTTGCGGCGGTATGGCCACCTGCGGCGGAGCCAGCGGCAGCACAATCCACAAAATAACATACAGCAGGATTCCCGTGCCGCCGCACAGCACCACCAGCAGCCACAGCACGCGCACCAGCGTCACGTCCATATCAAAATATTCCGCCAGGCCCGCGCACACTCCGCCCAGCTTCTTGTCCGTGCTGGACCGCATCAGCTTCTTCGGCCCGCCGGTGACCGCAGCCACATCCGCTGCTCCCGTCATTACCTGCCGTGCCCCGCAGTTGTAGCAAAACCTCGATCCATCCGCGATATTCCGCTGGCAGCTATTGCAAATCATGATCGGCCTCCCGCAAGCAAGCTAGCGCCCCTGCTCTTAGAGAATATACGCCAAAACGGCCAAAAAAGTTTCCTCCGCGCCGCCCGCCGCCGGACCGCGCAATGGTTACGATTTCCGCTCGAATTCTTATGCTTTTGAGCCCTTACACTCTTACGTTGTTTCAGTAATCCAGCAACTTCTTCACCGCCGCAATCAGGGTATCTGACTGCGGCAAAATCGCATCTTCCAGGTGCGGATGGTATCCGCAGAATGTATCCGTCGCTGCGATTCGTCGCACTGGCGCATCCAGCTCGTCAAACAGTTCATCCGCAATGCGCGCAGCCAATTCCGCGCCATAGCCCCAACTCAACATATCTTCATACGCCACAATCACACGATGCGTTTTCCGTACCGAAGCGCAAATCCCATCCCAGTCATAGGGCGACAGTGAGCGCAAATCCACGATCTCAGCCGAAACTCCTTCACGTTGCAATTGCGCCGCGGCCACTTCCGCGCGATGCACAAACGCGCCGTACGTGATAATGCTCACGTCCGTGCCTTCCTTCACTACCCGCGCTTTGCCAAACGGAATCGTAAAATCCGGCCCGGGATATTCCGACCGGTTATACGGCTGGCGGTATAAATGTTTGTGCTCCAAGAACATCACCGGATCATCGCAACGAATCGCGGTACGCAGCAGTCCCGCCACGTCCAGCGCAGTGGAAGGCATCACCACGCGTAATCCCGGGCAGTGCGTGAAAATCGATTCGCCGCTCTGGCTGTGATAGACCGCGCCGCCCGTCAGGTACCCGCCGATCGCCACTCGCACTACCATCGGGCTCTTGAACGCCCCATTCGAACGCCACCGCATTACGCACAATTCGTCGCGAATCTGCATCATCGCCGGCCAGATGTAATCGAAGAATTGAATCTCCGCCACCGGCTTCAGCCCGCGCGTCGCCATGCCAATTGCGCGCCCAATGATCGATGCTTCGGCCAACGGAGTATTAAAAACGCGCGACGACCCATACTTCCGTTGCAGTCCCGCAGTTGCTTTGAAAACGCCACCTTTGCCTTTGACTTCCTTCAAATTTTCTTCGCGGCTGGCATCCGCAACGTCTTCGCCAAACACCGTAATCCGCTCGTCGTGTGACATTTCATCATTCAAGGTCGCCGCCACCATCTCGACCATGGTTTTCGGCGCGCCGTGCAGCTGCGCTTCCGCTTCGAACGCGCTCGAAGTCGGATCCACATCCGGCGAATAAACGTTCGAGAGAATCGATTCCACCGCCGGCGCTTCCGCTGCCAATGCCGCATCGCCCGCTTGCCGCACCTCGTGATCGACTTGCGCTTCCAGCGATTCGATCTGCTTCTGGTCCAGCAGGCCTTGGCGCACCAGGAACAAGGCAAATTTCGACAGCGGATCGCGATGCGCCTCCGCTTCGCGCTCTTCCGGCACCTTGTAAAGTTTTTCGTCGTCGGAAAGCGAATGTGAATAGGGCCGCGTCACATGCGCGTGAATCAGCGCCGGCCCGCGCCGTTCGCGGCAATAATTCACCGCTTCCTGGCAAACGGTATAACTCGCAATTGGATCCGTGCCGTCGACTTCGGCAATATGCAACCCCGGGAAACCCTGCACCAGTTTCGAAATATTTCCGCCCGCCGTCTGCACTTCCACCGGAACCGAAATCGCGTATCCGTTGTCCTCAACCAGGTAAAGTAGCGGCAACTTTTTCGCGCATGCCGCGTTCAGCGATTCCCAGAATTCGCCCTCGCTCGTCGCGCCATCACCCGACGAAACGTAAACAATTTCATCTGCTGTGTGCTTCGCAAGATCGCCTTGCGGCGCTTTCTTCGCCTGCTGCAAGGCTTTCGGATGCGCTGCAAAGTAAAACGTCGCCTCCACCGCGCCCACCGCCTGCACGAATTGCGTACCCGTACACGACGACTTGCTCACGATGTTGTACTTCGCATGGCCCCAGTGCGAGGGCATCTGCCGGCCACCGGAACTCGGATCGGCCGCCGCGCCCACCGCCGACAGCAGCATTTCCAGCGGCGTAACTCCCAGCATCAGGCACAGCGCGCGATCGCGATAATACGGATAAATCCAGTCCGTACCGGGACGCAAAAGCAGCCCCATTGCGGCGGTCACCGCTTCATGGCCCGCGCTCGATATTTGGAAGTAAATTTTATTCTGGCGCTTCAGTTGGATTTCGCGGTCATCCAGCTTCCGCGAAAGATACATCGTTCGATATAAGCGAATCAGCGTGTCGCGAGTAAGTCCGGCGTGTTTCTCAATTTTAGGGGAGTCATTCTTGGCGGATTTCACGCGGGTTTGCACGGCCATTCGGTCTGACCTCGATCGTTGACGGTTTCTGAGCGCCTGCAAATTAAATTATACCGAAATATTTTTGGCCGTTCCGAAACCGCTCCGCGGCAGGTTCGCAAAATCAGACCAATTTGGACTGTCATTGGCGACAGACCCAAATGCAAAGCTAATCCAACGAATCGAATTTCACTTCCAGTTCCGCGAAGTCCGCGTCCTGGTCCTTCACCGCTTTGGGCGAAAATTCGCTGAAAGGCTCCTCAGACGGAATCTTTTTCAGCAGTCTCTCCTCGGTCATCTTCTCGTGACCGGAAAACGCCAGCCGCAAATATAGTTTCACATTGCCGGTCGCTACGTCGGCACCGCCATCCGCATCTTCTTTCTTCTTGCCCCCGGATTTTGACTTGCCCGCCTTTGAAGACTTGCCCTTCTTCTCCGCCTTCTCGGTTTCTTCACTCTTCTGGCCGCCGTCAGCAGACGATGCTTCGGCATCCGATTCCCGCTCAAACTTGTAAAGCATTTTCTTGTCCAAGCGGAACGCCTGCTTCCACATTTCCAGTTTGTGCCGCGCCTGCTGGGCCTTTTCTTCATCCGTTCCAAAATCAAAACTAAAATAGATATGAGCCATGTTTTCAGTCTGCGATGCTATGGCACTCAAGTCAAGGCACCGCAATTCAATCGCGTCGCTATCGATATTTTTGTGGATTTCTCGCCGGACAACGACCGATCGCCGCCGGTCTTAATCACCTTGTCGTCCCCCGAGCGGCTAAATTATTACCATGGATTCGCCGAAGCTTGTCTTTCTAGCCTTTCAAATACTCCGCGCACCACGCGGTCGCATCGCTCTCCCATGAATGGAAAAGCCTTCTTTCCGCTGGAGCCTACTCGAGCCAATAGCCAGCCCCTCATCATGGCATGTCCTCGATGCAGCCTCACCTTTACGTTTTCCTCGGTCAGTTCCAGCGCCGTTGCGGTCTGGGTGGTGCTCATTTCTTCCACGTCTCGCAGCATCACCACGATCCGGTAATCTTCCGGCAGTCCCAGCACCGCTTCTTCCAGCAACTGAGCCAGTTCGGTCCGTGTCGCCCTCTCCTCAGGATCGGGAGCGGTGTCCACCATCTTCATAGACGATCCTCTCTCAGTGTCCATGCCGTCTAATTCTTCGTTGCGTGCGCGCGACCGCCGTCTTGCCAGCGCCTCATTCACCGCAATACGCGTCAACCAGGCGGAAAAAGGCGCGCGCTCCCGAAATTGACCGAGATGCTGATAGGCACGCACGTAAGCGTCCTGCATGACATCTTCGGCTTCCGCGTCGTTGCGCAGAATGGCCAAGGCCACGCGGTACAGTCGCTGGTTGTAGCGCCGCATCAAGATTTCGTATAACGCAGTTTCCCCGCTCTTCACACGCTCCACGATTTCCGCGTCGCTCCAGCTTTCCGCCTTCGCTCGTTCCAGGGTTCCGGCAATGTCCATGATCGATTCTCTTATAGATAGAGTTCGCAGGACGCAAAGCGTTACAAATCGAGCGAATCGGAATTTGTAACCGATTGCCGACTCGCCGCTCCTTTCTAACAGGGGGCATTTCATGGCAGCTTTCGATCAACGTCTCAATCTCAGTTGGTGGGCACTTCGAATCGGCCTCGGTGTGGGTCCCATCGTCGCCGGAATCGATAAGTATTTCAACAAGCTCACCGATTGGACGATGTACTTGAGCCCGTTGGCGACCAACGTGGTCCCGGTCAGCGCCGCGACGTTCATGCACATTGTCGGCGTGGTGGAAATCACTGCCGGGCTCGTCGTGCTCAGCCGCTGGACAAAGCTGGGTAGCCAGATTGTGGCGTTATGGCTGCTCGGCATCGCTGGCAATTTGCTCACCACCGGCATGTTCTACGATCTGGCCATGCGCGACGTGGAAATTGCCATCGCCGCGTTTGTCCTTTCGCAACTCTCGGCTGTTCGTGCCCAGCAGTCTCTCGCCACGGCATCACTAAGACACTAAACAGGCTCTTGTTTCGCTGCGAGCCGGTAGGTCCAATTCAATACGGAGGATGTAATGCATAAACTTGCTTCATGGCTAGTACTCGTTGGAATGTGTGTGCTGCCAGCTTTGGCCGCAAACGAAACCTTTAAGAATGTTTCTCTAATCGACTCCAATTGCTCCAAGAAAGCCGCCGCGGATCCCGATTCGCACACCCGCCAGTGCGCGTTAAAGTGCCAGGCAAGCGGCTATGGCATCCTCACCAGCGACCAGAAGTTCATCAAATTCGACGCCGCTGGCAACCGCAAAATCAGCGAAGCGCTCAAGGCATCCGACAAGAAAGATCACCTGCGTGTCGACGTCTCAGGCGAAGTAAAGGGCGACACGCTCGAAGTCACCTCCGTCAAGCTGCTCTAGCGACGTTGGGTGGGCCTGCGGACGGGGGAGTGCATGCTAACTCCGTTCGCAGGGTCTTCTTTCTTTGTAAAAGCTTCTGCCGCTATTGCGTGGTGGCGGCAAACCTGGCGTATCATGGTTCTGTTGATCCTCGATGAAGCGCTCCACCCACTGCGAAACTTTTGCCAAGCGAAAACTAGCGGCATGCGCTTGTCTGTTGGCGTTACTGTTCGTTTATGCGCCAATCGCCAGTGCCACTTTGCTGTCGGTTACCGGTGCCTGCTGCAGCGGAGATCAATGCCCGATTCACGGGAATCATCATCCCTCGAAGCACGACCAGCCAGCAGCAATGGACTGTCACGGTGACAAGCACAACGCGAACCAGCTGGATTCGTGCTCGATTTCCTGCTGCCAGACGGATCAACGCGCGGCCGTAAACTGCAATATTTTTGTTCTGACGTCAATCTCTGCCTCTATGCCGCTTCTGGCGAATACGCAAACATTTCTAGCGTTTGCAGCAACCGGATTGTCTCTCGCTTTCGCGCCTCTCGCTCCTCCTCCCAAATCATTCCTCATCTGATTCGACCCATTTTTTTGATTCTGTAGGGGCCGCCTTCTGAGGCGGACCCGGTCTTTGTTCCATTCAACCTGCCGGGGCAAATCCCCGCAGCCCAACTTATTTTGGAGAGCGACTTTCATGAAGCGACATATTGATTTTCGTCGTTGCCTTGTTTGGTCATTGCTGGCAATCAGTTTTGTTTTCCCTGCATTCGCCAGCATTTTCGGCACCGTACGCGGGATCGTCCACGACGTGCAGCATCGCCCGATCTCCGGCGCTCATCTTCAGCTGCATGGCAAGAGTTCCGATTGGAAACGCGAAGCGTTGAGCGACGACGAAGGCAGATTTCAATTTGATGCCGTGCCCGCGGGGGACTACTCCATTCGCATCTCGCGCGACGGTTTCCGCGAATATTCCGTCGATTTGACGGTCGTCGCGGATTCTGCTCCGCTTCGCCACTTCCCTCTCGAGCTGGCCAGCGTCTCGGAAAAAGTCGAGGTCAACGAAAACGCCCAGACCGTTGATACTTCGTCTTCCGTCAGTCAAACCACGCTCAGCCGCGAAACAATTCAATCCACCCCCGGCGCGACGCGTACCAACAGCCTCGATCTGATCACCGACTACACACCCGGCGCATACATGGTGCACGATCAACTTCACGTGCGCGGCGGCCATCAGGTTTCCTGGCTGATCGATGGTGTCCCTGTTCCCAATACCAACATTGCTTCGAACGTCGGTCCGCAATTCGATCCCAAGGATATGGACGTCGTCGAAATCCAGCGCGGCGGCTACGCCGCCGACTATGGCGACCGCACTTACGGCGTTTTCAACGTAATTCCGCGCTCTGGATTCGAACGCAATCGCGAAATCGAGTTGCTCGCCACATACGGAAATTTTCATTCCACCGACAGCCAGATCAGCATCGGCGACCACACCGAAAGGTTTGCCTACTACGCCAGCGTCAGCGCGAATCGCAGCGATGTCGGACTGATGCCACCCGAGCCCGATGCACTGCATGACGACAATAACGGCGTCAGCGGATTCACTTCTCTCATTTTCAACGCCACTCCAAACGATCAGTTGCGCCTTGCGGCTTCCGCGCGCGCCGATTTTTTTCAGGTGCCCAACACTTCGGATCAGCAAGCAGCCGGTATTCGCGATGCGCAGCGCGAACGCGACGGCTTTCTGAATTTTTCCTGGGTGCACACCCTGCAACCCGGAGTGCTGCTGACGGTTTCGCCGTTCGTGCATTGGAACCGCGCCGATTACGACGGCTTTTCGCCTATTCCCAGCCTGCTGCCGGACCAACCTCCGATTCCCACCGACCATAACAATTCGCTCTACGAAGGAGCGCAGGTGTCGCTTGCCATCACGCGCGGCAGGCACAACGCGCGGTTCGGCACCTACGGATTCGCGCAGCAGGACGACTCCTTGTTCCGCGTCGTCGCCACAGACGGCAGCGGATTAATTGCTTCGGAAAAAGATTCCCCTTCCGGCGGACTGTTCACGCTTTTCGCCGAAGATCAGTTTCGCGTCACCGACTGGCTTACCTTCAATGCCGGCGTTCGCTACACGCATTTTTCCGCCGGCGTGGTCGAAGACAAAACCGATCCGCGCATCGGCACCGCTTTGCGTATTCCAAAGCTTGGCTGGGTGCTGCGCGCATTCTACGGGCGTTATTACCAGGCGCCGCCGCTGACCACTGTTTCCGGTCCGCTGCTGCAATTCGCCACCGAGCAGGGATTTGCCTTCTTGCCATTGCACGGCGAAACCGACGAGCAACGCGAATTCGGCTTGACCATTCCGGTCCGGGGATGGACGCTGGATTTTTCCAACTTTCAAACCCACGCCAGGAATTTCTTCGATCATGACGTGTTGGGCAATTCCAATATTTTTTTCCCGCTATCCATCGAGCGGGCACGAATTCACGGCTGGGAGTCCACGCTGCGTTCGCCGCGCATCAAGAACCGTCTGGACGTTTACCTCACCTACTCGAATCAGATGGCGGAAGGCGCTGGCGTTGTGACTGGCGGTTTGCTCTCCGATCCCGGGCAGCTTTGCGACGGTGGCGGTTTCTGTTATCTCGACCACGACCAACGCAACACTCTTAGCGCGGGATTTCATGCCGCGCTTCCCTTTCGCATTTCCGCGTCGGGCAATCTTTCATACGGCTCCGGCTTCCTGAATGGCAATGGACCAATTCATCTGCCCGATCACAGCGAAATTTCTTTCTCGCTCTCCAAATCCATCGGCGAACGCCTGTCAGTGGGATTCACCGCCCAGAACATCGCGGACGGACGCTACCTGCTGGACAACTCCAATACCTTCGGCGGCACACACTGGAACTACCCGCGTCAGGTCAGCGGAGAAATTCGCTACCGCTTTCATTTTTAACAGTGGCGGAACCGAACCCCGCGCGCTGCGCGATTGCGCGCGGGAAAGTCCGGCGATACACTCAATACGAAATTCAGACAGGCGATGGAGTTCGCCATAACCGCCAAACGCCGCATCTTGAATGGGATCGGATTTGCGCTGATAACTCCTGGTGGCCGCAAGGCACCAGGAGTTTTTTTGTTTGCCCTGACTTGAAAAATGTTTCCGTGAAGGAGTGCTTGCTTGAAAATATTCCTGATTGCGCTGTTCGGGTCCATCGGCACGCTTGCGCGTTATGGATTGCAGGGCGTGGTGCAAATTCGAATGGGCGGCGCTTTCCCCTATGGGACGCTGCTCGTTAATTTGTCGGGATGTTTTCTGCTGGGCCTGATCGGACAACTGACATTGAATCGCATGCTGGTTTCTGCGGACATGCGCATGGCCATCGCGGTTGGATTTTTCGGCGGCTACACCACGTTTTCCAGCTTCGGATGGGAAACCGCGAAAATGCTGGAAGATGGCGAATGGCTGCGCGCCAGCACCTACGTCGGCGCCAGTGTCATTGCGGGATTGTTGTTGTCGGTAGCCGGAATTCGCCTGGCGAATCGCTTTTAGCAACTTGCCATTCGGCGGGCAGTGTAGGAGAACTTCTTATGACTCATGAAAAATTCGAGGGCGAGCGCACACTAATGCGCATTCACATCGGCGAATCCGACAAATGGCATGGCAAATCGCTGCATGAAGCCATCGTGGAAATGCTGCGCAAAGAAAAGTTCTCGGGCGCCACGGTGTTGCGCGGAGTGGGCGGATTCGGCTCTTCGAGCGTTTACCACACCGACAAAATATTGCGTTTGTCGCAGGACTTGCCGATTGTGGTGGAAGTGATCGAATCCACGGAACGCATCGAGCAGATTCTTCCGCACCTCGACGAAATGGTCGAAGGCGGACTGATCACTCTGGAAAAAGTGCGGGTAATTCTTTACCGCGCCGCACGAAAATAATTGATCCGCCGCCCGCGCGCTACTCGATAGCACCAATATCAGCTCAGATAAAACTGAGCGCTGTCGCCGTCGTGCACTTTGTTAAGCGCTTCCGCCCGGTCGCGTAGCTGCGTCAACACTGCTCGTGGTGGTGGACCGGTGCCTTGCAGCGGCTTGCCCGCTCGGTATAAATCGCTTCCCCAAAACTGAAATTCGTCCGAGTCATATACGACCTGATTGACTCTGAATCCGGCCGTCTCCGCGATCAGAGTAAAGCTCTTCGCCGTATGAACAAAGAGATGACGGGGCGCATCGAGCTGTATCCAGTCGACTCCGTAGTGACGCCAGGCCCAGCCCACAAGGGGGATACAAACGACGCACCTCCCTCCTGGCCGAAGCCGCTCCCGCGCAGAGCGGAGAACCTGCACTTGGCGCGGCATGTGCTCAAGCGAATGCCGGAAAAGCAGCAAATCGTAAGCACTACACACCTGGTCGAGATTCTTTCGAGAGACGCGCGTTCCGCGCCGGTCTTTGATGTCCTCAGCAATAAAAGGATCGATGCCCTCGGCGCGATAACCAAGGTCGCGCAAGTCCCGAACCAGATGCCCGCTGCCGCACCCTACATCCAGAATTGACTGCTGCCGCCGTAGTTTGCAGCGCCGGATCACGTCCAAATCTGTTCTTTTCCGCCAATCAACAAGAAACGAGAAGCGGGAAAGATAAACGGAGTCGCGCAGCTTTCGCAATAAGTTCGTCTTGATTTCCCGCTTGCTGTAGTAGCCGTCCGGGTAGTACCTGGAAATCTCGTTCGGCACATCCAGCAGCGACAAACATCCGCAGTTTTGGCATTCGTGATAGCGAAACTCCTCACCCATGCCGAACATCATCTCTCGCACACGATGGAGCGTGCCGTCGCTTGCGCCGCAAATCTCGCATTGCATCGTCAGATTCCTCGCCACCTCTCGATTGTGGCGCGCTCGGAAGACCGAGGAAACTGGGGTTTTCCTGTACGTCGCGTATTTTCGAAATTTCTTGGTCTGACCAACTAAACGTCTTGACCTGCTCACCCGGTATGCTAGCTTTCGCAACTCAGGCGCAGTGAGAATGCACACTTCCAAACAGCCCTGGCTCAATCGCACTGTGCTCGGCGTCGGCCTGACTTCGCTTTTCTCCGATTGGGCACATGAAACCGCGACGGCAGTGCTGCCTGCGTTTTTGGCGGTGATTGGAGCGGGCCCAGCCTGGCTGGGCGTGATTGAGGGCGTCGCGGATGGCCTTTCGAGTTTTGCAAAGCTTGCCGCCGGCCACTATACGGACCGGCTGAAACAGCGGAAGCCGCTGGCGGTTTTCGGATACGCATTCACGGCGATGGCCACCGCGTCGTTTGGGATTGCTACGCAAGCGATTCATGTGCTGATCGGGCGTTCCGCGGCGTGGCTGGGACGTGGCGTGCGTTCGCCGGCAAAAAAAGCTTTGCTGGCCGCGGATGTGCCCGCCGGCGCCTACGGCCGGGCGTTTGGTCTGGAACGTTTGATGGATACGCTCGGAGCAATCTTCGGGCCGCTCACCGCGCTGTGGATTTTGCAGGTGACCAACCACTCGTACCGGAAAGTGTTTTTATGGACGTTATTGCCGGGAACAATTGCGGTCTTGTGTTTCTGGGTGCTGGTGCGGGAACGGCCGGTAGAGAGAAAAGAAGAAAAATCTTTCTTGCTGGGATTGCGCGCGCTGCCGCAGGAGTTCCGGCGATTTTTGCTGGCGGTGGGAATCTTCGGAGCGGGAGATTTTTCGCATACGCTGCTGATTTTGTATGCAACGAAAATGCTAGCCGCCGAATACGGAACGGCAAAAGCGGCGAGCCTGGCGGTTATTTTGTACACGCTGCACAATGTTTTCTACGCGGCATCGGCGTATATAAGCGGGTGGCTGAGCGACCATGTGCCGAACCGACGGGTGGTGCTGTCGGGCGGGTACGGGCTGGCAGTGGTGACAGCGCTGTTGCTTTCGACCGGAACACATTCGTGGTGGATGTTGAGCGGAGTTTTTGTGCTGGCTGGTCTGTACATCGGAACCGAGGAAGCGTTGGAGGATTCGGTGGCGGCCGAGATGATGCCGCGCGAGCAGCATGGCATGGCATTCGGGACCATGGCGGCGGTGAATGCGGTGGGGGATTTTCTGTCGAGTTTGCTGGTGGGGGCACTGTGGAGCGCATTTGGAGTTGGCGCGGCGTTTGGCGTGTCGGCGGTGCTATTTGCAGCGGGGGCGATACTGATTCTGCGACTGAAATAGAATTGCCGACGATGGTTTGAACAATCGCTATACGCTGTGACATTCGAGCCAGCAAGACCAGGTGTACCCACTGCATTCGCGGGCCGAATCCCTCGCAGTGCGGCTGCAATCATCCGGACTGGCGCCCGCCAACGATGTGGCGTATCTGTATAGGAAAAAGAGTTGCCTGCCGGCGAAGGCAATCGGCGAGGTTAGGCGTGCGCCGCGACCGTGACGGGCAGGGTGAACTTAAAAGTTGCGCCGCACCCCGGTGCGCCCGCGGCCCACAATCGGCCGCCATGCGACTCAATGATTGACCGGCTGATGGGCAGCCCCATACCCGTCCCGTCATCCTTGGTCGTAAAGAAAGCTCTGAAGATCTGGTCGGCTTGTTCCGGGGGCAGTCCCACGCCAGTATCACTGACCGAAATCAGCAGCTGACCGTCGCCCGCTTCCGACCTGATGGTGAGCTCACCTCCACCAGTCATGTCCTTCATGGCGTCGATGCCGTTGAGCATGAGGTTCATGAAAACCTGCTGCATTTGCACACGGTCTGCCATCACCTTGGGAAGGTCGTCGGAAAGCTCGGTGCGAATGGAGATCGAGTAGCGGTTCGCCTCACCATGCAACAGGACAGTCATTTCCCGAATGAGCTCGTTCACATCCACCAGGTCGCGCTGCAGAGCTCCCTTCTTGAACAGCAAGCTGATGCTGCTAATGATCTCAGACGCGCGGGTTACGTCCTTGATGATTCTCGCGGCCGTTTCACGCGCTTCTGGCACATCGGGCTGATCGCGCCCAAGCCACCGCAAGCAGGTCTTGGCATCGGTAACGGCCGCGGTAATGGGTTGCCTGATCTCATGCGCCAGGGAGGCAGTCAGCTCTCCCATGGTGGTCACGCGGTTGACGCGCGCCAGATTCGCCTGCGCCTCGCGCAAAGCTTCCTCGGCACGTTTGCGTTCGGTCACATCCATCACAGTACCCACTAACTCGATCACCTGGCCCAAGTTGTTGCTGATGGGGTGGGCGACGCTAGTAATATATTTTATTGAGCTATCTGGAAGAATGATGCGGTAGTTGTATTCGGCGTCGTTTCCCTGGTAAAGCTCGGTTTCGATCTCTTCGATAGCGGCCCGATCGTCCGGATGCAGTCTCTCCAGGAAACTTTCTCTGGTCGGCCTGGTAGTATTTGAATCGAAGCCAAATATTTGAAAAGTTTCGACCGACCAGAACTGCTGTTTCGTGCCGACTCTCCAAGCCCAACTTCCTGTATGACTAAGCCGCTGCGCCGCCGCTAAGTAAGCCTCACTTTGCCGTAAGGCATCTTCGGCCCGGTGGCGTTCCTCGATGTCAACAGAGGTTCCATACCACTTAACGATGCCGCCCAGCTCATCGCGCAGCGGCACGTTGCGAATGAGCAACCAGCGAAAGTCCCCGTCCGCTCGCCGCACCCGTGCTTCACTTTCCATGGGTTCCCCGATAGCTACGGCTGCCTGCCACTGGCCGACGTAGCTCGTAAGGTCCTCGGGATGAAGCAAAGACTCCCAACCCCGACCGAGGATGTCCTGCATGGATCTGCCCGTAAATTCCAGGAAACGCTGATTGATGAAATCAACCGAGCCGTCAGGCCGGGCGCTCCACGCGTAGGCCGGAATGGTGTCAATGACCAGGCGGAGGCGATCCTCGCTGCTCTGCAGAGTCGCGTAGAGATCGTGCAATCGCCGGGCGGCGTCATTGAAGACGAGCCCGAGGTGAGCGAGTTCATCGTTGCCGGTTACAGCTACTTGATGTTGAAACTCACCGCGGGCCAATGCCTTGGAACCTTCGACCAATCGCGCCAGGGGCTGCGTGATGCTGCGGGTGATGGCCAGACCGAGCGTAGCGGCGATCAGCAATGTGAAGACGGCGGTCAGCGGCACCGCCCAAAAAACCAGCCGGCGCACGCGCCTGATGTTCAGCACGGTCTCGGTCTGCTGTTCGCCAGCCTCGCGCTCGACTTTCTCGACGAGCTCCGAAGCCAAATATTCCAGTGGCCGTACCTGGTTCGCCAGACGCAGGTGCACAGCCCGCCAGTCTCCGGATGCTGCGAGTGTGTTAATGGCTTCAAGCTGCGATGGCAACGCGCTGTGAATAACGTGCAGGGTAGGCAGGATGGTAGGATCTTGCCGCGGGCCGGAAGGTGCAAGGCTGAGGGCGCCAGTTGCGCGACGGATGTCGTCGAGAACTGCGGTGCGAAGGGGTTCAGCTTCTATCAGCAATCGATCGGCATCCTCGGCATCGGCGAGCCCATCCAGCCGATCATGAAACGCCAGCATACTGGTATGCACGCGTAAGACTGCAATGAGCTTTTGGTCGATTTCGCTCAGGCGCATCGCCTGGGTGCGAACCACATAGAATTGCCACAGGATAATGGCATCGGCGGCTAACATCGATAGGATGATGATCACGAATCCCAGTATCAGCCGAGTGCCGATGTCGAGCCGACCAGCATGCAGGGTTTTCGCTTCCGCGCTGTTGAACCAACGATTCAATCGTGATGCTGTCTGAAGCGACATCGGTTCTTCCTGTCGATTTCGAACTCATGCCAATGCCTCTCAGGGTTTGCGACGAAGCTGAAGAGATCGGGAGAGGTTTTTGACCGGTTCAGAGTTCTATCCAACCGCTTACTGACTCGCCGGGGGAGGTCCCTTCCTGAAACCGGTGATGCGCACCAATTCGTCCGCAAGGGCTGCAGCGGCTTCCGGCGCACCCTTCTCGCGAGTCAGCACCGAGTGCACTGCTTCGATGTAAACGTCGGTAACTTCCTGGTATTTTTTGCCGGCGACGTTTGAAGGCCGCGAAACAATGCCGGTCTGGAACGCCCGACTCAGAAGCTCGAAACGGGGATTTGCCGCTCGTACCTCAGGCAGCGTGTAAAGTTCCGGAACAGTGGGTGGCTGCGACAGAAGGAGGGATCTTTTCACCTGCACGTCGGTCCGACTGAGAAACCGGACCAGCTCTAAGGCTTCACGCGGATGAGCCGAGAATCTGGAAACTGCCAAGCCCCATCCTCCCAACGTACCCACGCGGGCGGCCTCACCACCGGGAAGCAGGGCTATATCGAATTTATTTCGCACCGACGACCCCGGCGCCTGGCTGTCGGCATAGGCCGAAGGCCAATTTCGCATGAATGCCGCGTCCCCAGCGGCCCAAACGTTCAACGAATCCCATTCTCTATATCCGGCAACGCCTGGGGGTGAGATAAGACCAACCCAGTTTGCCGCTCTTTGCCACGCCCGGATCGCCCGCGGATTATTCACACTGATGGTCTGATCTTCCTCGATAATTCGGCCCCCGCCTTCGGCTGCCTGCCACTCCAACGCGTTGCAGGTCAAACCTTCGTCGGCAGCTCCTTGCCACACAAAGCCCCAGAACTGTTTCCTGCCTTTGGCTCGTTCGCCAGCCTGAATTCGGGCCGCCATCCTCTCCAGCTCATCCCAGGTCTTGGGCGGCTCACGATAGCCGTACTGTCGCAAGAGGTCGGTGCGGTAATAGAGAAGTCCTATGTCGGGACGATATGCCACGGCCACCAGCTTGTTATCCACGATGTAGCGAGACGCAATGGCCGGAAATTGCCGGGAGACTTCGCTCGCGAAGTACGGTCGCAAATCTATGAAATATTCGCTCAGCATCCCGGGCCAGATCACATCGAGACCATAGACGTCCGGACCGGCGGCGCCGGTAGCGAGCAGTTCTCTCCACAAAACCAGTTTTTGCCGTGCGGACTCCGGAGAAGGGAGCAGGCTGACCCGGATTCCCGTTTCACGAGTGAATTGAAGCAATTCCTGCTGGCGCGCTTCGCTGAAGGTCTTATTCGACCACTCCTCCACAAAAGTCAAGGTAACCGGTTCATGAACTACCGGTTTCGTACAACTTTCCAGAAGCAAAGAAAGCAACACGATGCAAAGAGGGCGTAGCATCTTGCGAACCAGCCTAAAACCACCAATTCCCTGTGCGACCGCTTTCTGTGAATTTACATCGGGATTCGGAAAACCTTGGGGATCAGGCCGGGAAGCCCCGCGCTAAACATTTTATTGCTCACCGTGGCGGGCTTCAAGATGAGTTCGCAATTGCGCTCTTCGGGCCGGCGATCACTCAAACTCCTTCAAAGTGTGAAGAAAAGAAAGAGCAGCGGCATTGAGCCTGCGCAGCAGCAGGCTGGCCCGCTGCTGCGCCAAGAGGGAATGCCCGAGGGCTATTGTACCGGGTTGCCGTCGGGGTCGATTTTATGGACTTCGCCGATGTTTAGTTCGCGGATGCCGGATTCGACTTTGCTCATGTCTCCGACCACGATCCAGACGAGATGGCTGGGCTGGATGTGTTTTTTGGCGACTTCGTTGGCGGTGGCCGGAGTTACGGCCAGGACTTTCTGCGTGAAGCTGTTGTAGTAATCGTCGGGCAGGCCATATTGCAGGATGTTGCTGTAGGCGCCGGAAAGTTGCTGGACGGACTCGAAGCTACCGGGGAGACCGAGAGTGGAGTTAGTCTGCTCGTCCTTCAGTTCGGATTCGGAGATGGGTTTACTGCCGACGATATTCTTGTATTCGGCGACCAATTCGACCAAGGACTCCTTGGTCTTGTCGGTCTGCACAGGAGAAATGCTGAAGAATGGGCGCTCGCCTCTGGCAGGCGTTAAGCGGGAGCGAACGCCGTAGGACCAATGTTTGTCTTCGCGCAGATTCATGTTGATGCGCGAACTGAAATTGCCGCCGAAGATATCGTTGACCAGCGTCAACGGAATTTGATCCGGATCGTTGTAGGGAGGCGCAAGCTGCGCGGCGAAAATCAGACTCTGACCCGAACCTGGGCGGTCGAGAAGATAGACAACATCTTTTTCCGGCTGTGGGACCGAAGGAATGGTTTGCTGCGGGACTTCGCCGGACTTCCAGGAAGCGAAGAGTTTTTCGAGCTTGGGAGTGATTTCGGCAAGCGTGGTGTCGCCCACGATCAGCAGCGTGGCGTTGTTGGGTTTAAACCACGTTTGGTGGAATTTGACGAGGTCTTCGCGAGTCATTTTGCTCACCGTGGCTTCGGTGCCGCTGGTGAGAAACGCGCCGGAATAAGGATGATTCTTGCCATAAAGGAGTGGCGGCATGACTCGTAACGCCATGAAGTTGGGGGTGACTTTTTCGCGCTGGATGGCTGCGAGGCGGTCTTTCTGCAATCGGGCGAATTCTTTTTGCGGAAACGCTGGATGCAGAATGAGGTCGGCGTAAATTTCAAGAGAGCGGTCGATGTTGGCCCTGAGCGCATCGAGATCGACGGTGGCGTAATCAAGATTGGCGCCGGCGGAGAATTCCGCGCTGAGCGATTCCAGCTCTTCGCCGATCTGCAGCGAATCGCGAGTGGGCGTTCCCTCTTCCAGCATGCGCTGGGCGAAGCTGCAGGTGCCCAGAGCCGAAGTGGCATCAGAAGAATAACCACCGTTCACCAGCAGAGAGAAATTCACAACGGGAGCGGAATGGCGTTCGGCGAGAACGATTTTTAGACCGTTTGATAGTGTGGCTTTCTGCATCGGTGGAAGTTTCAGTGACATCGCGGAGCCGGGCGCGGGTTCCTTCGAACGATCGATTGCCGCGGTGGCCTTCAACGTGGTGGGGTACGGCTGCACTTCGAGAACGTAGTCGCCGTCAGAGAGCCAATCGCTGGCGACTTTCCTGACCGACGCGGGCGTGGCTTCCTGAATGTGCCGGAGATAGTCCTTGTAGCATTCGGGATTGCCAGTGAAGGTCTGGCAACTTGCGAGGATATCGCTCTTTCCGCCGAATCCGCCGATGCGCTCCATGATGCGTGCGTATTGGCCGAAGGTTTGAGTCTTGGCGAGCTGCAGCTCGGCTTCGGTGGGACCTTTCTTGAGGAAGTCTTGTAACTCTTGGTCAGCCGCGGTTTCGACGGCTTTGAGATCTCCGCCTGGTTTGGCGGTGAGGGTGAGGATAAATTGGCCGGCGATTTCGCTGTTGCTGTCGTTCGCGGTGGCGCTAGTGGCAATCTGGTCCTTGTAAACAAGGCGCTTGTAGAAACGCGACGTTTTGCCCTGGCCGAGGACTTGCGCAACCAGATCGAGCGACGCCTCTTCGGGTGAACCGGTCGGTGGCACGTTCCAGACCCGATAGAGACGGGCCTGCGGAACGCGGTCCTGCACCGAGTCGCGGTGGGTGCCGGTGCGCTTTGCGACCCAAGCTTCGCGATGGACGACGGGAGGGCCGGGCGGGATGCCGCCGTAATATTTTTCAACTTTTTGGCGGGCGACTTCGGGAGTGATATCGCCGGCGATGACCACGGTGACGTTGTTGGGGCCGTAGTAGGTCTTGAACCATTCCTGCACGTCGGTTAACGAAGCGGCGTCGAGATCAGCCATGGAGCCGATGGTCGTCCAGGAGTAGGGATGGCCGACGGGAAAAGTGTTTTCCGAAAGAAGTTGGCGGGTGACGCCGTAGGGCTGGTTTTCGCCCTGGCGCTTTTCGTTTTGCACCACGCCGCGCTGGAGATCGAGTTTTTTCTGATCCAAGACGCCGAGTAAATGCCCCATGCGATCGCTTTCTGCGAACAGCACGTAGTCCAGCATGGAAGTGGGAACGTTTTCAAAATAATTGGTGCGGTCGGAGTTGGTGGTGCCGTTCAGGTTGGTGGCACCAATCCTTTCCATGGCGTTGATATAGGTGTAGTTGAAATTTTCGCTGCCGCTGAACATGAGGTGCTCGAAAAGATGGGCAAAGCCGGTTTTGCCAGGCTTTTCATTTTTTGAACCGACGTGGTACCAGGTATTTACGGCCACAATGGGAGCTTTGTGATCTTCGTGAACCAGGACAGTGAGGCCGTTGGCGAGCACAAACCTGCTGTAGGGAATATCAGGAATCGTTAGCTTGGCGCTGCTTGCGACGACGCGTGGCCTTGCTGGGGGCGCCTTGGTCGCGGGCGCCCTGGTCGCGGGCGCCTGATTCGGAGGAGCGTCGGGCTGGGCGCTCGCGGCAATGAAATGGAACATCATAAACGTCGTGGCAATAACCAGACGCAGGGATGCGCAAACAATTCTATTTCTCAAGGGCGTTCCTCCGGGAAGCAACCAAGTGTAAGCGAAAAGGCGCGACCATGGGCCGCCGGGTGGCTCGAGCGACGAAGATTTTACATTTGGCGAGGTGCAGCGCAAAGTCACCGCGATTTTGTGGTGCAGAGCGGGACGAAGAGAGCTCAGTCATTTGCCGTGCGCGAATGGAATTGTTCGATATTCAAACCGGCGGAGGCGACGAAGAGGCCGTAGACGAAGTTGCCCGAGGCGAACCCGGCGCGCACGGCGCTGAATGCTTTGAGATAGGTGACAAAGTCAGGGCCTAATTTCACAGCCAGTGCCCAGAACTTTTTATTTTTGATTATTTCGAGACCGATGTCCCAGGTTTTGACGCAGTTTTTATTAAGAACTTCGCGATGCGCGATGTGCAGACCGCTCGCAGTGAGATATCGCTGGTAATCGTTCATGGTTTGCAACTCCACGAACATCCCTTTTTCGATGGGTTCGATGAGCTCGCGGGTTTGCGCGCCGGTGAGGCCGTCTCTTTTGAACCAGTCGGTGAAAGCAAAGACTCCGTTTGGTTTAAGGAGTTTGGCGGCAGAAGCAAAGAATTTGGGCCGGTCCTGGTAATGCGAGATGGATTCCACGCTCCAGAGAACGTCGAATTGGCATGGAAAATTCATGGCTTCGGCGTCCATCAGGAGGAACGTTGCATCGAGGCCTCGTTGCGCGGCGGCCTGTCTGGCGATTTCGATTTGCGCGGGGGAGATGGTGATGCCGGTCACGGTGGCGCTGAATTTTTCGGCCAGGAAAAGAGCGCTGGCGCCAAAGCCGCAACCGATGTCCAGGGCGTCCGAGTGGGGTTTTATGTTTGCGAGTTGGGCGAGATGCTCGATGAGCTGAAGTTGTGCTTTTTCCTTGGATTCATCGCCGCGAATCCAGTAACCGTGGTGGAGATGGTCGCCCCAGAGCGAGCGGTAGTAAGGGCTGAGGAGGTCATAGTGCTCGACGATTTTTTCTTTGTCGTTTGGACGGGGCAACGAAAACGATCGGTTTCCTGAAGGGCTTGCGGCCATCGAGTCACCTGCGCAGGGTGATTGTACCGTCAGCGCGCCGGGCGGCAAATAGCCGTTGCGGTTGGTGGCCGGCTGGAAAAGCGATCGACAATTCCATTGCACGGATTTGTGCCGGATGCTAGCCTGAGCGAACAAAAGGCGAATTGCGGAGATACGGGTAATTGAGGGCCTTCAGGGGGAACCGTGGGGAAACCGTTGGCGGTGCGGCGGATGGGCGATATAGGACAGGAAAAGCCAGAGGGCCACCTGCAGGTGGCGGCTCGGAAGACCAATACGATTGCGCGCGTAAATGAAGTGCTTAGCGCTTTTGCGCAGCGGGATTATCACGGCGAAGTGCTGACGGCGGTGCGGCGGTTCCCTGCCCGGGCTCCGGAGTTTGCTGATTGGCCGGAGTGGGTGCGGCCGGAACTGCGAGCGGCGTATGCGGGCAAGGGGATAGCGAGACTGTATTCCCACCAGGCAGCCGCTGCCGAAGCGGTGCGTGCGGGTAAAAATGTGGTGATTGTGACGCCGACGGCTTCTGGGAAGACGCTCTGCTACAACCTGCCGGTGATCGATGCGATTTTGGAGAACGAAGATACGCGGGCGTTGTATTTGTTTCCCACGAAGGCGCTGGCGCAGGATCAGTTGGCGGAATTGTATGATCTAAACCAGAAATTAGAAGCGAGAGAAGAAGATGATGCACCAGCACGGACGTTTGGGGTGTTTACTTATGACGGGGACACGCCGAGCGATGCGCGGAAGGCGATACGGGAGAAGGGGCACATTGTCCTGACCAATCCGGACATGCTGCATACTGGGATCTTGCCGCACCACACCAAGTGGACGCGGTTGTTTGAAAATTTGCAATACATCGTAATCGATGAGCTGCATTCCTATCGCGGAGTGTTTGGAAGCCATCTGTGCAACGTGCTGCGGCGGCTGCGGCGAATTGCAGGATTTTACGGGAGCGAGCCGCGGTTTATTTGCTGTTCGGCGACGATTGCCAATCCGGGAGAGCTGGCGGAACGGCTGATCGAAGATGAAGTGGAAGTGCTGAGCGCGAATGGCGCGCCCACTGGGGAAAAAACGTTTGTTTTCTATAACCCGCCGGTAGTGAATCGCGCGCTCGGAATTCGACGGAGTTATATCAACGAGAGTTCGCGGGTAGCACAAGAATTTTTGAAGCACGATTTGCAGACGATGGTATTTGCCAATTCGCGACTGCATACGGAGATCTTGCTGACATATTTGCAGCAGGCGAACCCGCATTTTCCGGGAACACCGGAGACCATTCGCGGCTATCGGGGCGGATACTTGCCGCACGAGCGGCGCGAAATCGAGCGCGGGCTGCGTGAAGGGCGGATTCGAGGTGTGGTTTCGACGAGTGCGCTGGAGCTGGGGATAGATGTGGGATCGTTGGATGCGACAGTAATGGCGGGGTATCCGGGAACGATTGCGGCGACGTGGCAGAGGGCGGGGCGAGCAGGCAGGCGCAGCGGGAGCTCGTGCGCGGTGCTGGTGGCGTCGTCGGCGCCGCTGGACCAGTTTATAGCGCGGCATCCGGATTATTTTTTTGGCAATACGCCCGAGCATGCCTACATTCAGCCGGACAATCTGGAGATTCTAGTGAATCATTTGAAGTGCGCGGCGTTTGAATTGCCAATTGCGCCGGAGGATAAATTCGGGGAAGCGGATACGCAAGATTTGTGCGCGCGGCTGGCGGAAGCGGGTTATGTGCACCGCACCGGAGAGCATTATCACTGGACGCAGCAGGCGTATCCGGCCGATACGGTGAGCTTGCGGTCGGTGACCAGCGACAACTTCATCATTATTGATGTCACCGGGCAGCCGGAAGTGGTTGGCGAAGTGGATTTTCCGAGCGCGCTGACGACCGTGCATGAGAAGGCGATTTATCTGCATGGCGGCGAGCAGTATCACGTGGAGCATTTGGATTTTAAGGAGCGCAAAGCGTACGTGAAGAGAGTGGCTGTGGATTATTACACCGACGCTGTGCGGTATACACAGGTGCGGGTTTTGGAAATTGCCGACAGCGCCAGAGGGTGTGAAGCGCGGCCAGAAATACCGGCGGTGCGGGCGCATGGAGATGTGCTGGTGCGGGCGCAGGTGGTGGGATTCAAGAAGATCAAGTTTTTTACGAATGAAAATATCGGTGCGGGAAAACTGGAGTTGCCGGAAAACGAGATGCACACGACGTCCTACTGGCTGACGCTGGAGCGCGCGCTGGTGGAGTCGCTGCCGTTTTCGATCAGCGAACGACAGAGTGGAATGTTTGGGTTGCTACACGCGATGGAATCCGTGGCAACGCTGTTGCTGATGTGCGACGGCCGGGACTTGGGGACAGCGATCGGCGAAAGACCGCCGGAAGCGGGAGCGGAAGGCCAAGAGTTTACTGCGGTTTCGATGGAAGATGCGATAGAGCGGACGGCGAAAGAGTTCTTCGAACCGAATTTGTACCTGTTCGATGCGTATCCCGGCGGAATTGGATTTTCGGAGCCGCTGTATCGTGCGCATGGGTTGCTGACGGCACAAACACAAGAGCTGATCGTGGGCTGCGGATGCCAGTCTGGGTGCCCTTCATGCGTAGGACCAGCCGGGGACTTGGCGCCGCGCGCAAAAGAGGCGGCGCTGGCAATACTCGACAGAATCTGCTGCGAAAAGGCGCACGCATAGATGGCGGCGATCGATAAATTTGCGCGGCTGGCGGCTTTGCGTCCGGTAGAGAATGCAATCGTCCCCTACGGTCAAATGCCGGCGGAGGACTCGCCGGGTGCCGGGATTGATGAATGCACGCTTGCGAGGCTCCTGGGCGCTACTATTTTTTCCACGAAGTACGGGAACCATTTGAGCATTCGGAACTGGTATGCCACGCCGGAGTTTCCGCAAGTAGCGCCGGCGGCGCTGGACCTGTTGTGCAAAACGCGGGATGCAGCACAAACCAAAGAGTGGCGCGAGGCCGCGGAAGACCCCGAGAAATGGCTTTTTCTGGATACTGAAACCACCGGGCTGGCCGGTGGAACGGGAACGTACGCGTTCTTGATCGGGATCGCGTGGTGGGATTCTGGGGGGCTGCAGCTCGAGCAGTTCATGATGCGCGATTTTTCCGAAGAACATTCGGTGCTGCTGGAATTGGCGGCGCGCATTGCGGAACGGCCGGTGTTGGTGACGTTCAATGGAAAGACGTTTGATTGGCCGCTGCTGGAAAGCCGGTACTTGATGACGCGATGCATCCGAGTGCCGCAGCTGGCAGCGCACCTGGATCTGCTGCATCCGGCGCGGGCGGTGTGGAAATTGCGGCTAGGTTCGGTAAAGCTGGTGGAACTGGAGCGGCACGTACTGGAAATAGAGCGACTGGGATGGCATCGCGAGGACGATGTGCCGTCGTCCATGATTCCACAGTTTTATTTCAACTACTTGCGAGGAGGTTCTCCTGCGCCGCTGGCGGGGGTGGTGCGGCACAACGGGATGGATCTGCGCGGGCTGGCGGCGCTATTTGGGAAGCTGAATGCGCTGCTGGATTGCAAACAGCACGAGGAGACGGAAGCTCTGGACTTGTTTGGCTTATCACGCTATTTGCAGCGGCGCGGCGAAGCGACCAAGGCCCAATCGGCATGCCTTGCCGCGCGCGAGCTTGGGCTGCCACTCCCATTTGATACGCAAGCGCGGCGCGAACTGGCGCAAATGGCCAAACGCCGCGGAGAACACGCGGCGGCGGCATCGCTCTGGGAAGAATTAATGCAAGATCCGGAATGCCGCTCAGCGGCCTGTGAAGAGCTGGCTTTGTATCACCAGAGACGTACGAAGGATTTCAGGAAAGCGCTGGAGTTTGCACGAGCGGGACTGAGAGCGAATCGCGACAGGAATGGTAGAGCGAGTTATGCGCCATCCACGGCAGCCGAAATTAGCAGAGCGGAGCGTTTGGCGAGGCGCGTGGTCTGGCTGGAGACGCGCGTGAAGGCTGAGGACAGTCGAGATTCGGCACCTTTGTTGGGGCGCGGACGTTGTGCCGCGGCGGCAGATTAATCCGCTTTTTGTTACAGGAAGCTGCGCTGCCGCTCAAATAGCGAACCGGCAGCGCTCGTTACGGTGACGCCCGGTTTTTGATCAGGCTCAGGCAGTGATCCCAGGCCGGCCTGCTTGCTGATTTCCAGGAAGAGGGAGCGGTCGCCGCCTTCCAGAACAAGGCAGTCCTGTTGAGCGCAGCGCAGGAAAACACCGCCGTCCGGCGTATCGAACGAGAAAAAATCTGGCCGGCGAAAAACATTGCTTTGCTGCGGATGTTTTTTCTGCAGTAATTCCGAATACAACCCGAAAAACGTGGCGGCTTGGTCCGGGTTGGCAAGATGAAGACGAACGACCAGAAGAAGTCGCTTGGAAGGTTGATTTTCGAAAAGCTGATAGCGATCGCCTTCCCAGGCGGCGGCGAGAGGTTTGGCGCGCGCTTCGCCCAGATATTGTTTCAAGACTTCAAGCCAGCCAAATTCGCCCAGTAAGCTTTCATCCAGTTTCTTCCACTCTTTGCCGAGTTTGTTCTCAATCGATGGAAGGGTTACGCGCGCCGGAACATATCCGGACTTGTAAAGACCGGGATGCATGATCTGTTGCGTGGAGGCAGGTGGATTTGAAAACACTTTTGCCAGAGAGCTCCAACCGTCGGGCTTCAGAGCGGCGGCGGTGAAGGTCATGCCGGAAAAATACGGAAAGACAAGAGTGTCCTTGATGAACGGGGGCGCCTTCTGCAAGGAAGGCGTGCTACCGAGGTCGCCGGTCAAAATGGAAGGATCGAACTCCGGCATGTTGACGACGGATTTTCCGGTGCCTTCGAGAAGATAGTCGACCATAGCGGCGGTGGCGCTGCCTTCGAGGAAGGCTTCACGCGCCAATTCGGCATCGTCGTTGGGACGCGCGGCCTTCAACCAGGTTTCAATCTTGAAATGCTGATCCTGCAGCGCGTGGGTCAACTCATGCGCCATGACCATGCGCTGGTCGTTGAGCGGAATCCAATTGGCGATATAGAACTCGTGGGCTTTTGGATCGTACAGACCAGCGATCTGTTCGGTGAGCAGCTCGACCATGAAGGAGTCCAAATCGAAATTCCTCGGCAGCAGACCGAAAGCTTCGGCGGATTTCGCGTCAGCGTAGCGCTGCGCAGCGTCCTTGTCCTCGTCCATCTGACGAATGACATAAGCGCGAATTTCATCTCGAGAGCGAAGCGTCTTCTTAAGCGGCGAAACCAGCGACAGACCGGTGATTTCGCTCATGTCGTGCAAAACCTCGTCAGCAGCGCGGACAAAATCAGCCTGAGAGTTGGCTACCGGAGGCGGCGCGGATCGGGCCGAAGGAGATTGCTGAGCGGAAAGGCTGGAAACGAGCAAAAAAAAGCAAAGGGCGAGCCCTTTCAAAGGGTGGCCAAAGCCACGAATCGCAAATTTCGCGAGCTTCTTGAGGTCCATTTTTTGAGAATAACAGATTCCCTCGATCCCCGTAGTCATGCGGCCGGCGAACTTCCTCAAGCAATGGCCTGGCGGTAAGAGAATGCAAGACAGGAAGAAATAAGTCGAAGTAAAGGCCCTGTTCCGATGTCTTAACAGAATGGTAGTTCGGGTGTACGCTGGCGTGCAGAAAAAACCCTCCTGCAGGGGGACCCCATGCTGCCCGGATTGCGATTGCGCCAAGTCCGCGAGCGACTTGGGCTGACATACCGTGACGTTGAGACTGCGAGCTATGAACTCGCTGCGGTGCGTGGCAGTCCGAGCTTCATCGTGCACATCAGCCGGTTGGCCGACATTGAAAATAGAAATGTGGTTCCCGGCCTGCACAAGTTCTACACGCTGGCGGCACTTTACCATTTGAATCCGCTGGAGCTGTTTCGATGGTTTGAAATTCCCATCGACGAATGTTTTGGAGACGGAATCAATTTTCAGGTCCCGAGAACTCATGTCGCGGCGCCGCCAAGCGGCTTGCGCGTGCCGTTGCGATTCGATCCCGGTTTTGATCCGCGGCGCACGGAATTTCTCTCCAGGATGGTGGAGCGGTGGGGCCACTTTGAAGGAGCCCTCAAAACAGAACGTCCGCAGCATTGTTACGGATATATCGGACTTACAGACAGAAGAATGGCGCCTCTGCTGCGTCCCGGAAGCCTGGTGCTTGTGGACACCGAGATGCGGGAAATTGAGGTTGAACGGTGGACTTGCGAACACGACCGGCCGATGTATCTTGTTGACGTAAGAGATGGTTACCGCTGCGGGTGGTTTCATCAGATACCCGGACGCCTG
>Ga0210406_10000577_pt1 | contig 49409 bp, 38 predicted proteins | sample IncBWC30MmetaG_FD_155454 | JGI IMG/M metagenome (GOLD analysis project Ga0210406, IMG submission 155454) | Forest soil microbial communities from Barre Woods Harvard Forest LTER site, Petersham, Massachusetts, United States - Inc-BW-C-30-M | ecosystem: Environmental > Terrestrial > Soil >...
ATTCACATAACCGAACGGCGCATCTCCCAAACATGCCACCGGACAGAAGTCATGCAGAACCTCCCGCACTTCGTCACCGCACTTTCTCATCACCGCAAACCACTCCCGCGCGATCGCTCCCAATTCCCCTGTATGTTCTTTCATCCACATATCGATGGCCGGATCCCGCTCGACCGCCCCGTTGAATGGCAGCAATTCTGTCTTCATCCTCGCGCGCCTTTCCGACGCCAGACTACTCATTGACGTGCATGTCCAGCCGAAAAACGCCGGAGTCAGGAAAACCCGCTCGTTTAAGTCCCTTACAATCTGCAGTTACAGAAAGAAGCGGGCACCCGTTGCCGGGTGAGGTCTTCCGAACGGGCCCCGCGCAGTGAGGCGTCTCTCCTCGTTGTCTGCCACGTAGACTCCAACCTGCCATCGCGTCCGTAACAGCGCCTACAGCCATCGCGCCAGCAGCGTGCCTTCCGGAATAATCGTCGCGTCGCGTTCCGGGCCGGTAGAAATCATGCCAATCTCCACCTGCAGAAAATCCGCGATAAACCGCAAATAGTCCAGCGCCGCACTGGGAAGTTTGCTCGCGTCCTTCACACCGAAGGTCGGATCGCCCCACCCGGGCAGAGTCTTATATTCCGGCGTAACGTGCTCGTACTCCTCTGCCAGCGCCGGCATTTCGTGAATCGGCTTGCCCTTGTACTTGTATCCCACGCACACCTGAATTTCACGCTGCGTATCGAATACATCCAGCTTGGTCACCACCAGCGAATCGATCCCATTAATCATTTTCGCGTAACGCAACACCGCCAGGTCCAGCCAGCCGCAGCGCCGCGGTCTTCCTGTCACCGCGCCAAACTCCTTGCCGCGTTTGCGCACTTCTTCGGCATCCAGGTCCGGCATCTCCGTCGGAAACGGCCCGCCGCCCACCCGGGTGGTGTACGCCTTGGAAATTCCCAGCACCTGTTTGATCTTCGTCGGCGGAACACCCGCACCGGTCGTCGCTCCGCCGGAAATCGCACTCGAACTCGTCACGTACGGATAAGTCCCGTGGTCAATATCCAACATCGTTCCCTGCGCGCCTTCAAACAGCACCGACTTCCCTTCCTCCAGCGCTCGGTTGACCAGTTCCGCAGAATCGCAAATGTATCCGCGGATTTTTTCTCCCATCCTCAGCGTCTCTTCCACTTCATGCGAAAAATCAATGTCCGCTCCGTAGGCGCCCTTCGCCAGGCGATTCTTTTCCGCCACCACCCGTGCCGCTTTTTCCCGAAACAGCGCCGGCTGCAGCAAATCGCACATGCGCAAACCGCGCCGCGCCATCTTATCCTCGTACGCCGGACCGATACCGCGCGAAGTCGTTCCAATCTTGTTCGCGCCGCGTGCGCCTTCCGCTGCTTTATCCAGTTCGCGGTGATAAGGAAAAATCAGGTGTGCGCGATTGCTGATATGCAGCCGGCCATTTACGTCTACTCCGGATTTGGCAAGCGTTTCGATCTCATTGACCAGCGCGCCAGGATCAACAACCACGCCCATACCGATCACGGCCTGCTGCTTGGGACGAAGAATCCCGCACGGGATCAACTGCAGAACGTGTTTTTCTTTGCCAATAATTACTGTGTGCCCGGCATTGTGCCCACCCGCCACGCGCACGATGTAATCGAACGAACCGGCCAGGTAGTCCACTACCTTGCCTTTGCCCTCGTCACCCCACTGCGCACCGACCACCACCACCGATTTCATCGCTCAGAACCTTTCCGTGCTCACACTGTGCCCTCGGTCCATAAAAACCTCGAACTGTCGGGGAACCCGGAGAAAAGCGGGTTTCAGGGTTCGTGCTTACGAACCCTGAGATAACAAGGGAAATGAAATCCTACGATGGAGCCGTTATCAACGCAAGCGACACTGCTGGCACTAGACGCGGTGGCACGATTTGCGATGAAGACGAAGCAATGGGACAATAAATCCATGACAAAGCTATCCATTGTAGTCACGGCATTCCTGGCGATGGGCCTTGCGTCAGCTGACGCTGCGCTTGCACAACAATCTTCGACCTCCGGGTCGCAACAAACACCTGCGGCAACCGCACCCGCGAAGCCCGCGACCGCCCAATCCTCCACTGCCCCCAAAACCGGGCAGACGCCAGTCGCAAAGCGGCCCGCGGCCACTCCAGCGGCTCCGCTGACCACCGCCAAGCAAAAGGCCAGCTACGCCATCGGTATGAATATCGGAAAAGGACTTAAGAAGGATGAAGTCGACGTGGACGGAGCCAGTCTGGCTCGCGGCATTCGCGACGCCATCGCGGGCAACAAACCGTTGCTGACCGACGAAGAATCCAAAACCGCCCTGATGGCGCTGGCCACCGAAGTGCGCGCCAAGCAGCAGGCAAAATTGGACCAGATTGCCGCGGTGAACAAAAAGGAAGGCGACGCGTTTCTCGCCGCCAACAAAGCAAAAGACGGCGTGACAGTGCTCCCGAGCGGATTGCAGTACAAGATCGAAAAGGAAGGCAACGGACCCAAGCCCACCGCCACCGACAGCGTTACCTGCAACTATCGCGGCACGCTAATCGATGGCAAAGAGTTCGACAGCTCTTACAAACGCGGCCAGCCGCTTACGATTCCGGTGAGCGGAGTCATCAAAGGCTGGACCGAAGCCATGCAATTGATGCCGGTAGGATCGAAATGGCAGCTTTTCATTCCGTCCGATCTGGGTTATGGAAATCAGGCCATGGGTCAAGATATTCAGCCAGGTTCCACTTTGATTTTTGAAGTGGAGTTGCTGTCCATCGCGCCGAAGGCAGATGCGAACCCGGCCGCAAAACCGGAAGCCGCCAAGCCCGACTCCAAGCCCAGCTCGAATTAATTAAACTTGCCTGTAGCGGAAGCATGTGGTCGCGTGGTCGTTCACCATGCCGATGGCTTGCATGAACGCATAACAAATCGTCGAACCCACAAAACGAAAGCCGCGTTTTTTCAAATCTTTGCTCATGGCATCCGATTCGGCTGTTTTTGCGGGCAACCGCGCACGCGCCGTCCACCGATTGCGTTTCGGTTTGCCGCCAACAAATTGCCAAATGTATTTGTCAAAGCTGCCGAACTCTTCCTGCACTTTCAGAAAAGCGCGGGCGTTATCGATCGTCGCGGAAATTTTCAGGCGGTTGCGCACGATTCCCGCATCCGCCAGCAACGAGCGAACCTTCTTCGAATCGTAACCAGCTACACGTGCCACGTCGAAGTTGTCGAACGCTTCGCGATAGCGTTCCCGCTTCCGCAAAATCGTGTCCCAACTCAACCCGGCCTGCGCGCCTTCCAGTATTAAAAACGCAAACAGCAGCCGGTCATCGTGAACCGGAACGCCCCACTCCTCATCGTGATAAGGAATGTTCCACTCGTTCGAAGCCCATCGGCAACGGGTGACTTCGGATTTGGGCTTGGCAGGCGACGCCACGGAAATCTCCTTGCGAACTCGTCGTTGCCAACTAGCGCGAGAAAAAAGGAAAAGGCGCGCAAGCTCGGCAAACAAACTTTGCGCGCCAAATTCATACTGCTCTAAATTAGCCGACGTGGCGATCGATGGCTTTGGTGATCTGATCCTTGGGCACCGCGCCCACGATCTGTTCGACCACCTGACCGTTCTTGAACACCAGCAGCGTCGGAATTCCGCGGATGTTGTAGCGTCCGGCGGAGTTCATGGCTTCGTCCACGTTCAGCTTGGTCACTTTCAGCTTGCCGGCGTAGTCGTGAGCAACCTCCGCGACCGTCGGCGCCAGCATGTGACACGGGCGACACCATTCCGCCCAAAAATCGACCAATACGGGCTGAGCGCTGCTCGCCGTCAGCACTTCAGATTCGAAGTTGCCGTCATTCACCGTGAGAATGTTTTCTGCCATGTGGTTTGCTTTCAGCGGGATACCGGTAGTTCGGCTGTCCGCTGTCTCCTTATCTGCTCTAATTAGATGTTGCAACAGGTATTTGGTTTCCTGCCCGGTGGCCCAGGCCCCGGGCCACGCGTGCCGCTTCATAGACCTTGGCGTATTCCGCTGCCGGCGTCTTCCAGGAAAAATCCTTGACCATGCCGTTCAACTGGATGCGCTTCCATATGCGCTCGTCCGCATAATGCTGAAGCGCCTGCTTCACTGCGTACAAAAACGCCGTTCCGGTATATTCGGTAAATTTGAAGCCGGTGCCGGTCCCGTGCTCGACGTCGAAACTCTCCACGGTGTCGTCGAGCCCCCCGGTAGCCCGCACCACTGGCACGGTACCATATTTCAGGCTGTAAATCTGATTCAAGCCGCACGGCTCATAGCGCGAAGGCATCAGGAAAATGTCCGCGCCGGCTTCCACCTTGTGCGCAATGGCGTTGTCATAGGCGAATTTGAACCCCACTCGTCCGGGATATGCATTCGCCAGCGCCCGGAATAAATCCTCGTAGCGCCGGTCGCCGGTGCCGAGAACCACTAGCATCACGTCTTCGCGCAACATTTCGTGCGCGCGATCCGCGATCAGGTCGAAACCCTTCTGGTCGGCAAAGCGCGATACGATTCCCAACACCGCGCGATGCGGATTGTCATTCGCTAGGCCAAACGTATTCAGCAAATCCTGTTTGCATGCCTGCTTTCCGATCAGATCCCTGGCTGAATACTTCATGGCAATAAAAGGATCTCTGGCCGGATTCCAGGTGGTGTAGTCCACTCCGTTCAAAATACCCACCACCCGGTCCGCACGGCTGCGAACCACTCCATCCAGACCGTAGCCGAATTCCGGCGTCTGGATTTCTTTCGCGTAGCGCGGGCTGACAGTCGTGAGGTAGTCGGAATAGACCAAGCCGCCCTTCAATAAATTCACGTCGCCATAGAATTCCAGTGCGCCCGGATTGAAAAGTATTTCTGGGATCCCTGCGCGAGCCAGCACTTCGCGGCGGAATTGCCCGTGATAACCCATATTGTGAATCGTGAAGACCACCGGCAAATCCTTCACCACCGGGTCATCGCCATAAGTTGTCCGCAACAGAACCGGCAGCAGCGCCGTCTGCCAGTCATGGCAATGGAAAACGTCGGTTGGCCAGACATGTTTGGCGATTTCAATGGCAGCGCGCGAGAATTCACTGTAGCGCTCTGCGTTGTCGGCAAAATCGCCAGCCGCAGTCCCGTAAATTCCGTCACGATCGAAATAAGCGGGATCGTCCACAAAGAAGTAGCGAACGCCATTCAGCAGCGTTCCATCCGCGATGCCCGGAAACCGCAGGTGATTTCCCATCGGTATGGTCAGACTGGGAATGATTGCAGCACTGGCCTGCGTTCCCCGGTATTTCGGCAGCACCACGGCCACCTCATGGCCACGGGCCAGCAGCGCCTTGGGCAGCGCCTCGACAACGTCGGCGAGACCTCCGGTCTTCGAAAAAGGCAGGCCTTCGGACGCCGCAAACAGGATTCTCATAATTTCGGCCGCAATTCTTGTACGCTCTACGCACACCGTTTTTTACAAACAACCGGTTCAGACAAGCGGTAGAGGCGAACGCGTCAAGTTTAGCGCACAATCGCGAGCACCGAAAATCGGCAAGGGCATGGAAGGCAGGCATGGCGCGGCAACGGCTGGGGCAGCATTTTTTGTACGATGCGGGGTGGCGCGAAAAAATCGCACGTGCCATCCGCGTTTCGCCTCATTCTGATGAACCTCCGGCCGCAGCCGGAAAACCGTATTGCTGGATTGAAATTGGTGCCGGCCACGGCGAAATGACGGAGTTTCTCGTGGCCACCGGCGCGCCGATTTATGCCGTGGAGCTCGACCCTCCATTGATCGCCCAGCTGCAGCAGCTCAGCGAAAAATTCCCCAATCTTTCCGTGGTTCCCGGAGATGTATTGGAAACTGACTTGGCGTCGATCGCGGCAGGCCGGCGTATCCGTCTCTATGGCAATTTACCTTATTACATTACCTCGCCTATCTTGCACCGCTTTTTCGCCAGCGCGGATCGGATCGACGAAATCGACATCGTGATTCAACTCGAGGTAGCTCTTCGGCTGGTGGCACATCCTGGGACGCGCGATTACGGCTACTTGTCCGTGCTCACGCAATACTTTTCCAAGCCTTCGATTGCTCTGGAAATCCCGCCCGCGGCCTTTCGCCCGCCTCCGGAAGTAGGTTCGGCGCTGGTCTCACTCAAGCTCCCGGGTGAAAAGGCAGGCTTAGGGGTTTCAGATGATGCGCGGTTTTTGGATTTTGTGAAAAAGTGCTTCGCGCAAAAACGAAAAACGCTTGTCAATAATCTGCGCGTAATTGCAACGCCGGAAAAAATAAGAGCGGCGTTGCTGGACTTGGGCCTGTCCCAGAAAGCGCGCGCGGAGGAATTAGCAGTCCCGGAGTTGGCCGCGCTTTTCAAGCAATTGGTCGCGGAGTAGCGCTCTCAAGGAAAAGGATCGCCCCACATTACGAAAGCCATCCGATTTGTACGCCCGGGCAACGCGCTTGGCGCTCCCGCGCTTCAGAGCCGCCGCGAAGCCAGGGGAAGACATGTTGGCGAGTCTCCAGCAAGGCCCGGCTCCTCTGCCTTTGCCAACACCCGGTTTGATGTAAGTGATTGGTTACTCTGCGGACGAAGCAGCTAGCCGGGGCGCAGCATGCAGCGTCCCTAACCGGATCCAGAATCTTTCCGCCGCGTGAGCTCCAACAATCTGTCCGGATAATCCGAAATGATTCCGTCCACCCCCGCTTCCAATAGCAGCCGCATATGAGCCGGATGGTTCACCGTCCAGCACACCACCTGCAAATCACGCTGGCGCGCTTCTTTCAACAAACGCGGCGTAACCAGACTGCCACGCACCGCAAGCTGACGCGCTCCGATCTCAATCGTTTTAGCCAACGGATCAGAAATTTGCCCTTCGAACAGCAACCCGGTCATCACCGTCGGTTCAATTTTCCGGGCGTTCGCCAGAATTGCCGGATCGAAGGAAATCACAACCGTGCGCGCAATCTCTCCCGACTCCCGCAAAGCGCTGATCAGCGCGTGTTCGCCGCCCCATGAACCGGACGGTTTCAGCTCGAGATAGAACACCACGTCGTGTTTCTTCGCGAACTCCAGGATTTCTTCGATGGTTGGGATTCGTTCGCCGGCAAACTCGCTGCCGAACCATGATCCGGCGTCGAGCCTGCGCAATTCGGCCAGCGTCAAATCATGCACCGCCCCTTGCCCGTTGGTGGTCCGGTTCACGGTGGCATCGTGTATCGCCACCAGACGCGCATCGCGGGAAAGCTGCAGGTCGGTCTCAATGAACCCGGCGCCCATCGCAGTCGCCTTTCGAAACGCGGCAAAAGTGTTTTCCGGGGCATATCCTGACGCCCCGCGATGCGCTATCGCTAACACCGATCGTTTCTCCGGGCATTGCGGGATGGATTCAACAAACCAATGGCTCCTGCGGCCTGGGTGCTATCCTACCATCCCCTCGGAGACGGCTGGGCCTTGCGGCTCATTACACGACATTCTGCGACAATTTTGCACCAACCCCTATTGACGCTTCTTGTCGCTTGCCATGGTCCGCTTACGGGTCTAAGTTCAGTCCACTGAAAGACCCCGCAAGACAAAAGGAATCCAGCCATGGTGCACAGGATCGTTAGAAAGTTCTTGGTTTTGGCGATAGCGTCCGCCGTGCTAGCGCTGCTTTTGCCCGCTGCGGTGCCCGCACAAGACAGCGGCCTCTGGACCGCGGTCGATCCCAACGATCTAAAGCTCGACGACAACCCGAAGCAGCCCGGCGGCCCGGCCATGGTGCTGGATTACTGGCACGAGATAAACAATCTACACTCCAATGAGACGATAAGAATCCGAATCAAAGTGTTTCGACAACAGGGAACAAAATACGCCAATGTCGAGATACCCTACCTTGCAAAATACACGCAGGTTGAAGACATTCGCGCTCGTACCGTTACTCCCCGAGGCCTATCCGTCGATTACAAGGGCGACGTATTCGAAAAGCAGATCGTAAAAGCGAAACGCTATAGATTGAATGCGAAAACTCTGATCCTTCCTGACGTGCAGGTTGGGACCATTATCGAATACACCTACCGTCTGCATTGGAAGTCCGGATTTCCCGACGTCATAAAGAGTCCCGGCCGGTACCTCATTACCGAACCGATCGCATATCTGGCCGGCGATTGGGAAGTGCAACGCGACTTGTTTGTCCGTCACGCTCATCTGACACTTCGCGCCTATCCGAATGCAACGCTTCGCAATCTCACAGTAAGCCTGCCAAGTTATCTTGGAGCGAATCGTGGTCCCGACGGTACGCTCTATGTCGAAATGGAAAACATTCCCGCATTCGAGGAAGAGGAATCCGCGCCGCCTGAAGACAGTATTCGCGGCCGCTTCGCGGTTTTTTACACTTTCGGCTTCGAAGAAGCTGAGAGTTTCTGGAAGTCGATCGGCAGGCAGGACGGAAAATTTTACGACGAATTTCTGAAAAAGTCCGGCCGCGCCAAGAGCGAAGTGCAACGCTTGATCGCTCCCGGCGACACGGACGAGCAGAAACTGAGAAAGCTTTATGCCCGCTCGCAGGAAATTCGCATGGTCAGTTATGAGGAACCGAAAACGGAGAAGGAGCAAAAGCGTGAGGAGCTGAAGGAAAACAAGAACGCCGAGGATGTCCTCTCCAGAAATTATGCCTACGGGAACCAGGTCAATCTGGCGTTCATGGCGCTGGCGCAGGCCGCCGGATTCAAGGTGAATGCGGTGCGGCTGGTTTCGCGCGACAACCATTTTTTCCAGCAGAAATTTTTTGATCCCGCGCAACTCAATGCCACGGTGGTGCAAGTGATGCTGGGCGGAAAGCCCAGGTACTTCGATCCGGCAACCAAATATTGTCCCTACGATTTGGTGCCCTGGGCCGAGACCGATACCATCGGCGTGTTGGCGGACCAGGTGAACCCTCGAGTTCTGCAGCTTCAGATTCGCCCCAGCAGCGAAGCGGTCGTGCGGCGGTCCGCGGAGCTGACTGTTGACGACGAGGGAAACGTCGAAGGCGACGTGCGCCTGGTATTCGAAGGCCAGGAAGCTCTGCTGTGGCGGCTGGATGAGCGCAACGGGGATGACGCGCAACGGCGCAAGAACCTGGAAGACTGGCTGAAAGCGATTTTGCCGGACAATTCCGAGTGCACGCTCACTTCATCCGACGGCTGGACAAAAAGCGAGGGGCCAGTCACAGCGACATTGCACGTGCAGACCCACGGTTACGCCAGTCAAGTGGGACAGCGGCTTTTGCTGCGACTCGGCTATTTCAAAACTTCCGAAAACAAACCCTTGTTCTCCAGCCCACATCGCACGCACCCGGTCTATTTTCGCTATCCCATGCAGTCTTACGATATCGTACGCATCAAGCCTCCCCATGGCTTCGCGGTCGAGGCTATGCCTGCTGCATTGTCGATCAAAAGCGGCGCAGCCAATTTCGATTTGAAAGCGGAACAATTCGATCGGGTGTTGCAGATCACTCGGTCTTTCGTTCTGGACGCCAACTATTTTCCCACGGACAAGTATTGGGCGTTGAGAGAATTTCTCCGTCGAGTGGCCGGCGGCGACGAAGCACAAGCGGCCCTGAAGCAGGTCGCACCAAGCACTGCGCAAGCCAACTAGCACTCCTTGTGTGTGGCAGCCATGTGCGATCGCTGGCAACACAGTTGTGTGCCGCCTTCCTGGTATGAAGGCTGTTCCGTAGCGCACGGCGCATTGGCCCTTATCCCGCCATTATTCCGCGCGACCACGACGTGCCAGCCGCTCTCCCCCTAGGGGAGAGACTGCATTCCGCGGATTCGCTTGCCGGACATATACTTTTGTGCCCACTGCCGTCCGCCAAAAAGGAGAAAGTCCATGCATAGCGTTCACCGTGTTACCGGGTCCTGGGCTCTCGTATTCGCCATGCTATTTGCTCCCTCCACAATTTCCGCTGCAAGCCAGAATGAGCGTCCGCAGCGCAACGACAAGAAAATGCACGACAATCTGGTCAAGGAAGTGCGCCACCAACTGCTCCTTCTTCCCTACTACTCGGTCTTCGACAACCTGCTTTATAAAGTGGACGGCGATAAAGTCACGCTGATGGGACAGGTGGTTCGCCCGACGCTTAAGAGCGATGCCGAAAACGTGGTGAAGGAGATCGAAGGCGTTTCCGCCGTCAACAATGAAATTCAGGTGCTGCCCGTCTCGCCGATGGACGACCAGTTACGGCGTGCGGTTTATCGCGCGATTTACGGAGACACGGTGCTGTCGCGTTATGGGATGTCCGCGTTACCTTCGATTCACATCATCGTGAATAACGGCCAAGTGACGCTCGAAGGTGTGGTTGATTCGGAATCCGACAAGAATCTGGCCAATATCAGGGCTAACGGCGTGCCGAATGTTTTTTCCGTGACCAATAACCTGGTTGTGGGTTCTAATGGCAAGACGAAATAAAGTTCGCTTACCAAACTTTGTAAACTTGCCCGGTTTGCCTGCCTTCGACGCTCTTGCTGTAGGCAAGCGCGACTTCCCTGGCAGGCGCGGCTTTGTAGCCGCGAAAATACGGGCCGAACGAATCGAGCGACTCCACCACCACCGTCGGGCTGACCGAGTTAATCCGCAACCCGCGCGGCAGTTCAATCGCGGCTGCACGCACGAAGCTTTCAAGCGCTCCGTTTACCAGTGACGCTGCCGCCCCATACTGAATCGGATCTTCGCTCAAAATGCCGCTGGTTAGCGTGAATGACCCGCCATCGTTCAGAAATTCCTGGCCGGCAAGAACCGCGTTCACTTGCCCCATCAATTTGTCGCGCAGTCCGATATCGAATTTTTCCGGAGTCATTTCCGCCCACGGCCCGAAATGCACGCTTCCCGCCGTGCAGACGATCGCGTCCGCCCGGCCGATCCTTTCAAAGCAGGATTTCAGGCTGGCGATGTCCCGCATATCCGCTTGGACGCCTCCGCTCCGGCGTCCCACTGCGACGATTTCATGCCGCGCCGATAGCTCCGCCGAAACCGCTTTTCCCAACCTACCGCTTGCGCCGATCACAATAATTCTCACCTGTCGCCCCCGTTCCAATTTCGCCGTTTACAGCCTACCCGTTTCCCGCTCTCCTTTGTCGCATGTCCGGCCTCTTTTTGCGAGCAGCACAAATCAAGCTATAATTTTCCATGCGCTTGCGCCCTGCCCTTTGTCTTTCCGGCTGGTTCGCCTTTTTTGCGCTGCTCCCGTCGGCGCTTGCCGCGCAAGAATCATTTTCGCAGCAAGATGAACTGGCCTGGCGTACACAGCACGCAGCGGATCTGCAAAAGCCTGACGGCTGGCTGTCATTGATAGGGCTCGAATGGCTTGAACCCGGCGAAACTTCGATCGGTTCGGCCAGCGACAACAACATTCACCTTCCGGCGACCGCCCCCGCTCATATCGCCCTTCTAAAGCTGAGAGACAATGCGGTCGCTCTGGTGCCGCCAACTGAAGGCTTCCCTTCCGGGCTGCAAATTGACGGTTTACCTGCCAAACCGCAGGCTCTCCGCGCGGATCAGGACCAAGACAAGTTCAATTCGCACGTCACGATCGGCACAGTGAATTTTTACGTCATCAAGCGCGCCGATAAATTTGCTCTGCGCATCAAGGACGCAAAGTCGCCTTCGCTGCTGGAGTTTCACGGCTTGAAGTGGTTCGAACCCGACCCTGCCTATCGCGTAACGGCGAAGTGGACGCCGTACGTTCCGGCAAAAAATGTTTTGCTGCTGACTCTGGTTGGCACCGAATATTCGGAACCGGTCCCCGGATTCGCGGAACTCACGCTGCAAGGAAAGACTCTTCGCCTGGAGCCGGTGCTCGAAGATCCGAACAGTCCGAAACTCTTTTTCATTTTGCGTGATACTACCAGTACGGAAACCACTTACCCAGCGTGCCGATTTTTGTACACCACGCTTCCAAGCCACGGCGTGGAGCAACCCGGTGAATTAGTGCTCGACTTCAATCACTTGGAAAATCCTCCTTGCGCTTATACGCCGTACGCCACTTGCCCGCTTCCGCCTGCAGGCAACCGGCTGGCGATCGCGCTGCCCGTCGGAGAACAGCGGTATCATAAATAAATATGACTTCAGGGTCTCCAAATGCGCTGCATCGCGAAGGCGATGATACCGGCGCCCGCGAAAAAATGGTTGCGCTCCGCGGCGCACTCCTGCGCCTGCACAAGGCTTTGCTCGAAATGGAGCGCCGCGACTACGAACGCGAACATGGCGTCGTAAACGTTGGCGAACTCTTTCGCCTGGTAGTGGACGACTCGCAGTTCAGCTGGCTGCACAACATTTCCGAATTCGTGGTTCGCCTCGATGAAGCACTCACCGGAAAAGCTCCCATCGGCCCTGCGGACTCGGAAACCGCATTGGACCTGGCGCGAAAAATGTTTACGCCCACGGAAAGCGGCGACGCCTTCCAGAAGCAGTATTTCGCCGCAATTCAACGTGATCCCGCCGTGGTGATGGAGCACGCCGAGCTGGCACGATTGTTTTCGCAAACCCTGCCCAAAGAAAAGAAGGAATAGCGGTCTCCGCAATAAAACAGGTTGCGGCTGCTGCACACCGCAAAAGACGGCCCGCATGACAAATTCGCAAACTCCCGACAGGTGCGATGTCTTTCACAACGTCACGCTACAGCGCTTCGAATTGCGCGTCGGCGATGCACTCTGTTTGATCGATTACCGCCGTTCTCCTGGAAAACTGATTATTTATCACACCGAAGTGCCGCAGCCGCTCGAACGCCGCGGCCTGGCAGCGTGCATGACGCGCGCCGCTCTGGATTTTGCACGTTCGCAAGACCTGCAGGTCGAACCGCGCTGCCCGTACACCGCGTACTTCATGCGGAAACATCCCGAGTACGCCGACCTGCTCGCCCCTCGTTGACGCGGTCTGCCGCGAGCTCCAAATTGGTTGGCGCGCTTGGTGCAACCCGCGTGCCATAATTTCGCCAGCCAGTTGTCAGCATTTTCGGCGGAATAAACTTTTATGAACAAGGCCGTCCACAACAAGGCGTGGTCTTACGCCGCTCTGGTCGCAGCCATCGTCTGTATCGCGTGGTCCGCCATTTTTGTGCGCTGGACTTCCATCCCCGGCCCGGCCTCGGCTTTCTATCGCTGCCTGATTCCTGCGATCGTGCTGCTTCCCACCTGGTTCCTGCCCGGACGACGCCCAAAACTCAGCCTGCGCAGCTACGCCATCATCGCCATTGGCGGATTTTTCTTTGCGCTCGATCTTGCGTTCTACAACACTTCGATCCTGCAAACCAGCGCCACCAATTCCACGCTGCTTGGCAACAACACGCCCATTATGGTTGGCCTGCTTACCTGGCTCCTCTTCCGCCGCCGCCCTGCATTTTCGTTCTGGGTCGGCCTGACGCTTGCCGTAGCCGGTTCGGCCGTGATCATGGGAGCCGATTTGGCGAAGCACACCAGGTTTGGCCTCGGCGACATTTTTGCGCTCGCCGCCGCCGCCTGTTTCGCCGTCTATCTGATTGCCACCGAGGAGATTCGCTCACACACCACCACTCTGGAATTTCTGCGCCTGGCCATTCTCTCCAGTACCATTTTCATGTTCGTGTTTACGCAGGTCCTGCGCACTCCATTGGTCGTTCCCGATCGCCGCACCTTTCTGGCGCTGCTCGGACTCGGGCTCGTGTCACAACTCGGAGGCTACCTGGCATTGACTTACGCGCTTGGCCACTTGCCCGCGACCATCACCTCGGTCAGTCTGCTCTCGCAAGGTCCGCTCACAGCCGTACTCGCGGCGCTGCTGCTTGGTGAACCGCTAACGCGCTATCAGATTGCCGGAGGCGTGTTGGTTCTCTTCGGTGTAGGATTGGCAAATCATCTCGGCCGCCCGGAAAACGAAGTGAACGCGGCATTCGGCGAAACAGCGCACACGGGAGCCGTTGAATCAAACGCGGGAAACGATGTGGCAGCCTACGCGTCTAAGAAGCTGTCGTAGTTGTTGCTAGCGGCGGGTGAACCAACGCCAATGAGCGATTCGCTACAAACCGGAAAATTCTACGGAGCGACACAACGCCGCTTCGAACTGGACGGCGTCCTGCTCACCGAAGTCGCGCACACTTGTGGGCGGAAGCTTCCCTGTCATACTCACGAATCCGCGTATTTCGGCCTGCTGCTGGCTGGCAGCTATTCCGAAAGATGCACGCATCGCGCCGCCGACTACGATCCCTTCACCATGGGCTTCCATCCACCGGCGCTCACGCACTCCGATGAAGTCGGCCGGTGCGGCTCTCGCATGTTTTGCGTGGAGCTGCGCGATTCTTATCTGTCTCGCACACGGCCATTCTTGAGCGCACCACAATTTGTTCCCGATCTTTGCGCCTCGGAGATTACCTGGCTCGGCTGGCGCTTGTACCGTTCATTCGCCGCTGAAACGCTTGGCGGTTTGGAGTTAGAAGAACTTTGCGGCGACATGCTGGAACGGGTCAGCGTCTCCAATTTGCGCAAAGAAAAACGGCGGCCCGCTTGGCTCAAGCGCGCGCTGGAATTGCTGCATGAGTCCTATCGCGAGTCACTTACGCTGGAAGAAATCGCAACCCAGGTCGGAGTGCATCCGATCCACCTCTCGCGCGTTTTTCGCAGACACTACGGTTGCACCATGTCGGAATTCATGAATCGGCTGCGCGTGCAGTTCGTTTGCCGCATGTTGTCGCGCGAATGGACCGACCTCGCCATCGTCGCCAGCGACGCCGGCTTCGCCGATCAAAGCCATCTGGGCCGCGTCTTCAAATCCTGCACGGGACAAACACCAGGAAAGTTCCGCTCCTTTTTCCAGTCTCAGCCGCACTAGATCTTCTCCGGCATGTTAGTTTTGTTCTATACCGCTTCGAAAAACCAGGTCACACTTAGCCACTTCTGAAAGGCAGGCAACCGCAATGCCAAGATCAATCTACCTGGCCGCATTTTTCACAGCGCTGGCAATCTTCGCGATCGAACAGTCCCCGCATGCCACCGCGCTTCCTACGCCAAAATCCGCCGGCAAAGCCGAATTTAGGTCCGACGGCAAACTCGTTCGCCCCGCCGATTACCGCAAGTGGGTTTTTCTTTCCTCCGGGTACGGCATGAGCTACGCGCAAAAGGCTTCTGACGATCCCGACCACCAGATGTTCACCAACGTTTTTGCGCCGCCTGCGGACTACGACTATTTCCTCGAACATGGAATGTGGCCGGACAAAACCGTATTCGTTCTCGAGATTTACGGCTCGCAATCGAAAGGCTCGATCAACCAGCGCGGCCACTTTCAAACCGAATTCATGGGTCTCGATGTCGAAGTAAAAGACGCGTCGCGGTTCCCCGACAAATGGGCCTATTTCACATTTAACGGGACGGAAAACGCGAGCGAAGCGATGTCTCCGGCAAAAAACGATTGCTGGAAATGCCACGATCAGAACGCCGCAGTCGAACACACCTTCGTGCAGTTCTATCCAGCGCTGCTAAATCTTGCAAAAGAAAAAAAGACCATCAAGCCGGGCGTAAAACTGCCGTAAAACGCTACTGCACACACGTTCCGGTCATTGCTTCACAACGGGCGCCGTCTCCACCGCAGCCGCCATCACCTCAACATTGTTTCCGTTCGGATCCTTCACATAAACCGAACTCGACCCATCGCGGTGAACCTTCGGTTCGCCAAACGCCGCCGGATCGCCCACGATCGCAATATGCGGCGGATGCTGCTCCGCGATCACAAACGCCAGCCGCACATTCTCAAACGCCAGCATCGCCCACGAAGCGTCCTGGTATTCGACTTCACATCGAAAGCGCTTCGTATACCACTCGACCGTTTCTTTCACGTCCTTTACGCGAATCGCCGCGTGATGCAGTGTATCCAGCCGATTCTCTTTGCTCATGGAAGTCGCACCTCCCTTTTCCCGCCGTTCCTGCCAATAGAATAGAAGAATCCTCCGCCTATTGGCGAGCGCCGATTCTGCCCTTTTCTTCCCTGTCGCGAATTTGAGAAGATTCCGCAGCACTACGAACGCAAATGCATCGCTGGGGGCTGCGTGTCGCAAACTTTCGAGAATCAGGTGGCAATCATCAGCGGCGCGGGCAGCGCCGAAGGAATCGGTTTCGCTGTGGCTCGCCGCCTTCTGGCGCAAGGAGCGAAAGTCGCCATCACTTCGACCACCGCCCGCATTGACGATCGCGCCCGCGAACTGGACCCGACCGGGTCGCGAGTATTTTCTTTCGTGGCCGATCTCACCTTCGAAGCGCAAGCTCAAGCCTTTGTGGAAGCGGCAATTTCCTGGCAAGGCCGCGCCGACGTCCTCATTAATAACGCCGGCATGATTCAAACCGGCCAGTCCATGCTGTCTGGCTTTCTGGAAAATATCGCCTTCTCAGCCTGGCAGCGCCAGTTGGCAATTTCGCTCAACACCGCCTTCCTGATGACTCGAGCCATTCTCCCCACCATGAAAAAACAAAATTACGGCCGCATCGTAAACGTTTCTTCGGTTACCGGCCCGCTGGTCAGCTCGCCAGGCTCGGCCGCATACGGCGCTGCGAAATCCGCCATGGACGGCATGATGCGCGCTGCCGCTCTTGAAATCGCGGAACACGGAATCACCTGCAACGCGGTGGCTCCCGGATGGATCCAAACCGCTTCTTCCACCGAATCGGAAAAAATCGCCGCGCGCGCCACCCCCATTCGCCGCGCCGGCACTCCCGACGAAGTTGCCGCAGCCATCTGCTTCCTCGCATCCCCCGACGCATCCTACGTCACCGGCCAGTCGCTAGTGGTGGACGGCGGAAATCTTCTTCAGGAAGACAAGTGCCTCGTCCGAAGTGCATGAACTAGTCCTGCAATTGCAAGTAAACTAGGGCCGCCTCACCCTGCGCACCTGTGTTTGCATGCAATCAGGAGGTTTCATGCCCCGATTTTGTCGCGTCGTTTTTCTGGCGTTCGCTATTTTCCTGCTGCCTCTTTTCGCCGCTGCACAGGAAAATTCCGCGAACCCGCCGGCCACACCATCCCCGCAAGAAAAACGGCCGCGCGCCAAAATCGGAGTCGCTCTTGAAGGCGGCGGCGCGCTCGGTCTCGCGCACATCGGCGTCCTGCAATGGTTTGAAGACCATCACATTCCAATTGACTACATCGCTGGTACCAGCATGGGCGGCCTGGTCGGCGGACTCTACGCCGCCGGCGCAACCCCTAGAGAACTTCAGGAAATTGTCGAACGACAAAATTGGGACATCATCATCGGCGGTAAAACTCCCTATCGCGATTTATCTTTTCGCCGCAAAGAAGACAACCGCGATTATCCGACCTCCATCCAGATCGGTCTGAAAAATGGCTTCTCTCTCCCCGCCGGACTGAATGCCGGCCACCAGATTGGTTTGCTGATCGATCGCGAGACTCTGCCCTACGCAAGCCTGAAATCCTTCGACGATTTGCCGACTCCCTATCGCTGCGTCGCAACCGACCTGGTCAGCGGCAAGGAAGTCATTTTCAAGGATGGCAGCCTGCCGCAGGCCATGCGCGCCACCATCTCCATTCCCGGACTCTTCAATCCGGTGCGCCGCGACAATCAGGTCCTCGTCGACGGCGGACTCGTCGGCAATCTACCAACAGATGTCGTGCGCAATATGGGCGCGGAAGTGGTCATCGCCATTCACCTGGAGGTTTCTCCCGTTAAGCCCGAGGAAATCCAGTCGTTTTTCAGCGTGCTTGGCCGTTCGGTCGATGTGATCGTCCGTGAAAACGAAATTCGCGGTCTCTCTAAAGCCGATTTGGTGGTCAACGTGGATTTACACGAATACGGCTCTCTCGAGTACCAGAAATCGCAAGCCATCATCGCGGTTGGCCGGCAGGCTACGGAAGCCAAGGCGCGGGTGCTGGAACCTTTCGCGCTCAAAGACCAGGACTGGCAAACCTATCTGCAAGCGCGGGCCGCGCGCCGCCGCAGCGCGATTCCAACTCCGCAATTTATCCGCGTCGAAGGTACCAATCCGGACGCCGCAAAACATATCGAGAATTTCTTGCTGCCGCTGCTCGGCGAACCTCTCGACACACGCGCTCTTGACGGCCTGCTCACCCGTTTGACCGGCATCGGCAAGTTCGACGCCATCGGCTACAGCGAAATCAACGATGGCGCCCGCACCGGACTGCTCGTCCAGGTGCACGAAAAAAGCTACGCTCCGCCCCTTCTGCAATTTGCATCCGAGGTGGACGGCTCAGAAACCGCCGATGTTTCGTTTACGCAAGCCACCCGTCTCACACTCATGGACGTTGCCGGATACCGCTCCGAATGGCGCACCGACTTGCTCTTTGGCAATACCTACGGCATCTCCAGCGAACTCTACAAACCTCTCACCAGCTTTTCTAAAGCGTTCATTGCGCCGCGCATATCGGAAAATTACACGCAGTTCAAGATTTATCGCCGCTACGATCCGCTGGTGGATTACGGCAGAAACGTAGCCGACATTGGTCTCGATCTAGGCTATGAATTCAACCGCTTCAGCGAAATCCGCTTCGGCTATGAGGTTGGCGCTCTTGATGAGCGGCTGCGGCTCGGCGTGGCGCAGTTCCCTTCCATCTCCGGCCGCATCGGAGACGCCAAGCTGCATTTTCTTGTGGACCACGGCGACGATCCGATCGTTCCACGCCGCGGCTATACCGCGGAAACAACATTTCGCTGGTTTGACACCAGTCCCGGCGCGCCGCAAGGCTTTCCGACCATGGAAGCGCAAGTGCAATTCTTTCAGCCCATCACCACTCCTGCTTCCATTTTCGTAACCGCGCAAGGTGGCACCACATTCAGCTCCCGCGATGTCGGTCCGATTCCGCAATTTTTCCTGGGCGGGCCGCTACGCCTCGCCGCTTACGGCACCAACGAACTCTTTGGCAACCAGTATTATCTTTTCCGCGTAGGCTATCTTCACGACCTCTTCAGGCTGCCGCCGTTCCTCGGCAAAAACATCTACGCCATCGGCAGCTACGAGTTCGCCAAGATGTATGGCTTCCAGGCGCAAAGCGGTTTTCCAAATGACGTCAACGTCGGCGTGCTCGCCGAAACCGCCTTCGGCCCCCTGGTCATAGGCGGAAGCTACGGCGACTCCGGCCACCGCAAATTGTATTTCCAACTCGGCAGAGTGTTCTGAAGCCGTTTATTCGAAGTGGCTAAATAAATTATTCAACGATTCCGCCAGCGTCGGATGCGCGAACACCGCATCTTTCAACACCGTATAGGGCAGCTTGCCCATCATAGCCAACTGAATTTGCGACATGATTTCGCCGCCTTCAACGCCCAGCACCGCGGCACCAAGAATCTGTGAGCTGTCTGCATCCACAATCACTTTCATGAAGCCACGCGATTCGTCGACCTCCAGCGCGCGCGCCACATACGACATAGGCATCTTCGCGACGCGTATCTTTCGCCCGGCTGCGCGAGCCTCCGTTTCACCCGTGCCGACGCGGCCAAGTTGCGGATCAATGAAAACCGTATACGGTAACAGCCTCCCAGCGATGGACGCGCTTCCTTTTTCAATCACATTGCTCCGAATGATCCGGAAGTCGTCATAGGAAATGTGCGTGAACGCGGGTCCGCCCTTGATATCGCCGATCGCACATATGCCTGCAACATTGGTTTCCAGCCGATCGTTCACTTGAATGAAGCCCTTTTTGTCCGTCGCGATTCCCGCAGCTTTTACATTCAGCGAGTCGGCATTCGAAATTCGTCCCGCGGCAACCAACAGATGCGACCCGCTGATCCGTCGCGAGGCACCGGCGCTTTCCACTGTGAGCTCGATTCCCGCCGCAGCCTTGGCAATGCGCACGCCTTTCGACTTCAGCAGTGCCTCGACGCCATCTTCACGCAAAATCTGCAACACGGCTTCTGCAACGTCCGCGTCTTCTCCGGCCAACAGCTGTGCGCCTGACTGCACGATGGTAACCCGGCTGCCAAATCTGCGAAACATTTGGCCGAACTCCAACCCGATGTAGCCTCCACCAAGTATCAGCAAATGTTCGGGCACCGAATCCAGCTCCATGATGCTGGTGCTATTCAGATAAGCCACTTCGCCTAGTCCTTCGATCTTCGGCGCCGCCGGCCGGCATCCCGCGTTAATAAAAAACCTATCGGCGCCGAGCACCAGCTGCCCGCCATCCTTTTTGCGGACGACAATCGTTTTCGGTGCGGTAAACACGGCCTCGCCAAAGATCAATTCCAGATTTTTGGTTTTTTCAATTCTGGATTGGCCGCCGCTGCGAAAACTTTCCACAATCGCGCGTTTGCGTTCGCGCACTTTCGCCAGATCAATTTTTAATTCGCCGGTATGCACGCCATAGTCCGCGCCACGTCGCGCCAGGTACGCCACACGCGCGCTCGCCACCATCGTCTTGGTCGGCGTGCATCCTTCGTTGATGCAAGTTCCCCCGACATGTTCGCGCTCCACAATCGCCGTGCGCATCCCGGCGCCCGCCAGCGCCTGACACAGCGGCGTGCCCCCTTGCCCGGAGCCGATTACAATCGCATCAAAATTCTTCGAGTCCACCGAAGCCATCGCCTCTCCTTAAAAAGACCATCTGGACCGAATCCTCGGTTTGTGTAGCAGCGGGTTAATCCCCACTGCTCTTTCTTTCGACAGCTCTCATAACCGCTCCAACTTGCCCCGCCAGTCAGGCATTGTCAACCAGACGTGTCCCGTCCCAGCTGGGGTGCCCACGCCCCAGCTGCCTTTATCCGATATGAATGAACCGCAATACTTTGTTCACCGCCGAGTAATTCTGTTCCCGTATAACTCCCCCAGTCCGTTTCCATCCTACCCCCGGGCTCGAAGGAGTCTCTATGGCCACAGTTGCAACCGCCCCAACTGCCCCTTCCGCAGTTCACGAAAAGTTTTCCAAAGGCCCCGGTTTTATCGGCACTCTGATTTTTGTCGCTGTTCTCGTCGTAGGCATTTCCTACATCGGCTGGAGTGTCTCCCGCGACCTAGCCAATCTCCACGTAACTTCCGCGCTCCCTTACCTTTTGTTAGGCTTGGCGTTGTTTGTGGCGTTGGGATTCGAATTTGTAAACGGATTCCACGACACCGCGAACGCGGTAGCCACCGTTATCTACACGCATACGCTTGATCCGCACATCGCTGTGGTCTGGAGCGGCTTCTTCAATTTCCTCGGCGTGGTTACTTCCACCGGAATCGTGGCCTTCGGAATCATTTCGCTTTTGCCGGTTGAATTGATTCTGCAGGTTGGCAGTAACGCCGGGTTCGCCATGGTTTTTGCCTTGCTCGTTGCCGCGATTCTGTGGAACCTCGGCACCTGGTATTTCGGCTTGCCGGCTTCGAGTTCGCACACCCTCATCGGCTCGATCATCGGCGTTGGTATCACCAATCAATTGATGAGCGCCCGCAGCGGAACCAGCGGCGTCGACTGGGGCCAGGCCGCAAACGTCGGCAAGTCTTTGCTCATTTCGCCGATCGTAGGGTTCATCTGCGCGGCGCTCCTGCTGTTGTTGACCAAGGTACTGGTAAAAGACAAAAAGCTTTATCAGGCTCCCGAAGGAAGTGCCCCACCGCCCTTTTGGATTCGCGGCTTGCTGATGCTCACCTGCACCGGCGTCAGCTTCTTTCACGGCTCGAACGACGGCCAGAAAGGCATGGGCCTCATCATGCTCATTCTCATCGGCACCGTGCCTACAACTTACGCACTGAACCACGCCATCACGCCGCCGCAAACGCAGGATTTCATCGCCGTCTCGCATCAAGCCGCCGAATCCCTCAACAAATACGTCGAACAGAGCGCCGCGATAGGCGATCCCCGCGACGACGTCACGGATTTCATTCGCACCAAGGAATTCAAGCCCAACACCATGCTGGCCATGCGCACGCTGATCAACGATGTCGGCACGGAAATGGCGCAATTCAAGGATCTCAGGAACGTGCCCAACGAAGAGGTGCGCAATTTCCGCAACGACATGTACCTTACCAGCGAAGCACTGCGCATCATGCAAAAAAGCGGCAAACCGGCAATTTCCGCCGCGGACGCCGCCGTGCTGAAAAATTACAAGGGCCACATTGACAAGGCCACTCGCTTCATTCCCTTGTGGGTAAAAGTCGCCGTCGCCATCGCCCTGGGACTCGGCACCATGGTCGGCTGGAAGCGCATTGTGGTCACGGTCGGGGAAAAAATCGGCAAGAATCATCTAACCTACGCGCAGGGGGCAGCCGCCGAAATCACCGCCATGGCCACCATCGGAGCCGCCGACTATTTCGGCCTGCCCGTCAGTACCACTCACGTCTTATCTTCGGGAGTCGCTGGAACGATGGCGGCAAATCACTCCGGCCTGCAATGGGGCACCGTTCGCAACCTGTTGATGGCCTGGGTCCTGACATTGCCGGTAGCCATGGCCCTTTCCGGCTTGCTGTTCTGGACCTTCCGCAAGATTTTCTAGGATCTCAGACGGTCCTAGTTAAAAGCGCCCCAGGTAAAAAGTCAAAAGCCCCATTGACTTTCGCTTTTTATTCGCTATACTGCCTTACGGTAGAGGAAACGGGAAACAGGCGCTGCCGGCTCCATTGCCTTCTTGGCTCTCACGAGCCGACAGCCGCCTGTTATCAACCCGCCGTGTTCCCAACCCAGCCGCCATTTCGTTGCGCAACTCATAACCAAAAAATCGCTTTCACGTTTCATCGCCAGAAGCCTACGATGAATCCATGCCCGGCTTCAGAATCTTCCGCTTGCCCATGACCCATTTTCAAATCACATGGTTGTGGATTGCGCTGGCATCAGCCGTCATTCTCATCATCCTACGCGGTTTCTGGCTATACCGCGCCTCGCTGACCTGGCCCGCAGCAGACGGCGTAATCACGCTGTTGCAGATTGAGCGCCAGCGCGATGCCGGAACTCCAAGCGGCCACTATTTCGCCGCCACTTTCACCTACGACTTCCGCGATCCCGCCGGCAATCGCGTTTCCGGTAGTTGGCGGAAAGATTTCTCCAGCGAAGCCAACGCCCGGGAGTTCGCCGCGCGAGAATTGCCCGTCGGAAAAAAGGTCGTCGTCAGGTACAGCCCCAGAAATCCCACTCTCAACGATCTGGAGCTTGACTCCTGGACCTACGCCGGCGACCGTCCCACCACGCTGTCCATCTAGCTTACCTACATGGAGCAGCGGTCTTATCGCGAAACTGGCTCTTCCCCTCAGTCTTCGCCCCGTAACACTCCCATCATCTCCCAGAAAAGCGCTACTGCTATCCCTTGAAGTGCGGCGCGCTGCTCGCGCGAATCATCTGGCGTGATCTCCACCGCTCAGCGTCCGCCGCGAATCTTACCAATGGGGGTATCAATGTCTTACGCCAAACGTCTCATCTCGCTCGCAACGCTAACCTGCCTCGCTGCATTCGGCGGCAGCAGCGTCAAAGCGCAGGAGATCAAGACTGTCTTTGTGATCGCGATGGAAAATCATAACTGGACTCAGCCGGCCAACCAGTTCACCGGCGGCATCCAGCAGATTTATCAAAACCCGAACGCGCCATTCATCAACAGTCTCGTAAACGGAACCGCGGTCGCAGTCATCGATGGTTCCGAAGTCAACATCAGCCAGCAAGTCGCCTTCGCAACCGCCTATCACAACGTTCTCTCCACTCCCAGCGGCAACAATCCAGACATTCATCCGTCCGAGCCAAATTATCTTTGGGCCGAAGCTGGCACCAATTTCGGCGTGTTCAACGACAACGATCCCTTTAGTACCAACGGAGGCACCAATCAAAATACCAACCTGCACCTGAGCACTCTGCTTACGCAAGCCGGAAAAACCTGGAAGTCCTACCAGGAAGACATCGACCTCACCCCCAACGCCAGCAACCAGCTCAGCAACGTTGTCCTTCCTCAGTTCGACTGGATTGTCCCCATCAACAGCTTTTCTGGTGTCTTCGCTCCCGGCACCGCCAACGCCTTCAACGGCTCCAGTCAGTACAACTACGCCGCCAAGCACAATCCCATGGTCTTTTTCACCGACACCAACGGCGGCAACAATGCCACTCCCTCAAATCCATTGTCTTCGCACTACGCTCCGTTGCAGCAATTGTTCAAGGATCTGGCCGCCGGCACCCTTGCGGACTACAACTGGATTACTCCTGATCAGTTCAACGACATGCACACCACGCTCCGCGCGGGTTACAAAGGCCTGACCGGCGATCCCGCGAAAATCCTGCAAGGCGATGATTTTCTGCGCCAGGTTATTCCGGCAATCATGGCATCGGAGGCCTACAAGAACCACGGAGTCATCGTCATCTGGTTCGACGAGTCCGAATCCGATGGCGTGCAAAACGACCTGGAAGACGATTTCAATCATACTGTTCCGGAAATCGTCATCTCCGATCGCGCCCACAAAAACGTCGGAGGCAAGCCCTACGCCAGCTCAGTAAATTACACGCATTCATCCGATCTGCGCACTTGGCAGAATATCTTCCACGTCGGTCCGTATCTTGGCGACGCGGCTAACGCTACCGACCTTTCCGACCTCTTTCAGCCCGGAGCCGTTCCCAAGAAACCGTAACCCTGGACCAGCTTGCATCGCCTCCTAGTCGGAGCCATAGTTGCCAATCTTGCCGGAGCCGCGCCCTTCACAGCGAAGCGATGCGGCTTCGTTTTTTTGACTCGCACGCGTACTTCGCACCTACTCCCTGGCAGAAGTGAACTGGTGACAGGCGAAACCTCAGACCGGAGGTGTACAACACTCGCGATACGAGGCCTGCAATGGCGGATTTGTGGAGCCCAGGCGGAACCCTTCTTCACATAAGCAGCAAACAAGAAACCAACCCATTAAGTCCATTGTTTTCAGCGGCACTCTTCCGTTTTTCGTCGCACTTCCCGTACTTGCGACACATACGAAAAATACTCCGGGCTACCCCCCTGGCCTAGGCGCTACAGTTCCTATTCCTGATCGCTCCCTTCAGCTCACCGGGGACTGGTCTCTGAGCTCTGGTTACTCGACTGCCCCATTGCTGCCCCCGCAACCTGTCGCTCCACAATCCTTGCTCCGCCCCAGCTCCGGCCCCATACTTCCCTCATGCGTGTCCCCGCTAAGCTCGCGTTCTTCTGCGCGGCGCTCTGCCTCACCGCTGCCGGCGCCTTCTGCGACGAAATTCGCCTCAAGGATGGCAAAAAGCTTTACGGCGTCATCGTTGCGTACGAAGACAACATGTTTCGCATCAAGACCGACTTCGGCTTCGTACTGGTGGAGAAAGACAAAATCGCTTCCATCATTCCGACCTCGCCTGGAGCGGCCACTTCCGCCACCGCAGGCAAACCGGCCAAAGCACCGGACAAGAAACCAACGCCTGAACCGGCCGCGACTTCGGCCATCAATTCCGCGGCTGGCGCTGCCGAGCCGTCTGATCCGCCACCAGCAAAACCGAAGCTTTCGAGCGAACCCGTTCGTCCTGAGCTGCCTGCAACTTCGCACACGGCAAGAGTCACGCCACCAACGATCAAACCTGCAGTGCCGCCCGCCAACGCCGCACTTGCCGGTGCGCAGCCTCTTGCCGCCACGCCTCTCGCGGTTGCACAGGAACCGGAGCCGCCTGCCAACAAAGAGCAAGTACAGGGCACGCTGTACACTAATTTTTCGCACGGATTCAAAATGTACAAAGCGCCCAGCTGGGAAATTATCGAGGACGCGCGCAAAGCTCTGCCCAATGCCATCGTCGCCATGGGCACTTCCAACGAATCCACTTTGATGGTGGTCGGCCAGGAGCAATCCAAGGATTCACTCGACGTTTCGGCGAACGGCGTGGAAAAACGTTTGCGCGAGATTTATAGCAACTACCACATGAATTCGCGCCGCAAAACAGTTGTCGGTGGCGCTCCCGCAGTCGAATTTAAATACAGCGGTATGGCCGATGAACATCTGTGGTCCGGCACACTCGTCGTGGTAGCGCGCGGCAGCGATGTGCTGACCATTCTGGGCATGACGTATGCCGACAACGACTTGATCCAGATTCAGGAAAACGTAATCGCCCGCGCCATTTCCAGCACGGACTTCAACGTCCACTAGGAACATTTCACGAAAATGCCTAGACCTTGCGGCCGTCGTTCATTTGCTTTGGCCGTCATTCCGAGCGCAGCGAGGAATCTCTCTCCCTCGATTTACGTATAGGCGGGATTCTTGGTGCATTTGGAACGCTAAGCAGGACGTTTTAAAATTTAGTAAACAGGGAAGAAAGACTTAGTCAGGCACGGAGTGTTCGGAAAGTCTTTTGTGCTCGCGAATCAGAGTGATCAGCGCCTGCGCCGAACGCGGCAAACTGCGGTCGCGGCGATAGACCAGGCCAAGTTCGCGCCACAAATCTACGCCGTCGACACTAAGCAGCTTCACTTCGCCGGCTTTCACTTGGTCCTTAGCGAAGCTTTCGCTGATGAACGACACGCCCGCATCCGCGCCGACAAATTTTTTGATCATCCCGATGCTCGGCAGCTCCATCGCCACATGCACGCGCGCTCGGAAGGGCCGGAATAATTTATCCAGCACCTGCCGCGTAAATCCGGTGCGCGGCACGATAATCGGCTGGCCGGCAACCTCTTCCAGGGTAACTTTGCTGCGGTTGGCCAGAGGATTTTTCACGCTGACCATCAAACGCAAACGGTCGCGATAAATATGATGAACTTTCAAATTGGGGGATTTCAGCGGGAGACTGACAATGCCGACATCCACGGAGCCGTCTTCCACGCGCTGCAGAATCTTATGGCTGAAATTGCGATAAATGCTGATGTGCACCAGCGGATATTTTCTCTGGAACTCGGCGAAAATTTCCGGAAGCAGATACAAACAGGTGGCTTCGTTGGCGCCGAACACCACCGGGCCCTGCACCACGTTGCCGCGATCCGCGACCACTTGCACCGATTCGTCGCGCAAACGCAGCATTCTTTCCGCGTACTCGAACAAAACCTCCCCCGCCGGGGTCAACTCCACGGATTTCGCGGAACGATCCAGCAACTTTGCGCGGTAGGCTTGTTCCAACTGGCGAATCTGCGCGCTGACCGCGGACTGCGAACGAAACACTTTCTGTCCGGCGCGCGAAAAACTTTTCAATTTTGCCACGTACACGAATGTCGTCAGTTGATCAAAATCCATTGGCGGTTAACTCGCACCAGAGTATAGCGGACCCGCGAGTAGAAGAAAAATATTCTCCTTTGTAAAAAGATATTAACAATACTTATAGAGAAATCGCGTGCGCGGCGACCGCCACGGCTTCTGAATCGGCAGCTGAAATGAACTCGGGCTTCAAGTTTGCCAACACCGGTTCCCACACGCTTTGCACTGTTGCCTGCAAATGGATCGGCTGCACGCGCACCATCGGCAGCCGCCCGCGACGCGACAGCAGTCGCGCGGCGCGCGGACTTCCGGTGCGCTCGGCGTGCTCGCGCAGCGTACGCCGCAGCCATGCATCTTCATCGCCGGTGATCTCTTCGACGGTGACAAATTCGCGGTGCAACACGTCTTCTGCTTCTGCGCGCAGAACATACGCCAGTCCGCCGGTCATTCCCGAACCGAAATTCAATCCCAGCAAACCGAGAACCAGTACCACCCCTCCAGTCATGTATTCGCAGCCGTGCTGGCCGACGCCTTCAACCACGGCCAGCGCGCCGCTGTTGCGAATTCCAAAGCGTTCTCCGGCGCGTCCGGCGACAAACAGTTGTCCGGAAGTTGCGCCGTACAAAACAGTGTTGCCGGCAAGGACATCGCCACGGCGCGAAGCTCCGCTACCGGCGGTGATGGCAATCGTTCCGCCGGACAAACCTTTGCCAACATAGTCGTTGGCTTCGCCTTCCAGTTTGAAATCGATTCCAGCGCCCAGGAACGCGCCAAAACTTTGCCCGGCGCTGCCGTGAAATTCTTTTGCGATGAATTTTCCGGAGCCGCGCCCGGCAGCACGGTCCCGCGCCATTTCGCCACTCAGGCCCGCACCTACGCTGCGATCGGAATTGTGGATCGGCGAAATTCGCGCATCGGACTCGAACTCTTCCTGGATGGATGAGGCTTCGCTCAGCGAAGCGTGGATCCCGGGAACTTGTTGTGGCGCAATTCGAAATGACATGTTGGATTCGAGCGCGAGCGCCGGAGTTTCCGCGTAATTCGGATCGCGCGGCCGCAAACAATCGTAGGCGCCTTTCAGTTCGCTGAGAGAATTTGCGCCGAGTGCTGCGAGCTTGTTGCGGACTTCGTCGGCAAGCGCGCGGAAGTAAGCGATCACCATTTCCGGTTTACCAGTGAAACGCGTGCGCAGAGTTTCGTCTTGCGTGGCAATCCCTACGGGGCAGGTATTCAGATGGCACTGCCGCGCCATGACGCAACCAATGGCGAGAAGCGAAGCGGTGCCAAAGCCAAATTCATCCGCACCCAAGATCGCTCCGATTAGAATATCGCGAGAGAATTTCAGGCCTCCGTCCACGCGGAGAGAGAGACGTGAACGGAGGCCCGCGCGAACCAGAGTTTCATGTGTTTCGCGCAAACCGATTTCCCACGGCAATCCAGTATTTTTGATGGAGGTAAGTGGAGACGAACCGGTGCCGCCGTTGTGGCCGCTGATGGTGATTACGTCGGCGCCAGCTTTTGCAACGCCGGCTGCGATGATGCCAACGCCCGCGCCAGAAACCAATTTTACGCCGATGCGCGCACGCGGATTGACTGCGCGCAAATCGTGAATGAGCTGAGCGAGGTCTTCGATGCTGTAAATATCGTGGTGCGGAGGAGGCGAGATCAGCGGTGTGCCGGGAGTAGCGTGGCGGATTCGCGCGATGTATGGGGTAACTTTTTTCGCCGGAAGCTGGCCGCCTTCGCCAGGCTTGGAGCCTTGCGCCATTTTAATTTCGAGTTCCTGTGCGTGGACCAAATAGTCCGATGTAACGCCAAATCTTCCAGAGGCAACTTGCTTGATTTTGTTGGCGGCTTCCGGTTCGTTGATCCAGAGATCGGGATCTTCGCCGCCCTCTCCGGTATTGCTGCGGCCGCCGAGCTGGTTCATTGCCAGAGCGAGGGTGCGATGCGCTTCCGGACTCAGCGAGCCGAGCGACATGGCTTGCGTGCTGAACTTTTTCAAAATGTTTTCTGCCGGCTCGACATCGTCGAGGGGAATCGGCGATGACTCGACCGTTTCGAGAAGATCGCGAAGAAATACGACGCTACCGCCATTATCGGCAAGCTCCTCGAATGCGGGATACTTTCCAGCATCGGGAGACTTGACGTGCGCGTGCAGTCTGCGAACGACTTCCGGAGAGTTGGCGTGCAGCTCCGCACCTTTGCGGAAACGATAGAGACCGGCGTCGGGCATTTCTTCGGCGATCTTTGCGAATGCTTCTTTGTGCAGGCGGAGATAGTCAGCGAGAAGATCGTCCAGCGATTTTTGGCCGGCAAAGTCGGCAGCATCTTCGAAGAAGTCCGCGCAGATTTCTTCCGAGAGGCCGACAATTTCAAATAAATAGCTGTTGCGGTAGCTGGCCAGCGTGGAAACGCCCATACGCGCGAGCACTTTGCGAAGTCCGGCATAAATGGCGGAGCGAACTTTCATCATGCCGCCGGGCTCTTGCGCTTCGGCGAACTGTTCCATCAAGTGCGGGACAACGGCGCTGGCGCCAGCCGCCACCAGCAACGCCACGTGGTGCGTGTCGAAGGCCTGCGCGGTCTCTACGATCAGCGGAACGTCGGCGAACCCTTCGCGCACCATGGACTTCCACAGCGCAGCGGTGGCCAGCAGCGCGGGAAGTGCGGCGCGCTCCGGCCCCAAGCCGCGATCGGAGAGGAGGAAGAGTCCCGGGCGCGCGTAGCCGCCCAGAGGGGTAGATGAGCACTGAGCGATTACGATTCGCGCTCCCGAGACTCCCGTGTTGGCAGGAAGAGTAAAGTCGATGGTTTTAAGCGGGCCGAATTGCGCTGCCAGATCGGCAAACTCGCCTTGAGTGAGAATCGGGCCGGGCAGGACAATGCCGCCGGGCGGGGCGGAGTTGGCGGGCAGGCGCACTTCGAGCGACATCACGTGGGTTTCCCGCAACGGATCAATGGGCGGATTGGTGACTTGCGCGAAACGCTGCTTGCAGTAATCCCAGAGGGTGCGCGGAAGCGCGGAAAGAAAAGCGGGCGGGGCGTCGTCGCCCATGCTCCAGTCGGCTTCTTTGCCGTGGATGAGAGCGGAAAATAAAATCTTAAATTGATCTTCGGTCCAGCCGCAGGAAGCCGCGACGCGTTTTGCGGATTCGACCGGGACAATGGCGGCTGGAGTGGCAGCGTTGAGGCGCCTGACACGAGGCGGAGTCAGTTTCGTTTGGTGGCTGCCAAGACGTTTCAAAATATCGCGCCAACCGAGAAACGTCCCGGAGTCTGGGTTGGCAACGATCATTTCGCCCGGGCCAAGTCGGGAGCGTTCGGCGATGCGGGATTCTTCGAAATCGACGAGGCCGGTTTCGGAGCCGACTACCAGCAGACCGTCGTGGGTCAGCGTGTAACGCATGGGGCGTAGGCCGTTGCGGTCAAGTTTGGCGCCGACGTATCGGCCGTCGGAAAAAATCAATGCCGCGGGACCATCCCACGGTTCGCTCTGCTGCGAGAGAGCAGAGAGAGCGCCACGCACATCGCGAGAGAGTAGCGGATCGTTTTCGAAAGCGGGAGGAACAAGCGCGAGCATGGATTCTTCGACGCTGAAGCCTTCGAGGAGTTTGGCTTCCAGGCTGTTGTCAAAGCTGGCAGAGTCGCTGACGTTTTCCTCGAGGATGTGGAACCATGAACCTACGTTGAGCTTTTCGCGAATTTTGGGTTCTCTGGCGCGCATCCAGCGGCGATTGGAGACGATGGTGTTGATTTCGCCATTGTGGGCAACGTAGCGGAAAGGCTGCGCGAGATTCCAGGAGGGTTGGGTATTGGTGGAATAACGCTGATGGAAGATGACGAATGTGGTTTCGAACCAGGGGTCGCGGAGGTCAGCGTAAAATTGCGGAAATTGCCACGGAGTGAGCAGGCCTTTGTAGACGACGGTTTGTGAGGAGAGCGAGCAGACGTAACAGCGCTCGGGCAGCAGGGATTCGGCTTTTTTGCGGAGAAGGGCGAGACGCCATTCGAAACGTTCTGCTGGGCGTGCCGTGTGAAAGGATGCTACGAAGAATTGCCAGGACTCCGGCATGGTTTCCAGCGCGCGGCGGCCGAGGCAGTTGGGATTTACCGGGACGCGACGCCAGCCGAGGATGCGCAGGCGCTCCTGCTCGGCAGCAGACTCTATGGCGGATTTCGCCGCGTTCGCGGCGTCGGTCGGAAAAAATGCGAATCCCAAGCCGAATTGTTCAGGGAGCTCGATTCCCTGCTCGGCGGCTTTGGCTTTGAAGAAATTCTTGGGGAGTGCGGACAGCAGGCCTGCGCCGTCGCCGCTGGCGCCGTCGGCGTCCACTCCGCCGCGATGCGTGAGGCGTTCGAGTGCGGTCAGGGCGTACTCGATGATGTCGTGGCCGGAGGGTCCGCCGAGGCGAGCGATGAAGCCGGTGCCGCAGGCGTCATGGTCCGGATGGCCCCAGTTGGGGCGCACACGAGTAGTTGACTGCCACTGGCGCTGATGGGATGGCAGGTCCATGTTCGTTTATAGGGGCCGAGGAGGCAATCTGTACAACGCAGAAAAGTGATTTGCAAAATTGAAATTGTGATTTGCGCGGTTGGGTGGAGTCGGGTTGATTTGGGTGGTGGTGGGTGCCTGCTCTAAGGCACAGAGCGCAGAAGAGGAGAAGAGAGGGAGCGGCAAACAGAGAGATTAGAATTTGGTGGGTTCGGTCAGGTGGAAGTTGGTGACCTTCATGGCGGGCACCACCATTTCGAAGGCTTCTTCGGCGGTGGCGCGGGAGGCGGGGGACATGGCTTCGACGTTTTGCAGAAGTTCGATGAGGGACTGGTTGAAGCGGAAATTGCGGACGGCGTTGGTGATCTTTCCCTTTTCGACGAAGTAGAGGCCGTCGCGCGTCATGCCAGTCATGATTTTTTCGTAGGGATCGACTTCACGGATATACCACACGCGGGTGACGAGCAGGCCGCGATCGGTGGAGGCGATCATTTTTTCGAGGGAGGAGTCCCCGCCACTGAAGACTAAATTCATGGGAGCTTCGCCATATTCGTTGGGAAGAGCGAAGCCGTGGCCGGTGGGTTTTTTCTTGCCTTTTTTGGCGCTGGCACGCGAGTAGACAAGATTTCTAGGAACGCCGATTTCCACCAGATTGACACGCTGGCGAGGAATGCCTTCACCATCGAAGGGCGCGCCTAATTGTTGCGGATGGTAGGCGTCGTCAGTGATGGAAATATTCTTGCCGAAGAGCGGATTGTTCATCCGTTTGAGAAAGCAGGAGCGCTGGTCGGCTAGAGCGGTAGCGGCGAAATCGTAAAAGAGAAAACCGACCAAATCGAGGACCGCGGCTGGCTCGAGGATTACGGTGTATTTTCCGGGCGGGAGTTCCTGCGCGTCCCTGGCCATTTGCGCCTTTCCGCTGGCGCGAGCGGCAAGTTCTTGCGGATCGAAATCGCGAACATTGCCAGAGTTGGCTTTGGCCCAACTGGCGGCGGGTGCATCTTGCATGGTGATGGAAAACTCGGCGTGTGTCTGGCGGTGCGCGGCGAAGAGTCCCCGCGAATTTCCCAGCGTCAGCTGGGATTGCCCGGTCGAAAAAATTCCGGCAGCAACCTGACCATTGCGAATCGCAAGATCGCAAGCTCTCTTGACGGCACGCGCGCGCTCTTCGGGGGTGACCGCCGCGGTTTCGTTCGTAAAACGATTCACGGCGCGATAGTGCTGCTTGCCAGGCATCGGCAACAAACCTGGAATTTTGGGCTGACTGTGCGCAAGCTGCAGAGACGATTTAACCGCTGTGAAAAGCGAATCTTCGTCCAGACGATTCGTGGTGGCGCGAGCGGTGCGGCCATCGACGACGGTTCGAATGGAGACGGTGATTCCGTGTTCGGCGACGTTCTGGTGGATGGCGTTGTTTGCGAAGCGCGTCAATGCGTCAACGGTCTCATCGATTTGCACTTCGGTTTCGTCGGCTCCAGCGATGTTGCCAAGACGGAGAATCTTATCAATGCGTTTCTTGAGGGCGCTCGCCGGAGACAATTGCGTTTCGTATTTGCCGGATTTTGATTTGTTCATCATGGGCTCAGTGACCGGAAAATGCGATTCCCATTTTTATATTGCGAAAACGGGCGGGCGACGCGCCGTGCCCGGTGCCCATGGTCTGCATGGGCTGACCTTTGCCGCAATTTGGCGTGCCCCACAGCGTCCAAAACTCTTTGCCACAAATTGCTTCGCAGCTGTTCCAAAATTCGGTGGTGATGCCGCTGTAGCTGGGATTCTTGAGCATGCGAACTTTTTTGCCGCTTTTGATTTCCCAGGCGATTTCGGTCGAAAACTGAAATTGGTAGCGGCGATCGTCGATGGACCAGGAGCGGTTGGTTTCCATCCAGATGCCGTCGTCGGTGGAGGCGATCAATTCCGCGGGGGAGCCGCTGCCGGGTTTGATGCTGATGTTGGTCATGCGAATGATGGGAAGGCGGTTCCAGCTTTCGGTGCGCATGGTACCGGAAGAGCGATCAAGGCCGATGAGCTGGGCCATTTCGCGATTGGAAAGATAGCCGCGGAACTGGCCGTCTTTGATGATGTCTGTGCACTGCGCGGGGACGCCCTCGTCATCGTAGGCGAAGGAACCGAGGCCGGGACCGTGTTCGAGGCGGGCGTCGGCGACGACGTTCACGATTTCGGAGCCGTACTTCAGATTATTTAATTTATCGAGAGTGAGGAAACTGGTGCCGGCAAAATTTGCTTCCTGGCCGAGGACGCGGTCCAACTCGATGGGATGGCCGACGGATTCGTGAATTTGCAGGCCGAGTTGGCTGCCATCGAGGAGGAGCGTGCCGGTCTTCTCCGGGCACTGTGGCGCGGAATGGAGTGCGACGGATTCTTCGGCGACGCGTGGCGCGTGCTTCAAAAGGTCGAGTGATTCGATTAGTTCATAGCCTGCAAGCTGATATTGGCCGCCGAAGCTATTGGGGTAAGAGCGTTTTTGAATTTCACTACCTTTGAACGAAGTGGCGACGATGCCGCAGCCGGAGATTACTTTGCGCTGGTGAATGCGCGAGCCGATGCTGGAGGCGTACCAGGAATCGATTTTGCGGAATTGCATATCGGTTTCGGTGAGGGTGACGCCTTTGACCTTGCGCATGGCGGCGTCGGATTTGAGGAGGAGATCGAGTTGCGATTCGAGTGGGATTTCGAAGGGATCTTTTTGCAGGGGCGCTTGCCAGCTGTCGATGTAGGCGTTTTCAGGGACCATTTTTACGTCGCTGCGTTTTGCGAGAGCCGAAGCTTTGGCAATGCAGACGGCTTGGGCGGCGCAGGCGGAGATGCCTTCGCGAGTCAGTTTGTCGGTACAGGCGAAGCCCCAGGCGCCGTTGGCCAGGACGCGGATACCGATGCCGATGGATTCGGATTGCGCCAGTGTGCCCACCTGACCGTTTTTTGTGGTTAGGTCGCGCTGGCGGATGTGCATGGCGCGGGCGTCAGAGTAGGTGGCGCCGCGGAGTTTGGCGGTGTCTAGGGCGGTGGTTGTTAGGTCCCACATGGCAGCACCAGTTCATTTTCGACATCGTGCAAAAAGAAAGGGCGCAGCATGCTGCGCCCTCACGAAGAAAGATCGCGCGAGCTAGGTGCCTTCTTGCCAGGAGGACAGGTAGTGTTCCTGCTCGGCGGTTAGTTTGTCTAGTTTGTGGCCCATGGATTCGAGTTTGAGGCGGGCGATTTCTTTGTCGAGGTCTTCGGGGACTACGTAGACCTGTGGTTTGAGGGACTTGGCGTTTTTCACGAGATATTCGGCGGACAGGGCCTGGTTGGCGAAGCTCATGTCCATCACGGAAGCGGGATGGCCTTCGGCGGAAGCGAGGTTGACGAGGCGGCCTTCGCCGATCAAGTTGATGCGACGGCCGTCTTTGAGCAAATATTCATCAACGAGCGGGCGCACTTCGCGTTTGCCGCTGGAAAGCTTTTCGAGAGCGGGAATGTCGATTTCGACATTGAAATGACCGCTGTTGCAAACGACCGCGCCGGACTTCATGTGCTCGAAATGTTCGCTGCGGATGACGTTTTTATTCCCGGTGACGGTGATGAAGACGTCGCCTTCCTTGGCGGCGTCAGCCATCGGAAGAACGCGGAAACCGTCCATGACGGCTTCGATGCCCTTAACCGGATCGATTTCGGTGATGATCACGTCGGCGCCGTGGCCCTTGGCGCGCATGGCAACGCCTCGACCGCACCAGCCATAGCCGGCGATGACGACTTTGAGTCCAGCGAGAAGCAGGTTGGTGGCGCGGATGACGCCGTCGAGAGTGCTCTGGCCGGTGCCGTAGCGATTGTCGAAGAAATGTTTTGTTTGCGCGTCGTTGACGGCGATGATCGGGTACTTTAGCGTGCCATCTTTGGACATGGCACGAAGGCGGATGACGCCGGTAGTGGTTTCTTCGGTGCCGGCGATGACGTTGCTGACAAGATCGGTGCGCTTGGTGAGGAGCATGGTGACGAGGTCGGCGCCATCGTCCATGGTCATTTGCGGCTTGTGGTCGAGCGCGGCGCTGAGGTGCGCATAGTAAGTGTCGTTGTCTTCGCCCTTGATGGCGTACGTCGGAATGTTGAAATCGCGATTGAGTGAGGACGCGACTTCATCCTGCGTGGAAAGCGGGTTGGAGGCGCAGAGAACAACATCGGCGCCGCCGTCGCGAAGGGCGATCATCAAGTTGGCGGTTTCGCTGGTGACGTGCAGGCACGCGGAAACGCGCAGACCTTTGAGCGGCTGCTCCTTGATGAAACGCTTGCGGATAATCTGCAGCACCGGCATTTGCTGCTGCGCCCATTCGATTTTACGTTTGCCGGCATCGGCCAGCGAAATATCCTTTACGTCGCCCTTCTTGAGTTCTGCTGTCGCCACGGACTAGCTCCTTTTTGAGGTTCTGAAATTTTGCGAATGAAAGCTAAATTGCGATTGTTTAGCCGTCAGCTGCGGACGGCGACTTCGGCGGTTGCACCGGCGGTCTTGCGCAGGGCGTCGGCGCGATCGGTTTTTTCCCAGGTAAAACCGGCGCCCTTGCGGCCAAAGTGGCCATAGGCTGCGGTGTCCTTGTAAATTGGACGGCGCAAATCGAGTGTTTCGATAATCGCTTTGGGAGTGAGTTTGAAAGTTTCGCGCACGACTTCGGTGATTTTTTCTTCTGGAACGGTGGCGGTGCCGAAGCTGTCTACCATTACGGAAACGGGCTCCGCTACGCCGATGGCGTAGGCGAGTTGGACTTCGGCTTTGCTGGCGAGACCGGCGGCCACGACGTTTTTGGCGATGTAACGCGCCATGTAGCAGGCGGAGCGGTCAACCTTCGATGGATCCTTGCCGGAAAAAGCGCCGCCGCCGTGACGGCTGTATCCGCCGTAAGTGTCCACGATAATCTTGCGGCCCGTGAGACCTGCGTCGCCCATGGGACCGCCGATGACGAAGCGGCCGGTGGGGTTGATGTAATACTTGGTGTTCTTGTCAAGCATGGCGACGGGGACCACGGGCTTGATGACGTGTTCGAGAATGGCGTTGCGGAGATCGTCATTGGAAACGGTGTCGCTGTGCTGCGTCGAGATCACCACGGCGTCCACGCGATGCGGCTTGCCGTTGCGGTACTCGATGGTGACCTGCGACTTGCCGTCGGGCCGGAGAAAGTCAACTTTTTGGGATTTGCGAACTTCGGAAAGCTTGAAGGTGAGCTGGTGGGCGAGTTGGATGGGCATGGGCATCAACTCTGGCGTTTCATCGCAAGCGAAGCCGAACATGAGGCCCTGATCGCCGGCGCCGCCGGTATCCACGCCCATGGCGATGTCCGGAGACTGGCGCTTCACGGTGCACATGACCGCACAGGTGCCGGAGTCGTAGCCGTAGCGAGCGTCATCGTAGCCAACACCCTGAATGGTTTTGCGAACGAGGTCGTCGTAATCGATATGGGCGGTGGTGGTGATTTCGCCGGCCACGACCGCAAGGCCCGTGGTGACAAGAGTTTCGCAGGCGACGCGGCCCTTGGGATCCTGCTTCATCACTTCATCGAGGACGGCATCGGAAATCTGGTCGGCGATTTTGTCTGGGTGACCTTCGGTTACCGATTCCGACGTGAATAGAAAATTCTTAAGTCCTTGGCTCAAAACGAACGCTCCTCTGGGGTTAGCAGTCCTGTTCCGGTCAACCTCATTCTGGAAGAAACTGGAAAATGAGGCTTGCTGGAAGTGCAGCTATGCCCGTGCACAGTTCGATTTAACAACTAGGTGTCACGCACTACGGCGCCCTGAGGGCGCGTTTGCCCGACTAACCAAAATATCATCCCGGAGGCACTGCAGGCAACGAATTGAATTAAACGGTAAAATTGAGCATTAAACGGGGAGATTCAGCATTGAACGGCGATTGCCGAGCCGCGGGGTTGTGGGGTTTCGCCCGGCACCGCTAGTATCTAACCTGTCTGGCCGGTCCGACAGAGTGCCGCGCAACGCGGGCGCCTGTTTTCAGCGGTAATTTTGAAGAATCTGCTGATCGGGGGCGCGTCGCCAGAGCAAGAGAGAAAATGCAATTCATTGATGGAATTCCCGTTTGGGGCAATCCGGAAGATGGCGCGGTTTCGCAGATCAAGACTTGTGCGCGGACGGCGGATCGGGTTGCGCTGATGGCCGATCATCACAAAGGCTACGCGGTCCCGATCGGCGGAGTCGTTGCCTATAAAGACGCGATCAGCCCGTCGGGAGTTGGTTACGACATCGCGTGCGGCAACAAAGCCGTGCTCGTCAATATGCCAGGCGAGGAACTGCGCCTAAACATCGAGCGCATCATGGACGACGTATGGAATACGGTAAGTTTCGGGGTGGGGCGGCGGAATAACGAGCGGGTCGAACATGAGTTGTTCGAGGATGAAGCTTGGAAGAGGCAGCCGGCTGCTCCGCTGAAGGAGATGGCTCGCCAGCAGTTGGGCACGGTCGGCTCTGGAAATCACTACGTGGATCTGTTTACTGACGAACAAGATCGAGTGTGGGTCGGTGTGCACTTTGGCTCACGCGGGCTGGGCCACAAGCTAGCGACATGGTTCCTGCAGAAGGCAGGCGCGAAAGACGGAATGGACGTGGAACCTTGCGTGATTTCCGCAAGCAGCGATCTGGGCATGCAGTATCTTGAATGCATGCACCTGGCCGGGGCGTATGCCTACGCTGGGCGTGATTGGGTATGCCAGCGGGTGGCGAGGATTCTGGGCGCTGAAATTCTTGAAGAAGTGCACAACCACCACAATTTTGCGTGGCGCGAAACGCATCAAGGTGAAGAGCTCTGGGTGGTACGGAAAGGCGCTACCCCCGCGTTTCCAGGGCAAAAGGGATTTGTTGGCGGAACGATGGGCGAAAAGTCCGTGATTCTTGAAGGGGTCGAGAATGCATCCGCCAAACATTCTCTCTACAGCACGGTTCACGGCGCGGGACGCGTGATGGGACGCATGGAAGCGAAGGGTAAAGTGGATCGCAAGACGGGAGAAGTCACGCGGCCGGGCAAAGTTTCACGCGAGATGATGCAGGAGTGGGTGAGCCGCGCGCGCGTGGAATTGCGTGGCGCGGGGCTGGACGAATCGCCGCACTGCTATAAGCGCCTTGATGAAGTGTTGACAGAACATGGCGACAGCGTTCGGATTCTGCACATGCTGACGCCTGTCGGTGTGGCGATGGCGGGCGCCAATGAATTTGATCCGTACAAGGATTAAGAAACCGAGCGTCCCACGACGTTAGAGAAAATGTCGGGCTTTAATCAGCGGCATCTTCGTCGGGCTCCACTGTGAGCTTGCCTTTGGTTTTCTTGGCCATTAGGTAGGAACGGATGAAGGGGTCGATGTCGCCGTCGAGGACTTTGTCCACGTCGCCTACCTCGAATTTTGTGCGATGGTCTTTGATCAGGCGGTACGGTTGCATTACGTATGAGCGGATCTGGCTGCCGAAGGAAATGTCCATTTTTGTTTCGTCGAGCTTGTCGGTTTCTTCCTGGCGCTTCTTGATTTCCAGATCGTAAAGCTTTGAGCGCAACATTTTCATGGCCATTTCGCGGTTTTTGCCCTGACTGCGCTGGGCCTGACAGGCTACGACCACGCCGGTTGGAAGATGCGTGATGCGGACGGCGGTCTCGACTTTGTTTACGTTCTGACCGCCCTTTCCGCCGGCGCGATAGGTGTCCACTTTTAGATCATCTGGCTTGATGTTGATCTCGATGCGGTCGTCCACTTCCGGAATTACAAAGACCGACGCAAACGACGTGTGGCGCCTTGCGGCTTGATCGAACGGAGAGATGCGTACGAGGCGGTGAACGCCGGTTTCTCCCGTCAACATGCCGTAGGCGTTCTCTCCGGAAAACTGAATGGTGGCATTTTTGATTCCTGCTTCTTCGCCTTCGGTTTCGTCGAGCACTTCGGCGTGCATTCCTTTGCGTTCTGCCCAGCGGAGGTACATGCGAAAGAGGATGGACGCCCAGTCCTGGGATTCGGTGCCGCCTGCGCCGGGCTTGATGGTCATGATGGCGTTGAGATGATCGTTTTCGCCGGAGAGAAGCGTGCGCGTTTCGAGTTCGGAAATGTAGGTGTCGGCGTTGGTCAGTTCTCGGTCCAGTTCTTTTAATAGATCTTCGCGCTGCTGCGCGTTGGTCTCTTCTTTTGCAAGGTTTATATAGGTGTCAATGTCGCCGACCAGCAAAGTGAGCTTGGCGTCGGCGGAAATCTGATCGTCGGCCCGTTTGCGTTGGCGGAGCACAGCCTGAGCTTTCTCCTGGTCGTTCCAGAAGTCCGGCTGAGCGATTTTGGCTTCGAGCGATTTCAGTTCTTCGCGGAAATGCGGAACGTCAAAGATAGCTCCGCACAAGAGAGATACGTTGCGTTAGGCCTTCGTAGCGGTACTGCAGATCTTCAAGAATCATTTTTTTTCCAGAAAGTCGGCAATAAAAGAATAGCTGAAACCAGCACGCACATCCAGGCAAACCAGTCGCCGAAGCGGGAGTAAGGAGTGGTGTCGGCTCGAAAATCGTAGGGCAGATCAACCGCGCCGCGGACATCACGCGGAATGTTTTCGTAAATTTTGCCGTAAGGATCGATGGCAGCCGTGATTCCACTGTTGGTTACGCGCAACACCCAGCGGCGATTTTCCACTGCACGGACGCGAGCCATGTGCAGGTGCTGCACTGCGGCGGCGGACTTTCCGAACCAGCCGTCATTCGAAATATTAATGAGCAAGTTCGCACCGCGGGCAGCGAATTCACGAATCTCTCCCGGATAGATGGCTTCGTAACAGATGAAGACGCCGAACTTATAACTGCCGGGAAGCGTTCCAATTGCCGCGACTTTGCCTTTGTGAAACCCGCCAACTTCGTCCGAGACGCTTTGCACCACGCGGTGAATCAATGGGAAAGGCTCGTACTCGCCGAAAGGAACCAGGTGCCGCTTGTCGTAGACGAAGACTTTTTGACCTTGCGGATCAACCAATAAGGCGCTGTTGTAGGGAGCTTGTCCGATGTGGCCGGAAGAAAATTGTTCGGTTTTCCATTCGATGACGCCGGCGAGAAAGGGATGTCCAGCACGAATTGCGAGGCTCGAAGCGCGCTTGGAAAACTGATTGTCCTGCCAAGAAAATGGGGCAGGGGCCTCAGGCCAAATGATCAGATCGGGGTGGTGCGCGGAAGGTTGCAGGCTCAATTCTTCAAGCTCGTCGAGGTCGTCTTTGTGGATTGCAAACCAATTTGCGGGATACGCATCGATTTCTGGAAAATTGGGTTGCACGGCGCGCGCGAAGTGAGTTGCCCGGGCCTCAGGAACGAATCGGACGCCGAGGAACATGACGCAGAGGATCACTGCCACTGCGGCCATGATGATGGTCAGGCGCTTCTTTAGACTGACGGTTTTCGCTGCATCCGCCCAGGCCAGCAGCGAATTGAATGCCGCCATTACGAATGACAAACCATAAATTCCCGTGATCATGGTCACTTGTAGCAATGCGGGATTGGCCGCGGCGGAATAGCCGAGCAGGTTCCACGGAAAACTAATTTCCGGCAAATGCGCGCGAGCGAATTCCGATGTGACCCAAACAAATGGCGCGGCGAAGCAGGCTAACGCGACACTCCGGCTTGCGATGCGATTCACGGCCCACGTGAAGCCGCCCGTGAGGATTCCACAGACCATCGCGATCAACAGCAAGATTAACCATCCGACGAGCCGCGAGGTTCCACCGTGAACGGCGAGTACTTCGGCAATCCACTGAACGGACGCGAATACAAATGCGATCGCGTGAAAGAAACCGCAGAAGTACGCGGCTTTCGGCCTGGCGCCAAATACCACCATCAGCAGGAGCCCGATGCTGATCCAGGCGTAAACGGGAAAGTACAGCCAGGTGAAGGAGAGCGCGAGTCCCGCGCCAGTGATGGCGGAAACAATCAGACGAAACGCTGAGGGAAACTTTTTCTGGGAGTCGGAACGCAGCCAGTCCGGCCAATGGGACGCGGACATCAGTGTTTGATGATCGCTTTGAAGCCTGCAGTCTCGAGGCCCTTCTTGGCGGCTTGCATGGCTTTCTGGTCGGAGTATGGGCCGACTTGTACGCGATAATATTTGTCGCCTTGCGGTGCTTGCACGAAGGCGGGGAATTTCTTTTTGCGCAGATCATTGGCGACGGACACGGCGTCGGACTCGGTGCGCAACGCCACCACCTGCAATAAGTACGACCCATGCGGAATTGCGGGAGTTGCAGCGGTTGCGTGACCCGCAGAAGACGCAGGCGATTTTGCGCTGGTGGTAATGGCTTTCGGCTGCGGTGAGGGAGGCACGGACGGTGCCGGCTTCAGATGATCGTTCGAGGAATTTTTGTCACCGGCGCGATAGAATTCCCACTCCGAACTTGGAGGCGTACCGGCATCAGTCGCGGCATCGGTGTTGCCGGGTGTGCTAACCGGGCTTTTGTTGGGCTTCGCGGAGGGTTCAGGCTTAACGGGCAACAAAGTGTCATTGCCGTGGGTGCTTGCTGCGCGCACCTGCGCGTCGAGCTGATTGCGTCCCATCACGTAGCCCAACGTAAAAAACACGCCTGAAAACAGCAGCATCAGAAAAAACAGACCGATGACGTGCCGCCCTTCCAGTACGCGTTCCCCCGCGCTGGATTTCCTGCTGGCCATGCCTATTTTTTTACCCCGCCCAAACTCTCGACCCAGCTATTAATAATATCTATGGGCAGGGGAAACACAATCGTTGTGTTCTTCTCGACACCTATTTCCGTTAACGTCTGCAGATAGCGCAACTGGATCGCCGACTTCTGCGTCTCAAGAACTTTGGCGGCGTCAGCGAGTTTTTGCGAAGCTTCGTACTCGCCATCGGCGTGAATTACTTTGGCGCGGCGTTCGCGTTCGGCTTCGGCCTGGCGAGCAATGGCGCGCTGCATCTGTTCGGGAATGTCCACCTGTTTGACTTCCACCTTGGTGACCTTGATGCCCCAGGCTTCGGTGTCCTGGTCGAGAATGATCTGCAATTTGCCGTTGACCTTGTCGCGCTGGGAGAGAATTTCGTCCAGGTCAAATTGTCCGACGATGCTGCGCAGGGTGGTTTGCGCAAGCTGCGAGGTCGCGTACTGATAATTCATTACTTGTGAGATTGCAAGGTTTGCGTCAACCACGCGGAAATAGCAGACCGCGTTAACTTTCACCGAAACGTTGTCGTGGGTGATGATGTCTTGCGGCGGAACGTCCATAGTCTCCAGCCGCAAACTGATTCGCGTGAGTTTGTCGATGGGGTAGAAGACAAAATTAACGCCGCCCGTCTTGGCGTGCGGCATCAGCTTTCCCAGGCGGAGCACCACGCCCCGTTCCCACTCCTTAATGACGTAAAGCGAATTCTTTATCCAAAACAAAAACACCGCGACGATCACCGCAATTCCGTACAATCCGATGTTCATTGCCATCCTCCGGTTTTCTTCGGTGCCATTAGTTAGAAACCTGCGCCGCGCTTTGCGCGCTTGCCGGCTCAACGAACAATTTCAGACCCTCGATGCGTCGCACTCGCACGGTCGCTCCAGCCGGGACGTCCTGAGTCGCAATCGCGCGCCAAGTTTCTCCGTGAATGCGAATCATCCCTTCGACGCCGCTTTTCAGGCCTTCGACGGCGATTCCGCGCTCGGCGAGCATTTCCTCGGCACCGACAGCCGGTTTCCATTTACGTGAACGCAGCACCAGGCGCATCAGGAGAACACTGATGGCCGCGAATGGCAAGGTAACTGCGACCGCCATTGAAATGCTGACGCCGCCGCTGGTAAGCGGGGAACGAATCAGAAAGATGGCGCCGAAAACCATCGCAATGATGCCGCCGGCCAGGAGAATCCCGTGACTGGTGTATTTCGCCTCCAGCACGAACATGGTGACCGCAATCAGTATCAACAGAATTCCCGCGAGATTCACCGGCAATAAGTGCATGGCATAGAGCGCCAGCACCGAACAGATGCCGCCGACGACGCCGGGCACGACAGCGCCAGGATGGGTGAATTCGGCGTACAAGCCGAGGGTGCCTAAAATCAACAACAGGAAAAACATGTCCGGCTCGACAATGCGCGCGAGAAACTTTTGCCGCGCAGAGAGTTCGAACGGTACGCGCTGATAATTGGCGAGGGCGAGAGTGGTCTTCGTGCCGTCAAAGCGCGTGACGGTCTTACCATTCAAATCGCGCAACAATTCTTCCGGAGTCGCCGCGACGTAATCGATCAACTTGCCATCGAGCGACTCCGTTTCCGTGAATGCGCGCGCATCGGTGACCGCGGTTTCGGCAAGCTTGGCGTTGCGGCCGCGCTTTTCCGAATAGCTGCGGAGAAAAGCCGTGGCGTCGTTCATGATTTTCTTGCGCAGAGTTTCGTCCACGCCAATCGTGAATCCGCCGATGGCGATGATTGGCGAAGCAGCGCCGGTACGCGTGCCCGGGGCCATGGCCGCCACGTCCGCGCTTAGCAAAATAAAAAATCCGGCAGAGGCGCCGCGCGCTCCGGTGGGAGCAACGTAAACGGCCACGGGAACCGGGGAAGCGAGGATGTGCTGAATGATGTCCTTCATCGAATCGCTCAGGCCGCCGGGTGTGTCCATGGTAATTAACACCAGCGAAGCATTGCGGCGCCCGGCGTCCGCCAGGCCTTCTTCAATGTAGGTGGCCAGGACCGGTTCCACTTCGCCGCCCAGTTTCAAGTCCATCACGAGAGGCTGACCGGTGTATTGTTCGGCGCGAAGCGCCCTGGCGGCGCAGAAGAGCAGAATAAAGGCCGCGCCAATTCCCGCGAGGATTTTGTATTTCGACTTGCGCGAGACTGAACGCCACTTCATGGTGTTTTCGATTGCGCGTTTCCGTTCTGCAAATGCTGCTGCAACTGACGGGCTTCAGTATAGTTTGGCGCAATCTTGAGGGCACGCGCCAGTTCCGCTTTTGCCAGGTCGGGCTTGCGTTGCTCGAGATAGATGCGCGCGAGAGTGGTGCGATCTACCGCCGAATCGCGCAGTTCCAGAGCGGTCTGCAGCTCTTGAATTGCTTCGGGGCGCTTGTTTTTGCGGCGATAGACTTCGGCCATTCCGCGATGCGCGGAGGGGTCATGCGGAGCGGCGGTCAGCGCGGCGCGAAACGCCTGTTCCGCACTGTCCAATCTTCCCGCCACCAGCTCTTGCCGGCCTTTGCGCACCAGTGACGAGGGCGAAGCAGCGGACGTCGAAGCCGCAGTTCCGCCATTGTTGCCCGAATCGTGCGAAGCCATTTCGAGCTGCAGCGTGGCGGTGTCCAGTTCGGTGCTAATGCGCTGCAGCCTGGCGAACATTTCCGGCTTCACCGCGAGCAACGCGTTGGGGCCAAAGGACTCCAGCGCTGAGTTGCGTTCTTCCGCGGCTTCGGACTTGTTTCCGGCCTTTTCCAATGCGTAGATCAAGAGCGCGCGATCTTCGGGATTTTCCGGCTCGCGGTCGGAAGCTTCGCGAAAATATTTCGCGGCGGTGGTGGTGTCGTTGCCGCGCAAGTACATCAATCCGAGGTTGAACGGATAGTCGTCTTCGTCGGGATCCAGATCCAGGGCGCGCAATAAACTGGAAGCAGCGGCGGTGGTGTCTCCGCGCCGAGCCTGCGCCAGGGCCAAGTCATTTAGAATTTCCGGCAGTTCGGCTCCGGAGACGAACGATTTTTTTAAGCGGTCCTGCAGCGAGAGGAAAACTTCTTCGGCTTTTTCCGGTTGGTTAAGGAGAAGGCGGCAGACTCCGATTGTGAAGGTCGCCTCGGTCGCACGGGAATTTGCCGCAGGGACGTGCGCGAGCCAGGGCAAAGCGGAATCGCAATCGCGGCGGGAGAAATACGCCTGGCCAATCGCGAACGAGACCTCTGGCCATTCGGGTTCGAGACGCGCGGATTCGCGCAGTTCCCGCATGCGCGCGTCGTCATCGTTTGCCTGCAACCCGCGAATGTAGCGTTCAAATGCATCCAGCCGCAGCGGGCGCTGGGATTTTGAAAAGTCCGCGAGATTCAGCGGAAAACCTTTGTCGTTGGCGGCGAGCAATTTCCAGACCAGCGTCGCGTGCGATTCCATCAAAGTCTCGAGCGGACCGCTTTGGCGAATCGGAGCGGAGAGCGATGTTGGATTGACGTGCAGCAATTGCACTTCGATGGCCAGCGACTTGCCATCGGAGTTGAATTTTCCAAAGACCACGAAGTCGGCGTCGAGATCCGAGGCGATGCGCAGCATGGTGGCGTGGCTGAAGCGCGCGGCGGGTGGCAAACCATTACGGTCAAGTTCAGTGGTGCGCGCTTCGTGCGTGTACACCTGCTGGCCGACAGCCGAGAGTCGCTCGATGGTCAGTTCTTCCAGGCCTTCGCTGAGCCAATCGAGGCGCGGACTGGCTCCATCATTCTCAAATGGAAAGATAAGAAAGATGCCCTGCGAAGACGCCGCAAGAGTGGGATGAACAATCGTTGCTTGTTGTCCGGCGAAAACACCTCCGCACAAAGTGAGAGCAAGGCCCAGGCACATGGCCAAACCAACCTTCATTGCGATTGTTTGGGACATCAGGGGAATTGTAACAGAGCGCCAATCACGCCAACGCGGATAGAAGCGCGGCGGCGCGATTACGGCAACGTGGGGTCGGCCGGCTTCGGAGCAAGAATCTCCTGCGTTTCTGGAAGCTTCAGCATCGCGGAAAAAGAGGGATCGCTTTTCAAATCATTCATGGAAGCGTAACCCTCTTCCTTGGCTTTGCGGAGATAGAGGAGGCTGCGGTCAAAATTTCCGGCTTCGGCAAAAGACTTGGCCAGTAGGAAGTAGAATCGTCCGCGGTCGCTTACCGAACGATCCTGCAGCACCGAACCTCCGTGCGAAGAGACGTGCTCGAAGAGCTGCGGATCAAGCGCCAGCGCTTGGCGGAACGAGGCAATGGACTGCCCGTATTTCTTTTCTCCGAAATAGGCGTAGCCCAGATTGCTATAAAGAACGGCCATATCGTTGCGCAATTTGATTGCCCGCTCGTAGGCGCGAACCGCTTTGCCGAATTTCTTGCGCTGGTACCAGATGGTGCCAATGTTGTTCTGTGCGTCGGCGTAGTGCGGGTTCACTTTCACTGCCTGCTGATAAGACTTCAGCGCGCCGGCCAGTTCCGACTGCTGATGGAGCGCAATGCCGAGTTTGTTCCAGAAAACGGCGTTGGTCGGATCCTGGTCGGCGAGCCTCTTGTAGGAAAACGCGGCTTCGCGATATTCCTTGCGAGCCATCAGAATATCGGCCAACTCTTCTTGAGTGAGCTGTTTCTGCCCAGGTATGGACGGAGCAGACTTCTGCGCAGGCGACTGAATCCGCGCCACATAATTTGAGGAAATGGCTGTGTCGTCGGTAGTCTGGCCTGCGGAGGGAATGCTGAGGCTTACGAGGATGAGTGCTGCTGGAACCGCCATCCCAAAGTGCGTCATGGCGACTCTCCCTTCTCCGGCGGCTTTTGCTTGTCGGAGTCCTTCTTCTTGCCTCCAAAGATACCAAAAACCTTCTGTAAAGGGTTCTTTTTCTTTTGTGGGGCGGCTTCCGGGTCGGCGGGCAGCGGTTTGCCGTCCGGACCAACCGGGGGGTTGTCTCCGTTGGCGGACGGAAAAGTTCCGGTCTTGGATAAATCAGCCGGTTGTTTCGGGGCTCCGCCGCCAAAAATGTGTGACAAGAACGATCCGGACGAAGAGATGATTCCGTGCCCGCCGTGCAGTTCGCACATTTCGGTCGGGGCCGAGCCGGATACGTAAACTTCCGAACGCGAAGCCGGGCAACTGGGCGTAGCCAACTGGGAAGATTCTGGATCGATCATGACGGACTGAACGCCCTGCGGCATTTCGAAGTCCTTCACGTTCTTGTACGCAGGCAAGAGCGCGGCTTTCTTCATGAACTCGGCCCAAATGGGCGCGGCGGTGGCGCCGCCGGCAAGTCCCAGATCACGATTGTCGTCAAATCCTATCCAGATCACGGTGACCAAATTCGAGGTGTATCCGGCAAACCAGCCATCGCGGGAAGTTCCGGTCTTCCCTGCGGCGGGTAAGGTGAATCCCCTGGCGCGAACCGTTGCGCCGGTTCCTTTATTCAAAACGTCTATCAATAGACTGGTGACCAGATAGGCCACGCGCGGATCGAGCACCGCATGGTTTTCCGGAGTGGTTTTCTCCAGTACCGTGCCGTTGGCGCTGACAATGTCGTGCAGGAATTGCGGCTCGGCGCGAACTCCACCTTGCCCAAACGCGGTATAGCCCGCAGCGACGTCCACTGGCGTCATTTCATACGCGCCCAGCGCGACCGCGGGCGTGGCGCGGATATTGTTGCCAAGGCCCATTTGCCGGGCGATCTGCACCACGCGGCCGTAACCGATCATTTCCGCAACTTTTACTGTGGCTACGTTCAGCGAATTGGTGAGCGCGTCGCGAACCGTCACGTGGCCCATGAACCTTTCGCCGTAGTTATTGGGTGTGTATTCCTGGCCGTCGAATTCAAATGTGGTAGGCTCGTCGTCGACTGGCGTCGAAGGAGTCACGATGGGCTGCACGCCGTCCACTGCGTTGTCGAACGCCGCGGCATAAACGAATGGCTTGAACACTGAGCCGGGTTGGCGGTGGGCAATCGCGTGATTCAGCTGGCTCTGTCCGTAGTCGCGCCCGCCGACCAGCGCCTTGATTTCGCCGGTGTGAGGATCAAGCGAAACCAGGGCGACTTGCACTTGAGGAATGGATTCCTTTTTTCCCTTTTTCGCGTTTTCCCGCTTCCACTTGGCGTACTTCTTTTCGAGCAGAAGGTCAACGTTCTTTGCGCCGGCTTCGACGGCCGCCGACGCCGCGCGTTGCAGGTCCGGGTCCAGGGTGGTGTACACGCGGTAATTCTGGCTGAGCAGGTCGTTCTCGGAATATTTGTCCAGCAGGTGGTCTTTCACCATGTCCACAAAATATGGCGCTTCACTGGAAGTCGCCGAGGTGTGCACGATTTTCAGCGGCTCGCGCTTGGCCTCCTGCTCGTCCGGCACGGTGATGTATTTGTTCTCGACCATCTGCGGCAGGACGCGGTCGCGGGACTGCAAGCCGCGCTCCGGATGGCGGTCGGCCGAAGAATAATAATTTGGTGCGCGGATAATGCCCGCCAGAAACGCACATTCGCCGAGGGACAATTGCCGCAGATCCTTGCCGAAATAGACGACGCTGGCCTGGGCAAATCCGCGCACGCCAAAACTGCCGCGATTTCCCAGATAGACTTCGTTGGCGTACATCTCAAAAATTCGTTGCTTCGAATAACGCTGTTCCAGTTCGAAGCTCAGCATCGCTTCCGCAACTTTGCGCCGCCAATTGCGATCGGTATTCAAGAAATAAGTCCGCGCGACTTGCATGGTTATGGTGCTGGCGCCTTGCAGGTGCGTGCCATGCCGCAAATCATTCCACGCGGCGCCGAAGATGCGGATGAAGTCGAAGCCCGGATGCTCGAAGAAACGCTTGTCTTCGGCGGAAAGAATGGCATTGACAAGGTTCGGCGGAAGGTCCTCGTAGCGAACCGCGCGCCGTTTTTCCCGGGCGCTGTCAAACAGGTTGGTGATCAACTCCGGCTCGATTTCGGCCGAAGCCATTTCCGCGCCGCCACCGAGGGGCCGAATTGTGCGGATCGTTTTCCCGCCGAACTGAACAGACAGCGCGTTGCCTCCGGCAAAATAAGACAGTTTGGAAGGCCGAATTTCTACCACATTACCGTTTACCGTATATTGACCGAGAGACGAATCGTCGGCCTCCGGGCGGTAGCCGACCCTCTGCAGATAGGTGGTCAACTCGCTGGCGGTGAACGCTTCCGTGGGGGAAATCTCGATCGGCGCGGAG
>Ga0210406_10000578_pt1 | contig 49361 bp, 38 predicted proteins | sample IncBWC30MmetaG_FD_155454 | JGI IMG/M metagenome (GOLD analysis project Ga0210406, IMG submission 155454) | Forest soil microbial communities from Barre Woods Harvard Forest LTER site, Petersham, Massachusetts, United States - Inc-BW-C-30-M | ecosystem: Environmental > Terrestrial > Soil >...
TGTTGATTTGAGCGACTTGGCTGGAGCAGCCGACGCCGCAACCAACAATCTGGTATTCCCACTTCGGGGTGCTTTGGGCAGCCGCGGTGCGCGAATAGTGCTGCCCGGCGACGAACGCGCCCACCAACATTGCGGAGACCAAGCCGATTCTTAAGACGGAGTGCGTCTTCATGGTTTCTTTCCTCCCAGGGACTTTCGCTACTACTGTGACGGCTGGGGGTATCATCGCGTTACTCTTTTCTGGCGAAGAGTAGTATTGTCCGCTGAAGACCCGTTATTCATGGGCGTTAGCTCCTTGCAGAAGGGCCGGCGAAAAAGGAAGAGAGATTTCTTTCTGCGCCAGCCGAACAGGATTTATTGTCTCTGCCATGGCTTTGCTTGGCGGTCGTCCAAGTCACTCTCGCTTGGCGCCAAGATCACGACCGGGGTGGCCGGTTTGGGCCGAGGACGCTGCCGCAGGAGAAGAAGGCCAGAACAGCCCGGCGCAGTCGAGCTACACGCATGGCCGTTGGAAAAGCATGACGCCGCGTGGACCGGTAATGGGCGACATGGAAGTAACCACAGGCAAAGCGATAGCGGCGGCTATGCCAATCCTTCGCAGGGCGACGCGACGGGAAAGACTCTTAGCGGGCACTGCCGGTCGAATTATCGCGAGAGGCCCTCGACGCGAGCTCGAGGATAACGCAAAAAAAAGACTGGGCGAGTAAGCGCTATTTTGCCGCAGAAGGCGGCTGCAAAATGCAGGCAGAGATCGTCTGAACGTTTGCTAGTTGGTCGAGATGTTGCGGAAGCCGTGTTTGTAGCCGTCACGATAGGCGCTGAGGTCGATAGAGTTCCTGGGTTGCTGGTGATCGCTGCGGTTGCCGCCATATTGACGATCGTGACGGCCGTCCTGCAAACCCTGGTCGAAGTAATTCATCACTCTGGCGGGATATTCCTGCTCGCTGGTCGGGATATTGCGATAGCCGTGTTTGTAGCCGTCGCGATAGGCGTTTAGGTCGTTAGATTCCCTGGGTTGCTGGTGATCGCTGCGGTTGCCGCCATACTGACGATCGTGGCGGCCGTCCTGCAAGCCCTGCTGAAAGGACCATCTTGCTCCGCGTTGATTGTCGTTGCGGTCCTGGTCCTGATAGCGATGTTGATCCTGATCCTGCTGCGCGGGAACAGCAGCTCGAAGAGTAGTCGTGCTAAGACCGGTGAAGGCGATTCCTAGTGCCAACACCCATAGTGACTGCCTTAAGTTTCGATTCATGTGATCTCCAATCCTGAATTGTCCGGGATGCTAGACATCGGCGCGGGCTCTTGTAGGAGTCGAACTATTGTCCACTCTGAAGCCATCCTGGCAGATCGAATGCCAGAAGTCTGCCCCGAATGGCACACCTTGGAGCCCGAGCCGGCTACTTCGGAAACGGCCTGTGGCTGGATCGCGGCGCATACCTTTCCAAGGCGAGCGCATGCAAAGCGGTGCACAGCTTAGTAGTTAAAGGGTGCTGCGCCTGGATGAGCGCAGCAAAGCTGCTCATTTCGTCAGGGTGCATTTGCCCGAGGAGATTCGCGCGGCTGGCGCGGGAGAGAGTGCAGCGGGCGCGGCCGAGCGTTTGGATAGCGCGGGCGATCTTGAGAAGGCGGATTTCCTGGAGACGCGGGAGAAGCGGCAGGCGATCCACGCGCGGGACGCGGGTTTCGCTTTTACTGCCTGGGCCGGCTGAGGCCGAGAGTGCGGCAGCTAGACCATGCGGTGGCGCGTGTTCGGGAGGGGCAATGGTTACCGCAACCTGGTGTCCTCGTGCCCGGACTGTAACTCGCAGAAAGGTGAGAGGCTGGCCGGGAAATTACCTACGGTGGCAGTGCGGCGCGGGATGTGTGAGCCCGGATGAACTTAGCGGGCGATTCGCAGTGCTGGAGAAACTGGGGCGGGTAGCTCGAAAAAAAGTGCCGGGGTAGCTTCGCTGAGGGGCCAAGGCACCCCGGCTTATCCTGCCCGCCTCCGCAGTGAGCGAGCAAGGAAATCGTCAAGAAAATCTGCTGGCTGTGAACCAGGAAGCGGGGGACTTGCCTTCCTGAAACTCTTTACTGTGCTGCGCTGCCGCGGAAAAGCTTGGTTCGCTCCCGCGCGGCAACCGAGACTTGCTAATTCTTTTTTACTTCTCTACTTCTCTTCGTCGCCACGAAGGAACTCGTAGCGCTCGATGGCGGCGACTACGCCGACGGCGCCTTCATCGCGGGGCTCGGTGCGCTGGACGCGTCCGAGGCAGCGGACGCGTACGGGTCCGGCCAGAGTGATCTCGTTGGGAAGTGTCAAAAGGATTTCTACGGGCGAGCCTTCCCGGACATCCTTGGAAAGGAAGAAATAAACACCGCGGGAGCTGACGTCCCGAGACTCGGTGCTGGTTTCTCCAACCGCAGCTCCCGTTGTCCAACGAACGGTGAGCGGCAGCCGCATGGAAAAGCGCTGGGTGGTGCGGCGTTCGGAACCAGTCAAAGAAGTCCTCCTGATTGAAGAGAGAGTGTATCCGGGTAAGGCCCAGGGAACAATAGGACTGGGGATACAAAAACGATTCAATTTTAAGAAGTACGGATGTACTAGGACGTAGGCGGAAATTGGGACTTCAGGGTCAAGGCGGAGTGACTGCGGGTCTGAACGTCTGCATGTCTTAACGTTGGGAGTGTCGCACCATTTGAGAGGGGAGCCGTTCCTTGTAAGTGTTGCATCTAAAGGGCTTAGACTGACAGTAAAATCTGGCTAGAAGCGGGAGTGGCCGGAGTTTTGGGCGTCGTGCTGGAAGCGCGGCCAGGGGGAGTCCATGGGAGGAGAGCCGGCGCCAGAAATGGCGTAGACGTAGCCTTTGTCGGTGGTGAAGAAGATGGTGCCGTCGGGGGAGATGGCGGGAGCGTCGCGGACTGCGCCGTTGATTTCGATTTTCCATTTGAGCTGGCCGTCGGGAGTGAAGGCGGCGAGAAACGTTGCGTGAGCGCCGCGGCCAGGCTCACGGCTGTTCATTCCGAGATAGAGCGTGCCGTCGGCGGCGAGGACTGGGCCGGAATTGCAATCGGCCTGGACGTACCATTTGGTCTGGCTATCGGGCAGGAAGGCTTTGACGGTGGTGGAATCGCAAAGATAGATGAGGCCGGCATTGTCGACGATAGGAGAGCCGAGCAAACGGCTGTTGAGGTGCACGGCCCAGTGTTGCTTGCCTTCGGGGCCAATGGCAAACAGCATCGGAAAACCGTGGCCTTCGACATAGACCATGCCGTCTCCACCGAGGGCGGGAAAACCGAGTTGGCTGCTGGTCAATTGGACGAACCAGAGAACGTCGCCGTGGAGATTGAGGTGGTAGAGCCACTGTTGATGGGCGAGATAGATCGTGTCGTCAGCGGCGATGACGGGAGAGGAGCGCCACTCGCCGGGACCGTATCCATAGGGGCCGGTGTTGGTGCCGAGGAGGACGTCATCGCGGGAGCCGGTGGGGCTGAAGGTCATTTGTTTCCAGGTGAGGTCGCGGCCGATGCTTGGGGTGAAGGCGAACAAATCGGTGAAGTCGTCGGTGACGTAGAGGGCGTCGCCGGTTCCGAGAGCAGGCGGAGTGAAAAATTTGTGCTGCGTGGCGACGGATTGCCAAGTCAGGTTGCCGGAAGTGTCGAGCGCGAAGAGTTTGCCGGATTGGCTTGCGGCGTAGAGCGTGCCGGTGGGCGAGAGGGTTGGGGCGGCGATGACTGGACCTGAGGGGAGGGGCGCCTTCCAGAGTAGTTTGCCTTCGGGCGAGAGCGCGAAAATGCCATTTGTGGCAGCGAAGTGGACGGTACCGTTGGGAGCGAGAGCGATTCCGGAGACGAGGTCGGAGCCTGAATTATAGGACCACAGGATGCGCGGGCCGGAGGCACCTTCTGCGGAACCTTGGCCGGAACGGTGGCACGCTGACAGACCGCCGAGACAAACTACGGGCAGTGCGGCGGAGAGGAGAAAGACCTTCGTAGATTTCATGAGTTGGTCATTTCGTTTTTTTGGCAAGGGTGCGCTCGCGGCGCGAGGATCAGGGATCATCGCTATCATCTTGGGTATTCGAGGTGGGCAGGACGGCGGGGCAGTCGCGGTGAACTTCATCCATATATTGGTGGACCATCAGGGAAGCTTTTAGCGGATCCGGACTGTTGCTGAATCGGTAAGCAAGAACGGCGGAGCTGGCGGTATTGAAGTTGCTCCCAGGAGGCGGACGGTAATTCTTCATCCGCTCTTCTTCGTCCTGGAGTTCGTCGCGCGTGGGAGTTTGTTGAGGCTCGCTGTCCGGAGGCGGAGTCTTTCGCCTCAATAGGCAAGAGTCGATGTGCGCGGAGATCATTTCGAGGAGGAGGCGCTGCCACTTGGGATCGTTCTGAAGTTCCTCGATATCATTGGCGAGACGGTCGTCCATTTGTGCGCGGGTGGAGCGGGGAAAAACGGTGAGGTAGCCGAAATTCAGGGCTTGTTTCTTCACGTCGTTGAAGCAGGTGTGGTCGCAACGATTGAGCTGCTTTAGGCGGCGGTGGGCTCCAGGAGCGATAGGGATGCTGGAGCTGGAAGAAAAATCGTCGTTGGTGAAGATGCGATGTGGCTTGGGGGTGTTCGCTTTTGCGGCGGCTGCGGCAACGGGCGAGGCTTGGGCGGGATCCTTCTTGGCGGGATCCGGGGTTTGCTGCTGCGCGGGAGGAGCGTCAGTCGATTGCGGGGTGCGTGCGGCGGTGAGTCGCAGCGAGCATGGAACTGCGAGCAGAACGAAGGCCACACGAAAGCAGAGAGAGAGAACGACGGTGGCGCGCGAGTTTGAAGCGGCGCTCATGGGATTGTGTAGTCCGGACAACCTCGAGTGGTAGCTTCCCTTACTTCGTGTTCCATGAGGGAGGCACGGAACACAGCGAAGCGCTGAATGGCTTGCATGTGCTGGGTGAGCAGGCCGATCTCATTTCTGTGCTGGAGAATCAGTTTTTGTTCGCGCTCGTAGAAACGGGAATTGACGCTTTCGCGCGTGTACGATGCCACGTTTCCCTTGCCCAGGATTTGCGCCTTCTGGCGCTGGACGTCGCACCAATCGCCGAGCGCCTTGAGCGACAACTCCAAATGATTATTCCAGACGCGGTCGTAAGTGATCTCATGGCGGGCGAGAGTCAATTGGTTGCGAAACTCAGCTTCGCGTTCGGGGCCAAAACGCCACTGCTCGCGGAGGATGGCTTCACAGGAGAGGTTGCATATCGGATTGTTTTCTTCTTCTTCGAGATCTTTCAGGGAAATTGGTTTTGCCGGTTTTGAGAGATCATCTTCGGTGATGACTTTCTTTTGATGGACAGCTTTCTGGAGTGACGTCGCGTCGGCTGAGGCGGCGGGCGGCCGCTGGGCGGCTGGAGCAGGCGCAGGCTTCGCATTAGGATTTTCGGAGGACTGCAATGGCGCAGCGACGGAGGCGTAGGATGCAGTCATCAACAGAAGAAAGAAGATCAAGAAATTGTTAGTGCTTCGCGCAGAGGCGCACAATATTCTCTGCGTAAACGCTAGGCGGCAAAAATCACGGGTCAGCTGGATCATCCGTATCTTCCGGGGGCGCGGGGACGTTGATCGTGCAGGTGGCGTGAACCAGTTTGTCGACCTGCATGTGCATATATTGAGACTGAAGATTGTCGGTCGAAGTCTTGGCGATGTGCGCGTTGGCGCGGTCCAGCGCAGCGTTCAGACGAGCGCGAATCTCGCGAAACTTCCCTTCGTATTGGCGTTCGATGGCCAGCTCGCTCGGCGTGATGTTGCGGGAGTCGGCGTATTTGCGCAGGTCTTCCGTTTTCCTGACTTGCGTTTCGCAGGCCTGTCCCTGCACGCCGAGGATCTCGCCGAGATCTTCCTGCCACGCCGCGTCAGCTTTTACGGTTTCAATAGCATCGAGAAGGGCGAGTTTCCATCGTGCAGTGTAGCCGCCGCTTACTCCCGCGCGCTGAGCCACTTGGTCGAAGCAGGTGCGGTCACAGGTATTGAGCTGCTGCAGGACGTCGCGGCCGCCCTCGATGGTGATGTAATGAGGGCGGGCGTCGATATCGTCGTTGGTAACCACTTTGTGGGGTTTGGCGGGAGGTTTGGCAGGCGAATCGGGAGTCGTGGTTGCTGGTTTGGCAGGCGTTTGTGGCGTTGCGCTCGCGGGATCGGTCGACTGTGCCGAGGAGGACAGCCCCGCCGCCGAGAAAAGTACGAAGGTGAAAATGTAGCGGCGCACGGAAGGAATTCTCCTTAATCACTCTCAGCGTTATTTTATCGCATGCCAGCCGCTACGCGGCGAGTAAGTCATCCCTGCTTACCGAAAACGATATTAGGGAGAGCCGGCAACCCCCTTGAAATCGGCCTAGTTTACGATGAGCGTCACCGAAGTCGTGTGTGTCGTGGCCCCGGAGTTTCCGGTGATGGTGACGGTGTAGGTGCCAGGCTGTGTGCCGTGCGGCGGAGGAGGACTGTTGTTACCGGTGCAGCCCGCGGCCTGGAAAACAAGGAAGAGGATCAAGCCGGCCAGCGGAATGGAGATGGCGATTCGCTGGCGGCGGGTCCGTGCTGCGAATGCCAGGAGTAGGGCGGCAATAGCGGCTAAGGCTAGGATGGGCACCACTTCTTGCCAGGGGCCAAAGCGCCTGGGTGGCCGCGCGGGGATAAGGAATTGGTGGGCCATCGTCGTCACGGTGATGGCGGTATTAGCTCCCGGCGCAACAGACGCCGGATTCGCCGCGCAGGTCGTAGCTGCTGCGGGAAGCGAGCAGGTCACGGCGACGTTGGAAGCAAACCCACCGGTAGCGCTGACCGCGAGGGTATACGTGGCTGGAGAACCCGCGCTCACGGTGACGCTGGTCGGGGCCGCGGGCGTCATGGCGAAGTCTGGAGTTGGGATGAACGAGAAATTCAGTACGCTCTTCCCGCCGAAGGCGATGGGGTTTGGGGGAATTGTATTGCCCGGGAGGACGACACCGGGAGCGAGAGTGGGACCGGCCGAGCCAACCATAATGTAGTAGGTCGTACCGGCGGTAACACTGACGTTGGATAGAGTCACTGTGGCGACAAGAGCCATAACGGAGCCCCCGCAAGCGACTGGAGTGAGCGTCGATTGCGAAGCACCAGTCCAGACGGAAAGCCAGTTCACGTAGCTAGCGCCGTTGTTGTCCAAGTTCACCGTTCCGCTGGCCGTTGGCGTGAACTTGTACCAAATGGTGTTGGAGCGGCCGTACACCAAGGAAGGCGGAGTGCCGAGGGGCTGGTTGCACGGCGGAGTGGGATCATTCGCCTCTGTCGTGGCGCTGGAGGTGTCCCGGATGTCTGTGCCATTGCCATTGTTGATCGTGGCGAGATCAATGGCAGTAGCGAAATTGTCGTTGGAGGGAATGGGGCCGAGTACTTTGAACGTGGGATTTGGCGCACTGCTGGGCACGGAGGTGGAAAGCCCTCCACCGGGAGGAGGAGTCGAGACAGCGAAGTCGTTCGTGCTGCCAAAAGGGCCGAGAGCACTGGCAGGAATCGTAGCCGTCAGGCTAGTGGATGATTGGAAAGTGGTCGCCAGCTTGAGTTTACCGCCGGGGCCATTGAAGAATGGATTTAAGATTACGAAGGTATTCGGAGTGAAATTTGTTCCGGTAACAGTAATCGAGGCGGAAGTCGACGGCACCGGAGATTGAACTGAGGCGCTCGTTGGCAAAATACTAGTAAGCGTGGGCGCCAAGGCCAAGATGGGGAAGGGCAAAGACGCGGTGGCCTGAGCAATGTCCTTCACAGAGACTTGGGCAACGCCGGGGTTTTGCAGCGCGGCTGAGGGAACCGTTGCGGTTAGTTGGGTGGCGCTTACGAGATTGGTGGTAAGCGGGGTTGTGGCGCCGGCGATGGTGAAAAGGACTTGAGAATTGGTGGTGAAGCCGCTGCCGCCCACCGTGAATTGAGGTACGCCGGGATCACCAGCGTTCGCGGAAACTGGCGAAAGCGAAGTAAGCGCAAAGGCGGGAACACCGCCAAGCGCAAGATCCCAAACACCGCGACCGTGCGTGGCAGCGCGCAGGATTCGCGAAGGCTCATGGAGCTTCAGCGATAGTACGGCCACGATTGGCAGACTATTGTTGTTCATCGTCGTCCAGTTGCAGGACGCTCCCACGCAAACGCCCTTGAAGACACCCAAGTCCGTAGCAGCGTAAACAGTCCCGGGAATGTCGGGATCGATTACGAGATCGTTGACTGGGATGTTGGGAAGACTGCCTGCTACTCCCGAGCACGGAGCGGCGGGACAACTAGCGTCCCCCCAACCATCTCCGCCGTTTGCCGACCAAAAGACGTGCCCGGGAAAATCCGCAACGGAAAAGCCGGAGAAGGTGACAAAAAGAGTCCTTCCCGTGGGATCAGCAGGGTCCACCGCGATTTTTGTCGGATGACGCGAAGGCAGCTGACTGAAACCCACGACAGGTCTAAAGTCTCCTGTTCCTGGAGCCACATTCGAGGAAACAAAGAGCTGGCCATCACTCGTGCCCGCATATGCGACATTGCCGTTGCTGCCTCCGCCGACCCCCAGGGTAACGATCACTCCATTTGGGCTAAGCGGTGAACCGCCGTTCAGAGCCTGCCAGTCGTCGGCGTTATCCACCGACTGATAGACCTTGCTGGTCCCGAAATACAGGCGATTGGGATTCGCCGCGTCGAGGGCCATAGGAGCGATGAAGTTCACAGAATCAAAAAAGCTGATACCGCTCGTGGCGCGACGGAAGGAGCGGGGCGCGCCGTTGGTCACGGACTTCTGAAGACTAATGACCTGACAGAGAATGTACACCGTGCTAGGCGTGAGGGGATCGATCAGTGTCCAGCCGCCGTCGCCGCAGGCGCTATTGTTCGTCCATGTAGGAGAGCTATTGTAGTTCTGGCTGCCGTTGTCCTGTGTGCCGCCAAAGGAAATGGCCGGGTCGGAGGGATGGATAGAAAGACTGGGATAGAACTGCGTTATTTGCAGAGGAGGGTTATTAAGATTGGTCCAAGTGACCGTTGCGGCTTCGGCGTCGTCGGTGCGCCAAACGCCGCCGTCGTTACCGAGATACATGCGCACGGTGGAGCCAATTTTGACGAAAGCCATCGCGTGTTCGTCCACATGGGGCAATGAGGAATCTCCAGGGACTGCGGGAGTGGGAATTGCCGGATTCCAGATCCTGCCACCGTCAGTCGAGCGGACCACCCATTCATAGCCGATGGATGTTTGGTGGGCTCCTCCCCCGAAGAAAACGATATTGGAATTGGTCGGGTCCACCTTGACGACGTTGTCGTACCAGCATTGGGGCGAACAAATGTCCGGGGCTATGGTGGTGGTCCAGGAATTGCCGCCGTCGGTGGTCTTGAAGATCCCGAGATTGTTTTGCGACGCCCGCGAGCGGCGGGTGATTGGGTTGACAGTCGCGTCTGCGATTGACGCATAAACGGTATTGCCCGTTGAGTCCGCGGTAGAGATCCCAAGATCGATGCGGCCGAAGTTTGCGGCAGGCACGCCCGCGGCACCGCTCGTGGTGACATTGGCGAATGTGATCGCGCTGCATTTCTTGGTGGCACCGCCATCCGCGTTCGTGGATTTGTAAATTCCGTTTGGGTTGGCTGTTCCCGGAATGGTGCCCCTGGTGGCCCCAAGCGCAGCGTATGCGATGGTTGTATTGGCAAATCCGACAAACGTGGCCATCTCTCCGGAAGCGGAGGCAATGCTGCTCCAAGTGGAGCCGCCATCATCGGAGCAATACACACCACCGGCCGTCAGGTTTGAAGCGCCCTGAGGAATGTGCGCGCTGACCAAAATCAAATTCTGGTTGGATGGATTGACCGAGACGTAGCTGATGTGCGCCCCGCCATCGCTGAAGAATCCGAAAGTGAAATTGCTGTAAGGCCCGATAAAGGGACACGTCGGGCCTGCCACGGAGCAGGTTTGGGCCCAGTGAAGTCCGCCATCGGTGGACTTCAGAACGCCAGCGCCATAGTACACGTCGAAGCCGACAGAAGCTTGTTCGCCGGTGCCGGCATAAACGACTGACGGGTTGGATGGAGCAAACGCAATCGAGCCCATCGCCAGTGAGGGATTCTGATCGCCGACGGGAGTCCATGTTGTGCCAGCATCGGTAGTGCGCCAGATGCCGCCTTGCGCGGCGCCAATGAGGACCGTGTTGCCGGTGCTGTCACTGGGATCCACGGCGATGGTTGTGACTCTCCCGCTGGTTGGCGTAAAGAATCCACCGGTGGTAGGTGCAGGACCTATCGGCATCCATGGAGTTGCGATAAGGGCCTGAGGAGTAAGCAGCGCTGAGTAGGTGCCATCGGCATGAAGAACGAGCTTGCCCTCGGCTTCCATCATTCGTTGCATGTGCTGAAAGGCTTTGATGCGGGCGCCAGCGGGAATGTGGCCATTTGCGGAACTACGCTGGCTGTAAAACCATTCTTCCCGCTTGCGGATTAGATCCGCGTCGTCGTCCCTTTCCAAGTTACTTCCAGCCGCAGCTTCCTCGGTGCCCTCTAAAGCGTCCGGCGGAGGCGTCTGTTTTTCTGCGCTCGCTGATTTTTTGACGGTAGAACTGCTGGAACGATTGGCGGCGCCAGATTTCTCCTGGGGAGAAACGGCGGTCGCGCAAAAGGCCAGAACTAGAAAAAATAAGATGAAGCAATAACGCGATTTTAGTTTTGGGAGTCGCATAATCCGCCCACGCAGCAGATTGGAATTGAACATGTACAAATCACCTTCGGCCAGATGGCGGAAACCCGCGGCGAGAGCAACGTAATTCAGCTGGAATTCCGGGGCATCGGGGACAATGGCCGACGACCTGACAAACATTCTTGGGCGGGAGCATAACACTTTTGCTTGTAACGCTGAAGCCAGTTATCTGGAGCAAGAAACGATGCGGCCGGCGCCGGAGCGCTACGACTGATCGGTGAGTCTGTGGTGAATAGCGTCTCGATAAGACTCGGGATGCAATTAAGATTGGTCTATCAGCCGGTGGTGAATGGCGTATAACGCGAGTTCGAGGCGGTCGGAGACGCCGAGTTTGTCGAAGATGTTGTGCAGGTGGTTCTTGACGGTTTGCTCGGAGATGAAGAGTTTTTCGCCGATTTCCTTGTTGCGGAAGCCTTGGGCGACGAGTTGGACGATTTCTTTTTCGCGGTCGCTGAGCAGGGGCTTTTCGCGGCGCGGGCCGGATTCGCTGGACTTTGAGAAGGCCTTCATGACTTCGGCGGTCATGCGATTGTCGAGCCAGATTTCGCCCGCGTGCACGCGATGAATACTTTTGACCAGGAGATCGGTGGCGGATTGCTTTAGAACGACACCGCGAGCGCCGAGGCGCATCGCGCGGACTACGTCGCGATCGTCTTCGGCGGCGGTCAGAACGACGACGCGGGTCGGCAACGTATCAAAATTGACTTCCTCGAGGACCGCCAAGCCGTCTTTATCCGGCATGCGCAGGTCGAGGAGGAGAATATCGGGCTTGAGCTTGGCGAGGAGCTTGATGCACTCTGCGCCGTTCTGGGCTTCGCCGACGATGGTGATATCTTCGTCGGAATCCAGCAGCTTCCTGAGGCCATCGCGAAAGATCGCGTGGTCATCGGCTAGTAGTACCCGTATCTGTGGTTTCGTTGTCTTAGCCATGTTTATGTCAGGGTTTGTAAGTACGAACCCTTAAACCCGTCATCCGAGCGGTACTTCGATCGTTAGGCGCGCTCCATGCCCCGGGTTTGACTCGACAGTCAAAACCCCGCCCACAGTTCGCGCGCGCTCCTTAATGGAAATGGGACCCAAGCGCAGCCGATCCAACTCGTCGCCGGTAAACCGGCCGGCGAAGCTAAACCCCTCGCCGTTATCGTCTACTACGAGTACTAGGCGGCTGTCATCCTGCGACAGTTTTACCACGACATGGGAAGCCTTGGCATGCTTTTTTATGTTGTTGAGTGCTTCTCGGTAAATCTGGAAAATCTCGCGACAGACGCGGTCGGGAGCGCGCAATTGGGCCGAATCGATCAGCACATCCAGGGCAACGGTGGATTCGTTGCGGTAGCGTTCGGCGAATCCGCGCATTAAATCGACCAAATCGGCGCTTTGGACGCGGAGCGGGCGTAGGTCTGTGACGGTCTGGCGGAGCTCGGCGCCTTCGTTTTTGACCGTTTGTTGGAGGCTGGCAAGGCCGCTGACGGCCTGCTCCGGCGAGGCAGAGACCCGGCGCCGGAGGACATCGAGCTGGATCTCGATACTCAAGAGGGTCTGAAGAATGCCATCGTGGAGGTCGCGGGCGATGCGGCTGCGCTCGGCTTCAATGGCGCGGGCGCGTAAGTGCCTCAAAAGAAAGATGTTCTCGAGAGTCGGAGAGACGTGGCCGGCGATGCTTTCCAGCCAGGCTAAGTCCTGTTTTTGGAATGGTTTACGGCCATTGAGGAGAAAAATTCGGCCACTCGCCTGCCCTGCCTGGTCGAAGGCCACCGTCAGGAAAGACTTGACCTTAAACTCTTGCGCGGCCGGGCCGGGCAAGCGCGGCAGATTCGAGATGACTCGGCCGTCCCGTCGATCCCACCCAAAGCCCGAACCGGGACCTGCAATCGAGTTCCAGCAAATCGCGGCGTCCATATCGTCCAGCAAGAACCCATCGGTGCGCGCCAAGGGCATGCTTTCTGGCACCAGCCGCTCGCTTTCACCGGCCTTCAGGCGCCAAAGAAAAATGCGTTCGAGATCGGTATCGCGGAAGAGCAAAAGAGCTTCTTGGGCACCGAAGGTGCTGGCCAGTTCGTCGAGAAATAGGCGAAGCGATTCCGCCAACCCTTGGTCCACTTGCATCGTCGCGTTGATGCGCGAAAAGAAATCGATCTGGGCCACAAAGCGCCGGTTGAGGTCGCCAAGATACGCCAGGCCTGCACCGCCGGCAAATGTTCCGGCTAGCAGGCCAAGCCAAGCCACCCAGCGCATCCAGTCGACTTCGCCGCGCCCCGCGGTTCGCAAAACCAGAATGAGGGACAGCGCGCCGGCAAGGGGAACGGTTAAACCAAGTCCCCACCGAATGCCTCCGGCGTAGCAAATGAACATGAAAGGGAACCACACCGGGACCGTCGAAGGGCTAATGAAGATGAAATATCCCAGGGCGAGCAGATCGCATACCAGCGGCAAATGCCAAGAGCGTTTGCGCAGTAGCCGCTCCAACTGAGTCACCACAAGCGCAACGATCAGGTAAGCAATCAGGAACGAAACGGAACGGGGCAACTCGCGCGACGGCGGCTGCTCCAGTACCGCCAGCAGCGCCAGCAAAATAAAGACCGGTCGCGCGTAAACGATCTGCCGGTCGAAATGGTGACGGTCCGTTTGATGGGGGCTCATGCGCGGGGACGCGTGTCCTGTGCATTTAGTCTAGCAAGGCAGGAGAGTTGTCGAGAGTCGGGTTGAGGCTGAGTTATCCAGCTTGCAACGGGCGGGAAGCAAGCTTCGGCCGGGCAACAACATTAATACTGGCTCCGTCGGGGATTAGGGCCTGGAGTTCGTCAACCTGAAGCGGGACGCTCTTTCCGGTGGCCGCGTCTTCCAGCGCATACTCCCCATCTTGCAAAAGGGCAACCAGAGCGGCGAACCCGTGGCTTTGTTCATCTTGAACGTAAGGCGACATTTCCATGAGCAAGATTGGCCGAAAGCGTGCCAAAGTATCCGCTCCCCCCTTCAGCACTGGATACTCGTGGCCATCGACATCGATCTTTATCAGATCGAGGCGAGCAATCCCTTGGCGTTGGACGAAGGCGTCCAGAGTATCGACTCGAGCGTGCGAAGTCGGACTGAGGCGACCGCGAAGCTTGGGGTGCACAGATTCCTTGGCCAGAAGCGGCCAGCTTGCGTAGATGGTCGGAGGGAGTTGGGTGTCGATTTCTGCGGCGAGAAGAACTTGGTGAGCTTGTGTTCGCGATTCGAGCTCCGGATTGAGGAGGAGATTGCGCTGGAGCTTCACGAATGCAAAATCCGAAGGTTCGATGGCGAAAACACGTCCTGAAGGTCCCGCGCTCCGCGCGAGCCCGAGAGTGTGCGCGCCGATATTAGCCCCGATATCGAAAATTACGTTGCCAGGAACGGCCAACTTTTGAAGAGCGCGCACCGTGGAGCGCTCAAAAGCGCCAAGCAGATAAATGGAGAAATCAATTCCTTCGCGCAGGTCCAGCTCCCACGTGATGCCTCCGCGTTTGACGATGACGTGGTCGTCCTTGCCAAGAACGGCGCGCCCGGTGGCAATAGCCCGATAGGCCAGGCCCGCGAGGGCGATTTTCGTCTTGGTCGTCAGAATCATATCCGTGTACGCTCGCTTAGCCTGCCTTTAGAAAATTGGAGAAGCAAAGGAAACTCGGGTTGGAGCCGTGCAGCAAGACGCGTACTCGCTCCCCGTGCGGCCATGACTCCGCGGGTCTCGGCGACGCGGATCACGGTTCCTGCCGTGTGGAACTAACTTCCGCGCCAGGCCGGAATTCGTGGCAGCCAGAAATGGGAGGCTGGTGCTGTTTCCACGGAGACTTCTCCGGAAAGCGCAGCATCTTCCACGCAGAAAGGCATGCCCACAAAAAGTACCACCCGTCCACCATCACTCGCATCTTCGACTTTCCGGCGCGCCGCTCCGTATAGTGAACGGGAATTTCCAGAATGCGAAGCCTCAGGCGAGCTGCTCCGAAAAGGAGATCGAAATCACCCCAGCGTTCCACCCCTCCCAGCGGCATTCGCAGGTAATCGCGCTTCAAGAACACTTTGGTGCCGCAGAGCGTGTCGCTGACTCGTTGGCGGATGACTTTGCTGGCCAGAAAACAAAAGCCCTTGTTCCCCAGAAAATTCGCAATTTTCATGGCTTTCCCATGCATGGGGTAAACCAGCCGCGTGCCGTTGACGAAATCCGCGGTCCCCTCCTGCAACGGCGTCAGGAACTTTACCAACTCTTCTGGCGTCACGGCCATGTCCGCATCCAGAATGACGAGGACATCGCCATTGGCCGCCTCGAAGCCCGCGCGTACGGCGGTGGCCTTGCCCTGGTTCTTCTCAAGCACGATTAATCGCACACGAGAATCTTGGGCCATGATCTCTTTCACTTTCTCGCGAGTTTCATCCGTCGAGCCGTCGTCCACGACGACAATCTCCGTCCACGCTCCCATTTGCGGCACGCGGCGCAAACACTCTTGGATATTCCCCGCTTCGTTGTGGCATGGAACTACGACCGAGCAAGAGAGCGGCGGCCGTGCTACGCGAGGGCGCGCGGCGATGTACTGCACAGAAGAACTGTAACGAACTACGGGCACCTCGGGCACCAGCGCATTCAGAAAGGTTCCGATCAGCGGAATGCGTTTAGGAATTGGGAGCGTTAAGCCCTCTTCCACGATGTCGAATCCTCGAAGACGGAGCACGCTGCAGATGTCTTTGTTGGTGATAAAGTTTCGCGGCGATTCGGGAAAACGCAATCCAAGCTTGCTCGTCAAGCGCAGTATCGGGGCCCACAGCGGATTGCTAGTGGTGACAATCAGCAGCGTGTGCTCGCGGATGACCGGTTTCAAGCTTTCCATGGCGTCCCACACGTCGTAGACATAGTCAAGCATGTTGGTCATGACCACATACTGCGGTTCGAACGACGGCGGCAGGTTCAGCGTATCGACATCGACGGTATGAAATTCAAGCTGAGGATGCTTTTCCTGGGCCCTGGCGGTCAGGCCCGGCGCAAAGTTTAGCCCCATGCCCAGGCCCGGCTGTAGAGAAGCCAATAGATCGCCGACACCGCTTCCCAGCTCCAATACATTCGACCCAGGCGGAATCATGCCTCCAATCAAGTACCTAAGGCTGGCTTGGTAGAAAGGATTCTTGCGCTGCCAATGCTCCCAGCTTGAAGCCACGCGTTCGAAATATTCTCTTATAAGCGATTTGCTCACCGCCACCACACCCTTTCATTCTTTGTGATCTGAGAGATATCCGAACGTATTGGAAACGGGCAATCAGTCACGCCAGCGAACCTCAAAAGTACCAATGTCCTGGCCTTGTGGGAAACGCAGTACCAAGGATTTGCGGACATCATAGGGCAAGGGCGTGGAAAATGCGGGACTCTTGTTGATCACCATGACGCGGATGGGATGGCTATCTACCAACCTCAAAATACGCTCACTATCGTGGTAGTCGTTTTCCAGGAAATCGAATAATGCCCGGCTTGGATTCTTGTGCGCGGTCAAAAAATATATCTCCGGGCAATCTGGAGTTGCATAGATTTCACCAGTGCCTGCATGCTCCTGAATCAAAGGTATCAGTTGCCCATACATTTTAGCTGGATCAGGATCAATTCTTAACCGGCCAGACCGCGGTAAGTCCAGAACGTGCGTCTCGGGATCTGGTTGATAGTAGAACCCAAGTGCATAGATGAAAGGCGGAGTCACACGAAGTACGGCAAAGAGAAAAAAACCGCAGAACACGATTGCAAGCATGGGCTTGGGGATGGCAGGAAATGCACGCAAGATAGCTACGGTCGCAAGGATCAGCAGCGGGGCAACATAACAAAAATAAATGGGCGCCGAAAAAGGGTATTGGACAAACGCGCAGAGAAAGCTTACCGCAAGCACCAGGAACAGTTGCTGTTTCTCGAGTCCATCCTCCGGCGCGGCTTCGCAACTCGCCCTCCGCCGGAGAGCCGAGGCACCCAACGCCGCGAGCACAGGGGTTGCCCAATAAGCCGTGTTCCAGATTGTTTGATAATTCACGAGATTGTGTGCCGATGAAATCAAGCCGTATCCGAAAGCAAGTCCGAGAGCAACAGTAAAAACCCAACGAATCTTGCTCCCGAGCCAGGCACCGAGAGCGAGCACTCCAATTAGAAGAATTAAGGGAAAGATCGTGACGAGATGCGGAGGAGTCATAAAGGCTCCCCAAACTCTCTTGAAAGGCAGGAGAAAAACACCACTCAGAAAGTCACGAAGAGCGTTTCCAAGCAAATAGGGAATCAGAAAACCAGAAAGGGGAATGAGAAATCCGAGGCCGAATGGCAAAGTTGTTCGGAGGAGCGCCAGGAATCTTTCCCGGCTCGAGCGGTTTGTGGCATCCCGTTCCCGGAGGAGAATGAGGGTGGCGAGGATTGCTGTGGGAAAAACAAAATTCAAGATTTCCTCGGGGCTCCCGTGCTCTCGAATCAAGAGCGCCAATGCCGCTAGAAAAAGAACAATCGAAGAAACAAGAAATGCGGAGTACAGCGGGCTGCGAACATTTGTGCGGCCAGGCTCAGGGCGCGATTCGCATTGCTCCAGAAAGAGAAAAAAAAGAAGCACTCCCGCAAAATAAAAACACGCTATGGACTTAACGAGAAAAGAGCAACCGCCGCAAAGCCCCGCGACAATCAGCCACCCACGCGAGCGGTCAGAAAGATAGGCAAACAACGCCGCCAGGCCAAAGGTCGCAAAGAACAGGTTGTACCAGGACGGCACCGCGGCGGAGTAGTTCGGCAAACTCCAAACAACCGCGAGCAATGTCGCTCCACCGGCAATCCAATCCGCCGCCAAGTTTGAAACGATCCAGTAAAACACGGGAATCCAGACCAAGAAAAAGACAAAAAGTACGATTCGAAGTACCGCAAGATCTTCTCCGAGGTACCGAAAAGCAAACGCGTTCAGGTAGGCGAGCCCCCCCGTATAAATCTCCGTATAGTCGCGGTGCGGCAATTCTCCATGCAACACGCGGTCCGCGCTCTGCGCAAACGCGCCTTCATCATGGGGAACCCAGCCTCGCTTCAAGTAAACTCCGGCATAAGCTCCCCCCAGGCACCAAACGACAAGAAGGAGTATCCACCAGCGCGGGCCAGTACGGGCACCCGCACGTGACCTGGAACTCGGAGAATTTGGAGCGCTTTTCAAAGTCAATTCCTCGTAATCCAATCCCCCCTCCTGAGTTTCCCTTATGGTCAAGCGGGCTGCGGGATTTGCTGGCCGACGACCAGGAGAGAACTCCCAATCGGGATCGGAAGCAGCCGCGTAAGCTTTTCCTCGGTGCAAGAAAGCCGGTACAGAAGTTCATTCACCGCCGGGGACGGGATTTTTGGAACGCTGGGATCGGAGCGGAAAATGGCCTCGACGGCCCGCAGCGCGAGTTTGGCCGCAAAGAGCCAAATAAAAAAGTAACGGCTTGACACTATTTTCATCCCTGATGCTCTGGCCACTCGATCGAAACTGCTTTTCGTGAAGCGCGTGCGGTGCTGGTTCAGGCGGTCATGCCGGGTCCACAACATTCGAAACGCCGGCACGGTCACGACGACCAGCCCCCCGGGTTTCAAAAGTGAAAGCGCCTGCTGGAGCGTCTGCTCCGGCGTATCAAGGTGCTCGAGAACATCGAGCATTAAAACGAGATCATAACTCTTCCCCGGCTGAAAATTAGCGTCGAACGGTGCCACTGTGATTCGTGCGCGGTTCGGACCATTCGGATCAACGAGCTCCGCCGCGGGTTCAATGCCTTCGACATCTCCAAATTGGCGAAGGCGGTCAAAGAAGAGTGCGTCTCCGCATCCTACGTCTAGAATTGAAAGGCTCGAGCTCTTGGGGAGACGCCGCCGTAATTCTCCGACCAGCGCATCCTCCCTGGCGCGCCACCACCAGTGCTTTTCATACAATTCCCGGTAGTGTCTTCCATACTCAGGGTCCAAGTCAGATCTCTTCAGAGAGGATGATGAACGGCCAGGCACTCACTGTCGCGAGCCTCGGTGCGATAGGTTTTCGCTTAAAGGCGAGGAAGGCTCGGACTGATTTCCGCCACCGATGAGGCGTTCAATTATGTAAATGGGGCGGCCCTTTGTCTCTTCATAGATACGGCCGACATATTCGCCGATCACGCCCAGAAAAAAGAGCAGGATTCCGGAGAGAAAAGTGATCAGGAGCAGGAGCGCCGTAAAACCTTTGGGCGATTGGTAAAAAAAGATTTTGGCGATGATGGCATACAAGGCAAACAGGCTGGAAAGCACAATCGCGGCAAGCCCTAAGAGCGCGGCGGCACGGATGGGCACAATGGAAAATGCAAAGATTCCGTCGGAGGCAAGTTTCAAGAGGCGCAGGATTCCATACTTGCTGCGGCCGGAGTGCCTTTCTGAGCGTTCTACGGGAATTCCGATTTGGCGGAATCCCACCCAACTGCGCAGGCCACGCAGATACCGGTGGTGCTCGGGCATGCGTTGCAAGTGGTCGACAACTCGTCGCGACATCAGAGCGAAGTCGCCCGCGTCCAATGGGAGGTTCACGTCCGAAAATAGCGCCATCAATCGGTAGAACACAAAGTAAGATATGCGCAGAGGCCACGCTTCTTTCCGGCGCACCCGCTGTGCGTAAACCACGTCGTAGCCTTCCCGGAACTTATCGATGAATCGGGGTATCACTTCCGGCACGTCCTGCAGGTCCCCGTCCATCAAGACTATGACGTCTCCGGTGGCATGGTTGAGTGCAGCGGTGAGTGCCGCCTGGTGGCCGAAATTGCGCGAAAACGAAATCCCCAAGATTCGTGAATCGTGCTTGGCTGCCTCTTCGAGGATGGAAAAGGTTTCGTCGGTGCTGCCGTCGTCGACGAACAGGAGCTCATGGGGCCCACCGCTAATACTATCCATCACACTCAGCGTTCGGCTCAGGAGTTCAGGAAGGACAGACACCTCGTTGTGAATTGGTACGGCGATGGAAACCCGAAATCCGTCGCTCATGAATTTATCCTGCCCTTGCAGTACACCATGTTCCAAAGCGTGGCGCCCATTCGCTTGATGGGGTAGGGCTCGAACTCGACAATGTTCATGTGTTGCTCAAACATCTCCCGCCACTTCTCCAGTGGGCGCAAATATTTCCCGCGGTCCCAATTTGCCAGAAATTGGGCCACCGAGTGGTTGTTCGGGTAGATCAGCTCAAGAATGTGAAGATGCCCGTCAGGCGCCAGCCAATTCCTCAAACGCGAGAGAACTCTGTGGGCATCCGTGTCGTTGATGTGATGAAGAAAGCTATTCACTAGGATAAAGTCAAATTTTCCCGCGTGATCATCCTCGTAGGTTGTCACATCGGCGGCCAGAAAGGCCCGGTCATGTTTTCGCTTGGCGCTCTCTATATAGCCTGGATTGATATCGACACCGAGATAGTCCTGCCCGGAGAAGTACTTCGTGTTTGTGCCCGGACCACAGCCTACATCCAGCACGCGGCGCACCTCGCGCAGATCGTTATGATTCAGAACCGGCGCCAGCTTCTCGGCAGCAAACGGGGCCTGCCAGAGACTGTATACCGCCGTCTGCTCCAAGAGAAAATTAAGAATGCCCATTCTAGTAGTCGCGCCCAATCGAGATCGTCTTCCTGGATTTTTGAATGTCTTGGGGTTCATGTCGCGAGAAAGAACCGTCATTTGATTTCACCACGACCATTGGGAGTCCTACGTTTGCAGCTGCGCCCATTGTGTTCAACAAGTGAACCGCGGAGGTTGCTTCTTCCTCAATTCCAAACAGTACTCGGGGTTGACTGCCGAAACTCAGGGAAATGGCGTTTCCTCTTTGCGCTCCCACACGTACGCATTCCATTCTCCTAGCACCACGGGATTCGGGCTCAAGGGGCGGATCCGCCGGTAATGGGATATCAAGTAGCTGCCCATCGTTTGATCAAAATCCGTGCCAAACCTCAGTACGCCGTACTCCGGGAAAAGGCGGTTGGACCAGATCAAATAGCGGACATGGTTTCGTTCGATTTGCTGAATGGTCTCGTCTGTCATTTTGCCGGGCGACAGGATGCCTGGCGTGAACGCAATCACCCGTGTCGGGCAATGCGTTCCCGAAAGGAAGTAAAGACTCGTGTCTTCTGGAACGGACAAAACTGACTCGCCGAGAGCAGCCTTCTCTTTCATGAACTCGATCGCAGCTCCATATTGTTCGGCCCTCTGCGCAGAAACGCGGATGTCACCGCGTTCCGTCGTTAGCCATGCGGGACGCGGCACCTGGCCAGTCACTGTGTGAAAGGCGGCCACTGCAACGGTCAGACACGACAGACAGATTGACCACTCCACACCGGCAACGAACTTGCGTGAGTGGCCGGAGCGCGGTATGAGGGCAATCGCGAGCAGCAGGAAGGCCAGAACCACCGGGCCATTATAGAAAACCGGATAGTCGACTGGGCGCATCTTGAATAAGATTCGAAAGGCGATCAAGAACGAGAGAGTAAGGAGCAGGGCTATCGCAGCATTGTTCCCCGATTCCGGCGTCCGCCAGAAGTGCCACCAGGCAGCTAGTGCCGCAATGCCAACGTACACCGCCATATCCTGCGGAAAGAAGATGGCGGCGAGGACGTCTTGCCGGGGCGGAAAAATTACCATGTAGCCCAGAGCGGCAAGGAACAGGGCTACGCGTAGGACGAGGATGCGCCGCCCGGGCCGTTCTCCCGATGCCATCAAAGCCAGATGAAGCCCCTGCACGATCGCCAAGAAACAAAAGATTCGCTGCGCGGCATTCGCGAGTGACTCTCCGCTAAAGTCAAACCCCGTCTTAGCAAGCCATATTTTTCCGTACGTCTGCATGAAATAGGAGCCCGGCCAGCTCTGAAAGTTTTCTTGAGTCAGAAATGCGTACCCGCCGATGGAAACCAGCCAGAGAATCACAAATCCGCAAAGAATGAGTCCCGGCACGATTACCGCGAGATCCCCGAGAAAAAATCTCCAGGATCGATTCTTGTAGGTGCGCGCCACTATCAGCAGCCCAACTGTGATGTAGCAGGCCGCACCAAATTCAAACTTCACCAGAAGTCCAACCGCCGCAAGTATTCCCGCGGCGAATATCCAAGCCCTGCTCTTCGAAGCCGCCCCGCCGATCGCACTCCAAAGAAACAAACAGGCGATCAAACAGCCATACGCTGCCGCGAAACTGTATGGCAGAGGAAAAGAGAACAATGTTGGAGCGAAAGACTCAAACAACAGAACGGCGCCGGCAGTCCAGCCCGCCATCGAAAAGGACAGCCGCATTCCCGAAAGATAAAGAAGTATCGACGATGCCAAGGCGCAGAGCGACCCTGCCCAATACAGAACGCTTAGGTGTACACCGAACAATCGAAATAAGTAGCTATTAAAGTAGGGGGCCACGGGACCAAAGTTGTACCAGACATCGCGGTACAGCACCTTGCCCTCCGCGAGGGCCGCCGATACATACATCTCGCGGCCGCTGTCCACAGTAAGGCTACCCCAGGCAGCCCAGGTCGCGTGCAAGCAGGCGGCCCAGATGGCAAGCAGCGCGAGCAAACCGCAGGTGTTTGTCAGGCTCCAGCGTGCAGGATATTCGGAGGTCAAGCGCGAAAAATAAAGCTCCAAAGGTCCGGACGAGCCGGCCGAAGAGTTATCCGAGCTGGAGAGGGTCGATAAGGTCGCTGGGGTCATTCTTGTGCCATCCAGAATACCAACAGCGTCGGAGCCGATTCATGCGAGATCAGGGCGGCCGTGCCCCAGATGAAACACCCACGCCCACTTTTCGCTGCGCGGAATTTAGCGTAAACTGAGATTGCCGTAGGATGGTGGGAGTAGCTCAGCTGGTAGAGCGTCGGTCTGTGGCACCGAATGTCGCGGGTTCAATCCCCGTCTCCCACCCCAACTTTTTCTCACGCGTTAGTTACTTCCCAACTATTCCTGCTTTTCTCGAAACTTCTCGCGGGTTCCTATTATTATGAAGAGATGACTCCAATGAAGTGTAGAGGTGTGTTGTTTGATCTGGATGGCGTGCTTGTGGATTCCACGCCCGCAGTCGCCCGCGTCTGGGCGGGGTGGGCGCGCGAACACGGTTTCGACCCCGATGAAGTTGTCAAAAAAGGGCATGGCCGGCCGAGCATCACCACGATCCGGGAACTACTACCGAACGCCGACCACGCCGCGGAAGATCGCGAAGTCGAGCGCCGCGAAATCGCGGATACCGATGGGGTGATTCCTTTGCCAGGCGCGATGGAATTGCTGCAGGCGCTCCCGCTGGAGCGCTGGGCCATCGTGACTTCCTGCACGCGAGCGCTGGCGCACGTGCGCATAGCCGCGGCGGGATTGCCGAAGCCCAAACATTTGGTTACTGCGACGGATGTCAAAAATGGCAAGCCGGACCCCGAGCCTTATCTGAGAGGCGCGCAATTCCTCGGTGCCCTGGCAAGCGAATGCATCGTCTTCGAGGATGCCCCCGCGGGCATTCGCGCCGGCAAAGCCGCAGGTACACGTGTCCTGGCGTTGCGCACCACCGCGCCCGACGTCGAACTCTTGCAGGCTGGAGCGAATTGGATCGTGGACAACTGCGCCGATATCTCCTTGGATTCCTCAGTGCCAGGCGAAGATTTTTTGCTCCTTGCGCGTCGAACAAAATAGTCCTGTGGTCCGTATTAACAGGTAGAATCTCAGCTTCGCAAAACTGCAAATACCAGTCTGTTCCAAGGAGAGAAATGATGATGCGCGTGAATAATCTAAGGGTGCTGCTGGCACTGGCCTTATCCATGATCGGCATTTCCGCGGCGGCGCGCGCGCAAGACAAGGATGCAAAGCCTGCCGACAAGCCCGCCGAAACCGCTCCCGCAGCGCCACCCAAAGAAGAATCTTCCGTCACCGATCACAGCATCAAACTCGGCGGCCAGACCATCCCCTACAAAGCGACTGCCGCAACGATTCTCCTGAAGAACGAAAAAGACGAACCCACCGCGCTCATTTATTTCACAGCTTACACGCGCAGCGACGTGAAGGATCTCAGCCAGCGCCCCGTCGCGTTCGTTTACAACGGCGGGCCGGGCTCCGCCTCTGTCTGGCTGCACATGGGCTCCTTTTCCCCGCGCCGCGTGATCACGGTGAACGCCGATGCCACGCCACCGGCTCCGTACAAACTCACCGAAAACCAATACTGCCTCCTCGACAAAACTGATTTGGTCTTTGTGGACCCCGTTGGAACGGGGTTCAGCCATGCCGTCGGCAAAGCACAGGACAAGGATTTCTGGGGCGTCGATCAGGATGTCAAATCCCTAGCGCAATTTATCAACATTTACACCAGCCGCAACAGCCGTTGGAATTCTCCGAAATTTCTCATCGGTGAAAGCTACGGTACTTTCCGCTCCGCCGCGCTCTCCAATTATTTGCAATCACATGACGGCCTGTATTTCAACGGCATCGTGCTGATCTCTTCGGTGTTGAATCTCGGCACTATTTCTTTCAACGCCGGCGAAGACATGCCCTACATCTTCTATTTGCCGAGCTATGCCGCCACCGCCTGGTATCACAAAGTGCTGAAGGACCGCCCTGATAATTTGACTCCGTTTCTCGACGAAGCGAGGAAGTACGCGCAAACCGACTATGCCGATGCGCTGATGAAAGGTTCCAAGCTGGGCGAAACGGAAAAAGCAGCCGTCGCGAAGAAACTATCCCGCTTCACCGGTCTCAGCGAAGAGTACCTGGTGAAAGCCAATCTGCGTGTGAACCTTCCGCAGTTCATGAAAGAGCTGCAGCGCAGCCGCGGCTTGACTACCGGCCGCCTCGACGCGCGTTTTTCGGGCTGGAGCTACGATCTACTCGGCGAATATGCGGAATACGATCCTCAGGACACATCGATCACCGGGCCGTTCACGGCGGCGTTTAACACCTACGTGCGCGATGAACTCAAGTTCGGCCAAGACAAGGTCTATCACACCGGCTCCGACGAGGCCGGGAACAGCTGGGACTGGAAGCATCGCGGCGCCGGCGACAATTTCGGTTTCCCTGGTTCACCGAATGTGGAAGGCGACTTGATTCAGGCTATGCTGACGAATCCGCACCTCAAAGTCGAAGTCGAAAACGGCATCTACGATCTGGCCACGCCGTTCTTTGCCACCGAATACACCATGGAGCATCTCGGCTTGCCAGACAAGCTCCAGAAAAACATCCACCTTCAGTATTACGATGCCGGGCACATGATGTATTTGCGCGACGAAGATCTTGCCAAGCTTAAATCCAATATCGCGAGCTTTATCGATGGCGCTTCCAAGCAGTAACCAGACAATTGAATAGGCTGGCGCGAAGATAATTTCGCCCTTACGGCGGCCGCCATTGCTTTTCGCGTTGGCGGCTGTACTTTTTGTTGGACTAACCTGCCCTTCCGGACAGTAATCCTCAAGAAATCACGCGCCAAGCGTCCACTGTCTCAATTCTCGCATCGCTTACAATAGGATTGTCGGAAAAGTTAAGCGATTTACCGCAGGTTACGCGACTCGCCTCCGCATCTCGGGCCTCGCAAGGATACAAATCTATTTATGGCAACTACGACGCCTACTATGCCTCCGCCGAGCACTCCCTCGCAGGTGCCGGCGCCTTCTTCAGCGCCCCCCGCACAGCGCACCATTCACACCGCGCAGTTGGTCACCGCGATGTTGAAGTCGAGCCCGCACGTCAGCGACTTGATTTTCTCACCGGGCCGCGCTCCTCAAATCGAAGTCAGCGGCCAGTTGGTCGAATTGAAATACAAGGGCCTCGAGTGTCTGACTTCCCAGGACACTACCTTCATCGCCAACGACATCATGGGAAAAAACGAGACGCCCGTCCGCAAGCTGGAACAGGAAGGCTCCGCTGATCTTTCCTATGGCATAACCGGCGTTGCGCGTTTCCGTGTGAATATTTTTCGTCAACGCGGCAGCTGCGCGGTCGTGATGCGCGTGATCCCCGACAAGATTCCCGGGTTTCAGGAATTGAATCTCCCTGAAGTGCTGAAAGAAGTCGTGGAAATGCGGAATGGCATCGTGCTTGTCACCGGCCCCACCGGCTCCGGCAAGTCGTCCACACTCGCCGCCATCCTCGACAAAATGAATGAGGACAAGGCCTATCACATCCTCACCATTGAGGATCCCATCGAGTTCCTGCACCGCCACAAGAAATCAACCATTCATCAACGCGAGCTGCACACCGACACGCCCAGTTTCGCGCTGGCTCTGCGCGCCGCCTTGCGCCAGGCCCCAAAAGTTATCCTCGTCGGCGAGATGCGCGACCGCGAGACCATCGAAATCGCCTTGGAAGCCTCGGAAACCGGCCACTTGGTACTGTCCACTCTTCATACCATCGATGCCTCCAAGACCGTCGAACGCATAGTCGGCGTTTTTCCGCTCTCCGATCAGCAAGGCATCCGTTCGCGCCTGTCGAAGGCTTTTCGCTGTATCGTTTCCCAGCGTCTGCTTCCGCGCAAGGACGGCAAGGGCCGCATCGCCGCCGTGGAAATCCTCAAGTCCACCATGCGCACCAGAGATTACGTCGAAAAGGGCGAAACAGAAGGTAAGTCTCTTCTCGATGCCATGCGCGATGGCAGCACCGAGGGCATGCAGCACTTTGATGGCGAGATTGAAAAGCTCATTCGCGCGGGCATCGTCGATTTCGAAACCGGAGTCACCTATTCGACGAATGCTGGAAATTTTCGTCTGGAAATGGCCGATTTCATCGACGATCGCCCGAAGCGCCCTGCCGCAGCCAAGCCCGCGGGCCACGATCCCAACGTTACGACCGAAATCGAAATCGAGCGCTAAATCCATCGCCTCGTCTTTTCTCGGTGACTCAACGAACCATCCGCCTTTCTACTTTTTCCGGCGCGTGTCACAATCCAAAGCAGAAAACTCGCGCCTTTGATGAGCGACCTCCTTGACATCCTGTCATCGCGCATGCCTTACGCGATCCACGTGCTTTTGCCCATCGCCGGATCCTTTTCGCTACTTGCCCTGTTGCTGCCGCGCCTCACATCAAAAGTGTTTCGCACGATCGAAACTTTTCTGTCGCGCTTCGCAGAGCGCAAGACGCTTGCAATCTTCGCCCTTTTCTTCATCGTCATCGGCGTCCGCCTTGCCGTGCTCCCAAAGTTGCCGGTGCCCGTCCCCGGCATCCACGATGAATACAGTTATCTGCTCCTTGGCGATACGCTCGCCCACGGCCGCCTCACCAATCCGACCCATCCCATGTGGATGAGTTTCGAATCCTTTCACATCAATTGGTTTCCTACCTACGCGTCGAAGTATCCGCCCGGACAAGGCGCCGTCCTGGCGCTAGGCGAGTTGCTTGGAAATCCGTGGATCGGGGTGCTGCTTAGCGCTGCCGCGATGTGCGCCGCGATTCTCTGGATGTTGCAAGCCTGGTTTCCAGCAAGGTGGGCCTTCCTCGGCGGTTCGCTACTCGCCCTGAAATTTGGCGTCGCGAGTTACTGGGTGAACAGCTATTGGGGTGGAGCGCTTGCGGCAATCGGCGGCGCACTCGTGCTGGGCGCTATGCCCCGAATTGTGCGCCGTGCGCAAGCCCGCGATGCTTTGCTGTTCGGCCTCGGAATGGCCATCCTGGCAACCACACGTCCATTTGAAGGCTTTCTCTTTTCTCTCGCCGTGGCCGGCTGGTTTCTCTGGTGGCTTGCAGGAAAAACCAAATCGCCCGCGTCGCCGCGAACGCGAGTCGTACGGGTTTTCGCCCCGTTGGCCATTGTGCTGACGCTTATCGTGACCTTCATCGCCTACTACAACTGGCGCCTCACGGGAAATGCCCTGCTGTTTCCTCATGTCTTGAACTCGCGCACCTATCGAACCACTGGGCTTTTCCTGTGGGAACGCCCGAAGCCGCCGCTGGCCTACAACAACCAGCAGTTCGATGATTTCTATAATGGGTGGGAACGTGAGAACTATGACAACAATTGGCCGGACGTTTTAAAAGTTTCCATTGAAAAACTGGTCCGCGGCGGAAGCGTCTTTCTCTGGTGGGGTGCCTTATTGCTCCTGCCTGGATTGCCTTTTGTTTTCTTCGACCGTAAGATGCGCTTGCCGCTTTTAATTCTTCTGCTCGGAACCGTGGCGTTCTTTTCGTTGATCTGGTCTTTTCCGCACTACGCCGCGCCGCTGACCTGCGTGATTTTCCTGTTCCTCGTGCAAGCCATTCGCCACGTGCGCACGATTCGCATTGGCAGACGCCCTGTCGGCCTCGCGTTTTCCTGGGCTATCGTTTTTCTTCTTGCCGCCGACGTGAGGCTTTCTGTATCGCGTCGCATCTGTGACCCATTGGAATGGACCTGCAAGGGAGACCCCAGCCGCGCAATCATCGCTATGGAGCTTTCCAAGACTCCCGGCAAGCACTTGGTCGTGGTGAGCTACGAGCCAGATCACAACCTACACGACGAATGGGTGTACAACGGAGCGGAAATCGACACCGCCAAGGTTCTTTGGGCTCGCGACATCGATCCCATTCAAAACGCCAAACTCTTTGCTTATTTCAAGGATCGCCACATCTGGTTCGTTTACCCGGACAGAGACAATTCAGAACTAATCCCCTACCAGCCACCCGAGAGCACGACGGTCAGTAAATAGAGGCGCAACCCGCCGCGGCGGGCGCTCCTACTCGACAAGATCATTGCCCACAGCGGTTGCGGTGCCCTCCCATGGGTAGGATTTGGGCATTCGGACGGGAAATTGCGGCGAAAAAAAACAAATCGAGACGCCACAATCACTTCAAATCGTAATCCCCAATAAACGTCTCTCGACTAATCCCCAGCATGCTGAGGAAGAAAGCCGCAAAAATAATCTGCAGTCCCAAGAACAGCCACATCGACCAGAAGAGCACCTGTCGGATTTGGTGCAGCTCGCCGAACCCGCTTGAAGCCCACTGCCAGGTGACCCACGCGCATCCCGCGAATCCCACCAAGAACAAACTTCCACCTAACAGTAAGCCTGTCTCTAGCGTCACGCGCTTCAAAACCCTCCGCAAAGATACCGAGCGCCGGTCAAACCTCTCCGCATAACTGAATACTTTCGCGAACGCTCCGATGGAAAGTATCTGCACCCCCAGCAGTGTGAAAATAACTCCGAAAATCATCGTGTGAATGTCGAGCCCCACGCGTGGCGAGATGTAGCGCGGTCCCGGCAACAGCCAGAACACCAGGAAGAGTCCAGCCAGCACGAGCGTGGATCCCGGCAACAAAAAAAGCCAGTTTGGCGCGTACAGCAACATGAATCGCAAGCTGCGCCATCCATCGCGAAAACTCCTAAGATGCGGCGCCCGCCCCCGCTTATCGGGCCACAAAGTGATCGGAATCTCCGCGATGCGCGCCCCGATTTGCGTCGACTTGATAATCATCTCCAGAGCAAACTCCATCCCCGAACTTCGCAAATCCAATCGGTCGTACAAACTGCGCGTAAACCCGCGCATTCCGCAGTAACCGTCCCCGATGCCCGCATGAAACAAAGTGTTGAGCAGCCCTGTAAGCCCGGGATTCCCGAAGTACTTGTGAAGCGGCGGCATGGCTCCCGGTCTGATTTCCCCGCTGAACCGGTTGCCCATCACAATGTCATTTCCTTCGCGCAGTTTTTCCACGAAGCGCGGCACATCCGAGAAATCATAGCTGTCGTCCGCATCGCCCATGATGATGAACGCGCCTCGCGAGCCGGCGATGCCCGCGCGCAACGCCGCCCCGTAGCCGCGCTCCGCCACGTGAATCACGCGCGCCCCATGCTCTTCCGCAATTCCAATGGAGCCGTCCGTCGAACCGTTGTCCGCCACAACTACTTCCCCGTTCATCCCCGCGGCCTGAAACGCCTTCACCGCTTTGTCCACGCAGAACGCCAGTGAATTCGCCTCATTCAAGCACGGAATCACCACCGACACTTCGACGCCATGCGACATGTCAACCCGCATGGACTGCGACTCCTCGGAAGTCAGGGCTGTCCTCATACGCGGCACCATCATATCGCGCTCCACCCAACATTTCACCAGCGCATCCTCCCAACTCCTGTTCAAACCAATTCTCCCGCGCTCACCATACGATCCGCTCCTCGCCCCTTGCCTTGAATTGCCAAACAAACTATGGGAACCTTCGATGGTTCTTTTTTCCACCATCGAAAATGCCTAATTCACAAGCCGATACGCCCGAACACCAAACGAACCCTCAGATTCAGAACGCCCTCGCCCCAGATCCATGGGAAGCTGCATACCTGCGCTTCGAAACGCCCGAAGAGGAGATCCAGAAGTTTATCGCGCGACTCAATCGCTTGGGCGCTCCTCAATGGCCGCGGGACGCGGAAATCGTCGAACTTTTTTGCGGTCGCGGTAACGGCCTCATTGCTCTGCAGCGCCTCGGCTTCACCCGCATCGAAGGTGTCGACCTTTCTCCCCGCCTCCTTGCGCAATTCAAAGGCTCGGCGAAGTGCACCGTCGCCGATTGCCGCAAGCTTCCGTTCCCCGATCGCAGCAAAGACCTCCTCATCGTGCAAGGTGGGCTCCACCATCTCCCCACTTTGCCTGACGACCTCGATCAAACTTTTTCCGAAATGCGGCGCGTGCTTCGACGCAACGGCCGCGTCATGTTTGTCGAGCCCTGGCGCACTCCCTTTCTCACTTTCGTGCACTTTGTCTCCGAACTTCCGCCCGTCCGCCGCCTTTCCAAGAAAATGGACGCCTTGGCCACCATGACCGAGCACGAAATCCGGACCTACGAACAATGGCTCGGCCAGCCCGAACTGGTCAAGAAAATTGCCCGCGATCACTTTGTCCCGGTCCGCGAATATTTTGCCTGGGGCAAGTGGAACTTCGTCGGCACTCCCAAATAAACATCAACAAATCGCCAGTGAACAATCTTCTTGTCGCCTCTTACCAAAAACCTGAAACTAAGAACTTAAAAGCTCCCTCATCGCCACTTCCAGCTTGCATTTTCTTCTCCCCCCGTTATGATGGCTGCATTTCTCGGAGCCCTCGAGACCCCACATTGCCTGACCCATCGGAAGCTTCTCCCACAATTAGCTCCCCGCCCGCCGCCAGCCGCGGCCGCCTGCTTCAAGTTCTTGGCATGTGGTTTGGAATGGCCGCCGCCTTTGGCAACACCATCGGCGCCGGCATCGTTCGAACACCCGGCGACGTTGCCAGACTGCTCCCCCACGCCTGGATGTTTCTTGGCGTCTGGATGCTCGGTGGCCTCTACGCGCTTTCCGGCGCGTCCTCCATGGCCGAACTTGGCGCCGCCATTCCTCGCAGTGGCGGTCAATATAATTTTTCCCGCCGCGCTCTCGGTGATTATGCAGGATTCATCGTCGGCTGGAGCGACTGGCTCTCCACTTGCGGCACCGCCGCCGCGGTCTCCATCGTCATCGCCGAATACAGCGGCCATCTCTTCCCTATTCTCGCCGGCACCACAAAAATGGAAATTCTCTCCATCGCCATCATCTGTGGATTCGGAATCCTGCAATGGCGTGGAATTAAATGGGGCAGCGGTGCGCAACTCGCCTCCGCCACGATGAAGGCTGCCGCTTTCCTTACTCTAGTAATCGCTTGTTTTCTTCTCGGCGGCCCTGCTCACAAAGCCGCAATCGCGTCCGGCCCCGCATCCCTTCCAATGGCGTCCGGTTGGTCGCTTGTCATCGCCTTTATGCTCGGCCTACAGGCCGTGATTTATACTGTCGATGGATGGGACGGCATCATTTACTTCGGTGAAGAAGTCCGCAATCCCGGCCGCGACATCCCGCGCGCTATTTTCGGCAGCGTCTTCTCCATAATGGGTATTTATTTGCTGCTGAATCTGATCGCACTCTACGTCCTGCCCATGAAGGACATCGCCGGAAATAATTTTGTGCTCGGCTCTGTCGCTGGGAGCGTCTTCGGCAGCCTTGGCGATCCCATCATCCGCTCCATCATGGTCGTTTCCATGCTGAGCTGCATGAATGCCAATCAACTTTTTTGCACGCGCACTCTTTACACCATGAGCTGCGACGGCTTGTTTTTCCGCCGCGCTACGCACGTCAACGCCGGCGGAACACCCACTGTCTCCCTTCTCCTCAGCACCATCGTCGGAGTACTTTTCGTCCTCATCTCCTTCCTCAACGCCAATGCCTTCGAGCGCGTCATAGACATGCTTTCGTTTTTCTTCGTCGCCAACTACACGCTGTCCTACTCGTCTTTGTTTATCCTGCGCAAGCGCGAACCGCAAATGAACCGGCCCTATAGAGCGTGGGGATATCCGTGGACCACGGGAATTGCTCTGGCTGCTTCAGTGCTTTTTCTAATGGGCTCGCTCATGCCCGATTTCGTGAATGCGGTCCGTGCGGGAAAGTATTGGCCGCCCAGCCCCGCCATGCTGGCATTGATCGCTTTGTTCCTCAGCTATCCGGTGTTTCGCGCCTTGAAGTGGGCCTCACGTGAAGCCGGCGCCGGCAAATCTGTCTGAGCGCGTAGTGCGCTTTCAACTCACTTTTTCCGCGATCGATTTCCCCTGCATGAACAGCAACAAATAATCTTTCCCGCCCGCTTTCGAATCCGTGCCGGACATGTTAAACCCGCCAAACGGATGAGCGCCGACCATCGCGCCCGTGCACTTGCGGTTCAGATACAGATTGCCGACGTGAAACGTTTCTTCGGCCTTTTTGATTTTCTCCGGATTCTTCGAGTACACGGCGCCCGTCAATCCAAACTCCGTATTGTTCGCAATCTCCAGCGCCTGGTCGTAATTCTTCGCCTTGATCACCGCCAGCACCGGCCCGAACACTTCCTCCTGCGCCAGCCGCGCATGAGGATCCACATCCCCAATAATCGTCGGCTCAATAAAATACCCGTCACCCGCCGCGCGTTTACCGCCGGTCAGCAACTTCCCTTCCTTCTTTCCCACTTCGATGTAATCCAGAATCGTCTTCATCGCCGACTGGCTGATCACCGGTCCCATGTAATTCGCCGGATCGTCGCTCGGCCCCACCGTAATTTTCCTTGTTCGCTCCACCAGCTTCTGTACAAACCTATCGTAAATTTTTTCCGAAACGATCACGCGCGAGCACGCCGAGCACTTCTGACCTTGATAGCCAAACGCCGCTTGCGCCGTTCCTTCTACCGCCGCGTCAATGTCCGCTTCCTCGTCCACCACGATTCCGTCTTTGCCGCCCATCTCCAGCACCGTACGCTTGATCCACATCTGCCCGGGCACGGTCTTTCCTGCAAACTCGCTGATCCGCAGCCCCACTTCCTTCGATCCTGTAAATCCGATGTACCGCGTCTTCGGATGCTGCACCAGTACGTCGCCGATCACGCTCCCTGGCCCGGTGAGGAAGTTCACCGCCTCCTTCGGCACGCCTGCCTCAAACAGGATGTCGATAAATTTTGCCGCAATGGTCGGCGAATCCGCCGCTGGCTTCAGCACCACCGTATTCCCGGTCACCAGCGAAGCGCAGACCAGCCCCGCCATAATCGCGCACGGAAAATTCCACGGCGGAATCACCACGCCCACACCCAGCGGAATGTACACAAGATAGTTGCGCTCTCCGCGCATCGGCGTCAGCTTCTGCGGCTCACCCAAGCGCAACATTTCCCGCCCATAGAATTCCAGGAAGTCGATCGTTTCCGCGATGTCCGCATCCGCTTCGGGCCACGTCTTTCCCACTTCGTAGCACACCAACGCGTTCAACTCGTATTTCCGCTCGCGCACGATCTGGGCCGCGCCAAAGAGAAATTTCGCGCGCTCTTGCGAGGGAACCTTTTTCCAGGTATCAAAATACTTGTTCGCGTCCTCCACCGCCTGCCGCGCCATTTCCGCCGTGGCATTTTGAAAAACGCCGATCACTTCCGCCGGCCGCGAAGGATTCGTCGACGTGCGCTTCTCCGTCGTCGTCACCTTCTTCCCGTTCAGCCACATCGGGTATTCCCGCCCAAACTCCGCCTTCACCTTCTTCAGCGCCTCTTCCATGCGCGAGCGGTTTTCCGCCTTCGTAAAATCAATAAACGGCTCGTTCGTAAACTCCGAAACGTGAACAATCTGCTCAGCGGTCGCCATGGCGGTTCCCTCCCGTATCTGCAAACATCCATTCTACTGCCTACGGAAACAGCCCGACAAGCGATGGCCGCGCCATCAATTGCGGGCAACGCCTGCCGAATTTTTCTTGTTGGGGAAGAGATTCTCCACGGGCATTTTGGCGTCGAACACCAGGTTGAAAAATCCCACCATCATTTCGTCCCAAGTCTGCTCGCCCCAGACGACTTCCTTCGTGGGATCGGCGTTTTCAGGATTGCCCGGGGAATTGTCAAAGTGCGCGGTGCAATCGATTTTGCTCCCCTTCGGCAATGCGATGGGCTCTTCGAGGTTGTACCAATTCTGCCAGTGCCAGTCGTAACGCGGCACGCTTAGAAGCGTTTTGCTTTCGCCCGATGGATAGACCACGCGATACTCGAAATCCTTGCCCCGGCCGTGCATATGCGGATGCAAGCCGGAAAGCTTCACGTCCGTTCCGATTTCAAAACTGGCATCCACGCGATAGTTGGGATTACCCGGTGGAATCTTGAATGTGCCGTTGGTGGCAGACAAAGTGAGCACGCGTTCTTTCGGCGGCTCTTTGGCAAAAATGATGCCGAGCCTCGACTGGTCGCGCGTGGCGTGGCCGTGAGGCGTGTAGTGCACCTGAAAAATGATGTCTGATCCGGCTTTGATGAGCTTGGCCTGGCCAGGGCGAAGAATTTCCGCAGGCTGCCCCGGCGCATAACCGACAAGGAAATCGCTGGGCAGCGCGCTGGTGTCCGGTTGCTCTTTTGTCTTGACCTGCGGCGCCGTGAAAAAGATCCCCGCCTTTTGCCCGCGGAACCATTGAGAATTTGGTTCGCGCACGTACGCAATGATGTGATGAACCACCGAGCGATCCGTGGGACGAACTTCTGCGGCTTGAATCCACTGATCTTCCGTGAATCCCGTGGGGACAATCACGTGCTGGTAGTCGATCACCCCGGACGCCGGAACATCGTACGCCATAGGAAGTTCGTACACACGGTCTGGCTTCCCGATGCCCCAGCCTTCCACCCAATCTACCGGCGGGGGCATATCCTTGGGATCGCCCTTCGGGGCGCCAGAATCGGCCCATTTTGCGAGCGTTTCGATTTCGGCGGCGTTCAGGCTCATCGCGTTCGAGAATTTTCCGTAGTGCGGATCAGCAAACCACGGCGGCATCTTTCCCGTTTGGACGTCTACTTTCATCAACATGGCCCAAGGCCTGGTCTGCTCGTAGGTGAGCATGGAAAATGGACCAGCTTCCCCGGGGCGATGGCAGACCTGGCAATTCTTTTGGAGGATAGGCGCTACGTCCTTGCTAAATGTCGGAGGCGAGGAGGGTGCTGGCGTACTTGGCGATTGGCCGAATGAAAATGCCGCAGATAAAAGAACCAGGGCAAACAAGAATCGTCCATTCATCAGCAGCAGCCTCCCGGGCAAATGCAAATCTCAGTGAGTATAAGCAGGAAGGTGCACCGCCACAAGGCAACCGGGTGGCCAGGAACCGGAATGCTTGTTGTCCCACCCTACCTGCCTCGCCAAAACGGAGGTACGATATCCTTCCATTTGCTCCGCCAAAGGTGGTATCTGGAAATGATGACCGTCAAGACCTGTTCGGCACTCATCTTCTCTTTTTCTACACTGTTCATGGCGCAGGAGGCCTCGGCTCCTGTGCCCGTGGAGAATGAGCCACTCCACCACGTGGTGCTAAGAAATGAATCCGTCGTCGTCATTCATCTCGTCCTGCCACCCGGCGAACGCACGCTCTACCATATTCATACGCACGACCGTATAGCCATTCCACTTTCCAGCACGTCCATCACCCAGCAAGTACTAAACGAAAGGGAGGGCTCGCCATCTCTTTCCGAAGCAGGAACTTTTTCTGCTCTTACCCTTCCCGGTAGCTCGTACACGCACAGAGTTCACAATGTAGGCGGAAATCCCTATGATGTCCTGGACGTCGAGATTCTGAATCGTCCGCAATCACCGTTGCCGGCCACCGCTGCGACTGTCGCCGCGGAAAATCCCAGCGCTCGAATTTACAACTGGGTCCTTTCTCCCGGCGCCGCCTCCGCGATGCACACTCACGTACGCCCCTACCTCATCGTTGCAGTAACCGGATTCACCCTGAAAATGACGGCCCCCGATGGCAAGTCACTCACCCACGAACTGAAGCGCGGCGATTTCCACTGGGTGGACACCAAGGTCACCCACACCCTCGCCAATGCCGGCACTTCGGATGGTCAAATCCTTGAAATCGAATTGAAATAACGGCCAAACCGAGAAAAGAAAAATCGAGTGTCTCGCATGATCGAAGACTTATCCCACTACCATCAACCGGTCAGCAGACTTTTTCCTCGGTCTTCCGCGTCCGACGAGTGGGAACGCTACCGTTTGACCAAGGAGCAACTCGAATTTTTCCGTGAACACGGCTACTTGAAGGGCGTTCGTATTCTAAACGACGAGCAGATTGAAGTTCTGCGCGCGGAGTTGGAACAACTGATGAATCCTGCGCATCCCGGCCATCATTTATTCCACGAATATCATTCCAACGAGTCCACGGATCCCAACCGCGTGGTTTTTCACGCTCTGGGCGCTTGGCGCGTTCTGCCCGGCTTTCACGATCTGCTTTGGAATCCCGCGTTCCTGGTGCCAGCGTCTCAGTTACTTAGCGGCCCGGTGCGCTTTTGGCACGACCAGCTTTTCTGCAAACCAGCACGGCACGGCGGTGTGGTGGCCTGGCACCAGGATTATTCCTACTGGACTAGAACTACACCTCTCGCCCATCTCACCTGCTGGATTGGCCTCGACGATTCCACTCGCGAAAACGGGTGCTTGAATTACATTCCGGGGAGCCATAAATGGCCTGACCTGCCGAAACCAGTCTTGACCGGAGAAATGGATGGCATCCGCGACAGCCTACCCGAAGAGTTAAGAGAAAAATTCGAGCCAGTCGCTGTCGAGTTGACAAAGGGAGAAAGCTCGTTTCACCATGCGCGAACGATGCACGGTTCGCGTGCCAATGATACGCCTGCGCCCCGCCGCGCCACGGTGATTAATGTTTTTCGCGACGGCGTGATGTCGGATTCCAATGAACCGTTGCTTACCGGCGTGCCGGTAATTCCGCGCGGCGACAAGATGGGCGGCCAGTTCTTTCCTCTGTTGTTCGATCCGCAGCCGGCGCAAGCGAATTCACGATAGGAAGATAGGGCGGAGGAAACGAAGAAGAAAAAATGGCGACATCGAGTCGCCTCCATACATTGTCGAGTTACGGCTCGAAGAGGAATTTGATCGCGACGGTAACGTGCGCGGCGACGGGCTTGCCTCGTGAAGTGGCAGGCTCATAGCGATACTGCTTGAGAGCTTCGATGGCGGAATCGCGCAAAGCAACCGGCCCGGAGAGCACCTTCATCGATTTCACGCGGCCGGTGGCCTCCACGACGGCGTCCAGCGTCACGGTAGCCGTTTTGTCGTGCGCAAAATATTCCAGTGCATTCGGCGAAGCGATGGCACGAACCGACTTGATCAATTTTGGCGGCACGACGGCCGCTCCCTGGGAAGGCAGCGCGGCGGCAGAAGCAGCCGTCTTGAGGGACCCACGCGGCGCGACACGTTTCGAGGCAGATGGAACGGCTTCGGGTTTTTCTCGCGGCGCTATCGGATCCACAGAGGCATCGGCGGCTGCGGGCGGCTCGGATTTCGCAAGCGCGGAAGGCGCAATGGTGTCTCCTGCCGGAGCGAGTTGCGCCGCATCTGCTTTAGGCGCGGTATGTGCTGCAGTGTTCGCTTCCGACAACGCCTGAGAAGTGGTTGCGGCCGTAGGCTTTGCGTTGAATGGATTCGTGGCGTTGGCGCTCATCGGCGGGGCGAGGTTTGGAGCAGGAGCGGGTTGCGCGGCGGGAGTTGGAGGTACGCTGGAAGAAACTGGCTTGGGCTGCGCCAGCCAGGGAATCCAGTGAAGGTACCATGCTGCGCTAAAGGCGGCGAGCAAAGCGGCCGCGGAGAGCAGGGTGACGAGCAGAGGTTTGGCACGAAGGCTGGCGCCAGCGCTTCCATTTGATTTCGGCGCGCGATTGACTCGGATCACCGGCTTGGCCGCGCGAATTGTTTCGGAAAACGAACCACCTGGCTCGATTGGCAGTGCAGCGGACACGGGCGGCTCGATTGGCGGCGGGCCTGGCGAAGTCTCGGAAGCTGCAATCGGCAAACTCGGAGCCGGCTGGTTGTGCGCTTCCGCGATTGCAGAATCTGGCGGCGGATCGGGAATCGCCGCGGGCGCTGACGCATCCTCCGGCGAGTTTGAATTCGCTGTTTCCGGAAGAATCGTTGACTGAGCTGCATGCGCCGGCGCAGTTTGCGTCTGCAATAATTTTAGTTGCTCGCGCAACGCTTTCACTTCTTGCTTCAGCGCGGTGACTTCATGCGCATTAGGAGCGGGCGCGATCGGTTTGCCAGCAATGATTTTGGCGGAATGCACGAGTTCGGCAGCTTCTTTTTGCTGGGCGGTTGCCGGGGCGAGTTGCGGCGTTTCAGGAAACTCGATACCCCAAAAACCGGGCGAAGGTTCGCTGAATTCGACTTCGACGTAGCAACTAGTCGGCTTAAAATCCCGCTTGCGCGTCACTTGCGCGACGACTTCGCGCCGAGTTTCTTTGTTGGTGAGAAAAAGCAACTGCCCGGGAACCACCGCCGCGGCGAGGCGCAAGACTCCGCCGTTCTCGAAAACCAAAACTGTGGTGGTTTCCTCGGTAAAGAGTTCGCGTGGGCCGCCGCTTTCCGCGGGGCGGGCGCCGGTGGCAATCACCGCGACTTCGTGGGCGACGGAATTCAGCTTGGGATCGGGCGGAGAGCCGGCACCAGGCGTTTTCGCGGGGCTCGCCGAGGGCGAGGCAGGCGAATGACGAGTGTCCACTGCGGAAGCCACGATAGGATTGTCCCTTATGCGCCGGGGGGCAGCGCATCCTCAGAAGTACACGGGCTGCATGGAGCCGCCCACGCGGCGGCCCATACGACCATCCATGTTTGCAGGCGGGGAGTGCGGTGACCATAGTACAAACGTACTGCGTGTGGAAAAGAGAGAAGAGTGAGCGGAAGCCAGCCGGAGACCGACCAAAATTAGTATTTGACAGCATACTCGGAATACGATATATCGGAATCCGAGTATGAAAGAAAACGTCAGCCGGTTCTTGCCACTGTCGCCCGCGGCGCTGCATATTTTGCTGGCGCTGGCGGGCGAGGATCTCCATGGCTACGGGATCATGCTGGAAGTGGCGCGGCAATGCGAGGGGCACTACAAGCTGGGGCCGGGGACGCTGTACGACAATCTGAGGAAACTAATGACGCAGAGGTGCGTCGAAGAGGTTCAGAGGCGGCTGGCGGAAGACGATGCGCGGCGGCGCTATTATCGGCTGACTGGGCTGGGGCGGCGCGTACTTGCGGCGGAAGTGGCGAGGCTGGAAGGGGTCGTTCGGGACGCCAAGGGATTTCTGCTGGGAACCAAACCAAGGAGAGCCTGATGGCCCAACCAATGAGTCGCTCTCTCTATCGCCTGTTGCTGAAACTTCATCCACCGGCTTTCCGGGAGCGGTTTGCCGCGGAGATGCTGTGGATCTTTGACGAGGCGGCGGCAACGCAGGGAGTGCCGCGGCTTTTTGCCGACGCGTTTGTTTCTTTGCTGCGCCAATGGATCGTGCGGCCGGAATCGTGGCACATGCCTCTTGCTGCGGCAGTGCCGCCAGCAGCGGGATCGACCAGATTTTTTTCGTGGGAGCACTTCGAGTTCGCGGAACAACGTCTGCCCTTCCACCGATTTTTGCAAGGAGCGGTAATTTCATTGGGCTTGCTGAGTGTGGTTTGGCTGATGGCGGGCCTGCGCGGGCAGGTGCCGATTTTGCTGGGCGATTCGACAGCGATGCGAAGTTCAAAAGCGGCTTGGGCGCTGCCGTCGCAGAGTTCACCAGGTTTCTCAGGCGAAATGGTTGTGAATGGGCCGGGTGGAGGAGGAGGATATGGGACTTCCGGCACCGCTGGGGACGTTCGGGCGCGACAGCTTCGGCAGCAAGAACAAGCCGTGCAAGTGGCGATCGCGGGACAGAGCGTACCGGGCAGTTCTCGCTATGTTACAGATGTCCGGACGGCTGCGGTTGATACGCCGAAGACTCCTGCGGGAGAACAATTCTCTCCGTGGCTTGCGGCTTTGAACAGCGGGGACCGGGCAAAGATGGAGGAAATCCTTGGGCACTTCAAAGATCGGGGTGATCGCGAAGTGAACGGCATGATGGGTTTCCGGCAACGAACTGGCGGGTTTGATCTAAAAAGGATAGAGGAATCAGCGCTGCTGCGGGTCAGCGGGCTGATGCAGGAGCGGGACTCAGACCAATTCGCACGATTCACGATGGACGTGGAAGCCGAAGCACCTCATAAGATCACGCGGTTTGATCTAAATGCCATTCCCCGCCCCGTGGAATTTCCCGTCGAGCGCATGAGCCAGAGCGAGCTGCTGGCCGCTCTGCGCGAAAAACTTGACAAGGACAGCGCGGCTGACAAATTCGCAGGGGCTGTGATCGTGGCCAAGGATGGGAAAGTCATTTTCAAGGGGGCGTACGGGATGGCCGACCGGGAAAAGAAGATTCCGAATACGCCGGAAACGAGATTCCGGATCGGGTCGATGAACAAGATGTTTACGGCGACTTCGATTCTTCAACTGGTGCAGGCGGGAAAGATGTCGCTGAGTGATCCCATGGGAAAATACATCACCGACTATCCCAACAAAGAAGTCGCATCGAAGGTGACCATCCAGCAGTTGCTGACGCACACGGGAGGAACGGGAGACATTTTTGGACCGGAATTTGATACGCACCGGAAGGAACTCCGCACGCTTCAGGACTACGTGACTTTGTATGGGAAACGCGGACTGGAATTCGAGCCGGGGAGCCGCTGGGAGTACAGCAATTATGGATTCCTGCTGCTGGGCATGGTGGTCGAGCGGGTGAGCGGGAAGAGCTACTACGATTATGTGAACGAGAATATTTATGGACCGGCGGGTATGAGTGCCAGCGGATCTCTGACGGAAGACCAGACTGTAGCGAACCGTTCGATTGGATATACGTATTCTGGCGGCGGGGGGCTACAGCCGAATACGGACACGCTGCCTTATCGAGGGACTTCGGCGGGCGGCGGTTATTCCACGGTCGAAGACTTGTTGAAGTTTGCGATCGCGGTGACGAATCACAAAGTGCTGGACGCGAAAAATACGGAACTGCTGACGACCGGGAAGGTGAATACGGCGCGAGGAGTGAAATACGCTTTTGGATTCATGGATGATGACACGGACGCGACGATGCGCCACTTCGGTCACGGCGGTGGAGCGCCGGGAATGAACGGTGATCTGGAGATTTATCCGCAAAGCGGGTATGTGATCGCCGTGTTGTCGAACCTCGACCCACCGGCGGCGAGCCGAATCTCCGACTTCGTGTGCAATCGCCTGCCGAAGAATTAAGGTACGCACGAATCGTCAGAAAAAGCCTCGCGGTATCCAGCCCGCCGGTCAATCCTGAGGTTACTATCCGTATGATAAACTCTGGCGCAAAATCCTGCGCTGGGCAATCCTAGCGATCGCAGATTGGCGAGGGGAACGTTGATAGGAGGCTGCCATGGCGACATTTGATATTTTTCTTCCGATGCTGCTGAAATTCGAGGGCGGATACGTAGATGATCCAGAGGATCCGGGCGGAGAGACGAATAAAGGCGTGACGATGGCGACGTTCCAGAATTGTTCGCACGAACTGCTGGGCATTGACCCGACTTCGGACAATTTGAAAGCGCTGACGGATGCGCAGGCAGGAATCATTTATAAGGCGCTGTATTGGAACAAAATTCAAGGGGATGCCATTGACCTACAGGATTTAGCAAACATTGTTTGTGATTTTTTTGTGAATGCGGGCTCGCACGCCACGAAATTGCTGCAGAACGTGATGATTCAGATGGGGGCAAGCGTCACAGTGGATGGAGTGATCGGGCCGGGGTCTATTGCGGCGCTCAACAGTTTGCCGCAACTCGAGGTTTACCGTCGGTACAAGCAGGGGCGGATCGCTTACTACCAGGCACTGGGGCAGAGATTTCCAAGATTCTTGCAGGGATGGCTTAATCGGGTGAATGCTTTTCCAGATTTTTAAGAGGTGGCTGAGGAAAAAATTTTGATTCGGCTTTTTGTGGCGTCCACGCAGAACATGCTAGTGAGATGGTTCGAGGACTAGCTTTTGGATGCGCCAGTTGAGGAGTTCGGCGACGTAGAGTTCGTTTTCGGAGGGGCAGGCGATGGCGTGGATCCATCCGAATTGGCCAAGTTGCTTGCCGGACTTGCCGAAGACGGCGAGAACTTTTCCGTCGAGGCTGAGTTTGTAGATGCGGCCAGGGAAAGCATCGGAAGTGAAGAGGACTTGGTTTGGACCAGGTGTGATGCATAGAGTCCAAGGCGCGCCAGGGGACATCGTGCCAGTGCTCGAAGTGGGCTTGTTGCCAATGGCGGGGCGCGCGTCGGCGGGAGCGGGGACGTCGATGGTGATTTGGCGGAGAAATTTTCCGTCGGACTCGAAGACCTGGATGCGGCGATTGCCGCGGTCGGCGACGTAGACATTATTTTGCGCGTCGATGGCGATGCTGTGCGGGGTGTTGAGCTGGCCGGGCTTGTCGCCGGGTTCGCCAAAAGATTTGAGCCAGTTGCCATCTTTGTCGGCTTTGGCGACGCGGGAATTGATGTAGCCGTCGCTGATGTAGGTGTTGCCGGAGGAATCCCAGGCCATGTCGGTGACCTGGCGGAAGAGGCCGTCGACGGGCGGGAGCGGGGGCTTGGGATGCTTCAGTGGCTCGGTGCCTTCGTCGGAGGCTTCGAGCTTACGGCCGAAAACCATGGCGACGCGGCCATCGACGTTGAACTTGATGACCATGTCGGAACCTTTGTCGGCGACCCAGATGTTGTCGTCCTTATCGATGCGAACGGAATGGGCGAAGGACCAGGCGTAGAGATTGTGGCCGATTTCGCGAATGAATCTGCCGTCAGGGCCGAACTGGAGGAGTTGGGCGGCGCCGGCTCCGTAGGCGGGGCCGGTGGTGTTGCCGCGAGAGAAGACGAAGATATGGCCTTTGGAATTGACAGCGACGCCGGCGACCTCGCCGAGGTGGATGTCGGGAGGAAGCTTCAGAAAATCCGGAACAGAGCGGTAGTGGAGTTCGGGAGGCTGTTGGGCGAAAAGAGGTGCAGCTGCGAACAGGCACAAAAGTAAGATGGAGCGTTTCATGGAATCAACCTCGCGAGTTCGAGAGTTTGCCACCGCATCATACGCGGGTTTGGGGAATCAGTCGCCGGTTAGAAATTTGTATTGAGCGTCGGTGAGGGGAACAACGGAGAGGCGGCCCTGGCGAACGAGCGGAGAATCGGCGAAGAGCTTATTGGATTTGATTTGTGCGAGCGAAACTGTTTTGGCGAGCGGTTTTCCAGCTTTCAGCTTGACGGCGGGATTCTTGGGGTCGGAGACGTCGACAGAAAGGACCGTGGCAGTGCCGACGGCGGATTTATGTTCGCCGGTTTCGTAAATGATGAGGCGCGTGCCGGGCGCCATTTGGGAAAGATTGCGCAAGGCGACGGGATTGTGAACGCCATCCCAGACGGTTTCTTTGTCGCGATGAAGATCGGCGAAGGAGTATGCGGTTGGTTCAGTTTTGAGTAGGTAGCAGGAAGACATTTGGATCCCTCTCACGATCAAAAATGCTGGAACATTCTACACGGTCGCCAAGAGAAAAGAGAGCGAAACGCAGAGACACGGAGGACGCTGAGAAGAGGAAAGGACAGACAGGAATGTCGGTTCCACATTCTCGCGGCGGAGGATTGGGTTACTTCTTTTTGGTGGTGATAAGCCCGGGGATTCTTCTCCGATTCTGTGAATGACCGATGAGTTCGGAGGGGCGCTTGAGTTTTGTTTCTTCCCTCTTTGCGCTGATGACCCAAAATGTTGTCACCCTCTGGTACCAGGGGGCTTGGGAGCGGAAGAATTCCCAGGCGGTCCTGTTGGCGCGAAACTGCTTTTCTTGTTCGCGAGTGAAATGGGGGTTCTTTCGCTGTTCGTACGAGTAGATGGCGGATTTCTTTTCGCTGCGTGCGGCGAAGGCTTTGAGGCCGGCGGGATGCATCAGTCCCTGCTTGGCGAGCTTTCGGGCGAGTTTGATGTTGATGTAGCTCCAGGTGCTGGTGGGCTTGCGGGGAGTGAAGCGAATCGTGTAGCTGGTTTCGTCGAGGCTCTTACGAACGCCGTCGATCCAACCGAAGCAGAGGGCGACTTCTACGGATTCGGGCCAGGTGATGCTGGGTTTTCCAGAAGCTTTTTTGTGGAAGCCGACGAGTTGCTCGCGGAGCTTGTCGTGATGGGCTTCGAGCCAAGCTCGAAAGTCGGCGGGCGTTGGGAAGAATGTTGGTTTTGGCGGCATAGCATCACTCAGATTGACGCGGTCTCTCAGCTAGCGGGAAGAGACTCTCATTTCTGGATTCGAAGCTGCACCTTTGATCCGCCGGGGAGCTCCGAGATCTGCCGATTCAAATCGCCAAGAAATGAGACCTGCTCGTACAGACTCCCCACATACGCATTGTTTGGAGTGCCCGACTCGGCGAAGATGATGGGAGTCTTGAAGGCCACACACTGATCTTGGGTCGGATTCAGTCCCTGTTCTATCGCGGCTAGCTCATCTCTCTCCGCGAACCATAATTCTCGCTTTTCTTTCCTGCAGGCCAAATCCCGAAACTCAGTCTCGGACATCGCGACTTCGTTCAGTTGACCGATTGCGATATCCAACTTGAAGATTTTTCCAGCTGCGTCACGGAGAAACAAGTCGCCAAAGGCGCTTCTGGCGACTAGTGCCATTGGTTGGGGGCATAGCCAACGCCACTCGCTGAGTAAACGGTCCACGTCAAGGTGGTCAACAAGGAAGTGGTCTACCATGGGCCAACATTTCAACTCAAACCAGCCCAACGCGCCACAAAATTCAGATTGTGCGTGTGTATTCTGAAATGCCCTGCAACTATGACGTGAGTTCCGCGGCGGCAGAGGCGAAGATTTTGGTGTGGGCGTCGATATCGGCGGCGGTTGTGGCGGGGGACATGAGGGCCATGTTGTGGAAGGGCGTGAGGAGGACGCCGCGGTTTAGGGCGTAGAGGTGGAGGAAGCGTTCGAGTTCGAAGTCGGCGGCAGCGGCGGATTCTCCACCGTTGCGGGGAGGTTTGGCGGCGAAAGTGTATTCGGCGCGGGCACCAAGGCGGATTACGTTCCAGGGGAGGCCGGTGGCGCGGAGGTTTTCGGCGACGCCATCGGTGAAACGCTTGGCGAGCGGGATCATGCGTTCGAATGCGGCGGCGGTGAGGATGTGTTCGAGAGTGGCGCGCATGGCAGCCAATGAAAGAGCATTACCTGCCAGCGTGCCGCCAATGCCGCCGACGTCACAATCTTCGAGATGGATGCGGGCGGAGATGCGCTGGGCGACTTCCTCGGAGACACCGAAGGTGGCGCCGGGGATGCCGCTGCCGATGGCTTTGCCGAAAACGAGCATGTCCGGATCAAGTTTCCATTCGGCGGTGCAGCCACCGGGGCCGGCACAAATGGTGTGGGTTTCGTCGGCGATGAGGAGCGAGCCGTAGCGGCGCGCGAGTTCGCGAGCGGCGGACCAGTAGCCATCATCAGGAAGAATGATGCCGACGTTGGTCATTGCGGGCTCGGCGAGGATGCAGGCGACGTCGTGATGCTTGAGGGCGGCTTCGAGGGAGTTGAGATCGTTGAATTCGACCACGCGGGTAGTTTCGATGGGATTGGCGGGCGGGCCGATGTTGCCGCGGCGCGGGCCAACCACGCCGTTTTCGAGCGTGGCGAAAGATTCGTCAACGGTGCCGTGGTAGCAATAATGGTAGACGAGGATTTTCGAGCGCTGGGTGATTTCGCGGGCAATGCGAATGGCGAAGCGATTCGCGTCGGTGGCGGTGAGCGTGAATTGCCAGTAGGGGAGGCCGAAGCGGCGCTGGAGATCTTCGCCGACCCAAAGCGCATCCTCGATGGGCAGCATAAGGGTGATGCCTTCTTTGGCGCGGCGGGCTACCGCTTCGGCGACAACTTCGGGGGAGTGGCCGGTCATGGCGCCGGTGTCGCCGAGGCAGAGGTCGATATAGTCCCGGCCGTCGACGTCGGTGAAGTGGGCGCCTTTGGCGGACTTGACGAAGATGGGGAAAGCGCCGGCCCATTTTTTCATCCAGTTCATGGGGACGCCGCCGAGGAGGGAGGACTGAGCGCGTTGGTAAAGAGAGGCGGAGTTGGGATGCTCAGCGACGAAGCGCTGGGATTCGCGGTCGTGGAGAGTCTTTAGTTTGGTGCGGTCGATGGTGGTCATTGGTCGCACGCATGGGGCACAACATGCTTCGCCCCTACAAAAGAGAAGAGTGGAATCATCGGAGTTCGCGGATGATTTCGCGGGCTGCGTTGGCGCCGCTGGCGCCGGTTAGGCCGTTGCCGGGATGGGTGCCAGAACTGCAGAGGAAGAGGCCGCGGATGGGCGTTTTGTAGCGGGCCCAGTCGAGGATGGGGCGCATGGTGAAGAGTTGATCGAGCGCGAGTTCGCCGTGAAAGATGTGGCCACCGGTGAAACCGTAAGAGGTTTCGAGATCCTTGGGCGTGATGACCTGAATGCCTTCGACAAGGCTGGGAAGATTGGGCGCGTAGGTGGCGAGAGTTTTGATCACCGTGTCACCGAGATCCTTGCGGCGAGTGTCCCAGTTCCCTACTTTCAATTTGAACGGAGCGAATTGCACGTAGGCGGAGAGGACGTGCTTGCCGTCGGGGGCCAGCGAGGGATCGAGAATCGTTGGAATGGTGGCGTCGAGGTACGGCGCTGTCGAGAATTCGCCATATTTGGAGGCGTCGAAGGCGCGTTCGAGATAGTCGATTTCCGGGCCGATGTGGATGCGGCCGGAAAGAGACTTGAGAGAGCTTTCGGTGGCGTCAAGAGCGGAGAAAACGGGGAGACCATTGAGGGCGAGATTGACCTTGGCGACGGTGCCATTGGCGCGGAAATTTTTCATGCGATTGGCGAAGGTGGGATCGAGGTGCGAAGGATCAACCAGATTGAAGAACGTGCGCTTGGGATCGACGCCGGAGGCGACGGCGTCGGCGGCGATTTCTTCGCCACCGGCAAGTACGACACCAGTGACGGCGCCGTCTTTGATGCGCATGTGCTGGACTTCGGCGTCGGTGCGGATTTCAACGCCAGTGTGTTTCGCGGATTCAGCGAGAGCTCGCGTGAAAGAGCCGAGTCCGCCGCGAGGAAACGAAGCTGAGCCTACGGGATGAGCATCAGCGGCAGCGCGCAGAAGAAGGACGGCGGTCGAGCCAGCGGACCACGGCCCGAGAGCGGTCCCGAAAATTCCGCGCGCGGCGATGACGGCCCGGAGCAACTCCGTTTCGAAAAATTCCGCTACGAAGTCCGCGACGGCCATGGGGCCCCAGCGGAGCAGATCGAAGATGCCGGTTTTGCCGAGGCTGCGGACGCCGCGTCCGGTCTTCAAGAGATTCCAGAGATCTTCGGGAGTGGGATGATCGATTGCGGGAGGCGTGATGGAAGTGAGTTGCGTGAAGAAACCGGCCGTCTCCGCGAGCGACTCGCAGAATTGCGAATATCTCGCGGCGTCTTTGGCGGAGAAACTGCCGATGGCCGCTGCGGTTTTGGCGACGTCCTTGTAAAAATGGAGCGCCTTGCCGTCCGGGGTTGGCGCAAAGACGCGCGGGTCGGGCGAGAGAATTTCGCAGTCGAATTTCTCGAGTTGCAAATCCTTCGCCAAGTCCGCGCGGAGCGGACCTAGTGTGTGCGCAAGAGTGGAGGCGCGGAAGCCGGGATGGAATTCTTCCGTGATGGCGCCGCCACCAACCATTTCGCGGCGCTCTAGGACGATAGGTTTGAATCCGCCCTTGGCGAGATAAAAAGCGGTGATGAGAGCGTTGTGACCGCCGCCGATGAGAACTACACGCTGTCCGAGAGGCATGGTCAGTTCGCCGCCTTCGATGCGGTCGCCGTGGAGCGCGAGGAGCCGCCCTTCCACTCTTTGAGGATGACCTGACTGGCGATACGGCCATTGGCGCCCATGATGCCGCCGCCGGGGTGCGTGGCGGAGCCACACATATAAAGGTTGTGGATAGGAGTGCGGTAGTAAGCCCATCCGGCAACAGGACGGAGGAAAAAAAGCTGTTCGAGAGAAAGTTCGCCTTGAAAAATGTTGCCCTGAGTGAGTCCGAACTCGCGCTCGAGATCGAGGGGGGTAAGCACCTGGCGGCCGACGATGATGTCTTTGATGTTGGGAGCATATTCGGCGATGGTGTTGATGACGTTGTCGCCGAAAGACTGTTTCTGATCATCCCAAGTGCCTTGCGCAAGTTTGTAGGGAGCGTACTGCACGAAGCAGGAGAGCACGTGTTTGCCAGGAGGAGCGACGCTGGGATCGGTGAGGCTGGGAATGACCATGTCGATGTAAGGCTTGCGAGAAAAATGGCCGTACTTGGCGTCGTCGTAGGCGCGCTCCATATATTCCATGCTGGGAGAAATGGAGATGGCGCCGCGAAGATGCGCGCCGGGGCCGGGGAAACATTTGAAATTGGGGAGCGCGTCGAGGGCGAGATTGACTTTGCCGGAAGAGCCGCGAAATTTGTAGCGGCGGACGCCTTCCAGAAAATCGCCGGGAAGTTCGCCGGGCTCGATAAATTTTTCGAAGGTGAGATGCGGATCGACGCTGGAGGAGACGACGTTGGCTGAGAGTTCTTCGCCGGATTGCAGGACGACGCCTGTGGCGCGACCGTTTTTTACGAGAATCTTGCCGACGGGCGCTTTGGTGCGGATTTCGACGCCGGCTTCGCGCGCAGCATCGGCGATAGCGTTGGAAATGGCGCCCGTGCCACCTCGGCTGAAGCCCCAGGACCGGAATGCGCCGTCGATTTCGCCCATGTAGTGATGCAGGAGAACGTAGGCAGTTCCGGGCGAGCGAATGCCAAGAAACGTGCCGATGATTCCGGAGGCGGACATGGTGGCTTTGAGGACGTCGGTTTCGAACCACTGGTCGAGGAAATCAGCGGAGCTCATGGTCATGAGCTGCACGAGGGTGTAGCGCTCGTCGGAGGAAAGTTCGCGGAAACGCTGAAGGAGGAAATGAAGTTGTTTGAGGTCTTTAGGATTGAGCGTGGTGGGGTCGGGCGGAATCATCGAGAGCAGGGGCTTCACGAAGCGGCACATGGGGGTCATCATTTTGGAGAATTCGTCGTAGGCTTCGGCGTCGAGGCGGGAGTGGCGGCGGATGTCGCGGATGGATTTGGCATGGTCGTTGACGCGCCAGAGGTAATCGCCGCTGGGCATGGGGGAGAAAGTGCCATCGAGTGGAAGGATTTCAAGGCCGTGGCGAGGGAGATCGAGTTCGCGAATGATTTCAGGACGGAGGAGCGAGACCACGTAAGAGCATTCGGAAAAAAGAAAGCCGGGGATGATTTCTTCGGTGACGGCGGCCCCGCCGAGAACGTGGCGGCGCTCCAGCACGACGACCTTCTTCCCGGCTTTCGCAAGGTAGGCGGCATTGACCAGTCCGT